>Ga0315536_1001532_pt1 | contig 11520 bp, 12 predicted proteins | sample SalMarSW160230MG_FD_203093 | JGI IMG/M metagenome (GOLD analysis project Ga0315536, IMG submission 203093) | Salt marsh sediment microbial communities from the Plum Island Ecosystem LTER, Massachusetts, United States - Salt Marsh Sediment SW1602-30 ... | reverse complement strand
ACTGGCACCTTCAAACTCGCCTTCCTCCTCTTCAAAGGCCCCACCCAAACCTACTATCCCAACATAGATTACCACGACATCGCAGACCAAAAAATCACCACAGCCTACCTCGAAACCCATCTCTGGCTCACCATCCAATAAAAAAAAAAAAAAATTAACTTGACATTGTCACATTACAAATAACTCGCATGAATTTCCATGCCCAACTTTTTAACAGCATCAATTTTTACCCCACGTTCAAATACCAAAAAAACACATATCGGTCAGTTAAGTCATCAACCCACGAAGTCTCTGAGGTTGAACAATAAAGCCCCTGCTCAAACTCTCATGCAACCACACATCATTCCCTCCCCTACGTTCTACTTGTTTCTGCGATGATGTGATTGTCGTGCAGATTCCCGGGCCATATGTTTTTCCAGAAGAAGCCGTAGTAATTCTTCAGACGTTACTTTTCGTTTCGGCATGATCACTTCAAAAATTTCTTTGACATCCTGTACGGTTAAAAAATCAACGTTTTTTCCTAAATCTATCGAGAGAGTCATAAGATACAGCATTGCAAGAAATGTCATGGTCATATGATGATGCCAGCCGGTCCAACTCCGTACTTGAAAATCCTGCAGACCAGCGATGCCTTTTCCATCCTCAAATGCCCGTTCAATCCAAAAACGACTTCCAGACATTTGCCCTAAACGGCTAATATCTGTATCAGCTGGGGCATTTGATAGCTGATATTTTATCTCTTTACCACAGGGATCCTTTCGGATAATCAGCCAACATTCTCTTCCTGGAAGACTGTTCTCTTCACTGGGAAATACCCGCAAACAAGCCATATCTGCCCACAGTTCCTTTCGCTCGGTATCACGGATAAAAACACGATGCCACTGCATCTCCTCCAGTTGATCTTTAAGATCTTTCACCTTTATCGGATCATATCCTTCAAGGACTTTCTCACGAGTAGGGTTACGACCACGAACATTCGTTTTCCGTGGAGGCACACCGGTTTTCGGACACTCCAACCATACACCAATGTTACAGGGAATATCAGCAATAAAAAACAAACCCTGTGTATCTATCTTGTTTCTCAGCCAGGAATCACGACCATAGAAATCATCCATCCCCACCCAGCCAAAGGGCATTTTGTTCTTCTTTTTTGCATGGAGAATCATCTCCCATGCAAGCTCTGTTTTCTTCTTAAACCCGACATGCCAAGGTACTCCGCATTTCCTCCGACGAATCCGGTCTGTTATCCATTCTTCAGGGAGATACAATCTCTCGTCAATCAACGTCCGATACGAACCTTTGGCGTACCCGAGAAAGACACCCACTTGACAATTTGCGATTTTACCCAGACGGCCACAATACTGCGGAGCAACACCTACTGAATCCTTTCCTTGTTTTGGAAAACTGCATTCATCGATATGCAATGAACCACAAGTATCGTCTCCAATTGCATCAGTGACATCACGTTGAATGTGATCAAGAACCGGTCGGTGATTCCATGGTGAATTTGAGACAAAATGCTGCAAGGATTGATTATTACAATCTGGCACATCTTTTGCATATGAACACATGTTACCTCTTCCATTTCCAAGCAGTTTACCCTGAATATATTGAAATGATTGCTTAACCATATTTCTGGTTTTCGTTAAAAAACACAAGGTATATCCTTCATGGAAATGTTGAAGTTTATCATGTGATCCCTGTATATCCTGTACGGATAAAGAAAATTTCATTTTGACATCCCATCCACTTCTGGAAAAAGTAGATGGGATTTAATGGTGTGCTCAGATTACGGACTAGTCAAAAAAAGTAAATGTGACAAAGTCAAGTTAATTACTTTTTTTTTTTATTTGGCTAGTCGGCGCCTTCCCATCATCGAAACAAGATTTCGTGCAAAAATAATAAAAAAAGGGTACGTGCCCCATCGAAGACCACGGGTTATTCGCTTTATAGTATATGCCGTCCCATAAAACTCATCATAAACCTTATGAACACCCTTCAAAAGTTCCTCAGGGGTCATGTGATTTGGTGTAAAAACCACATGTCCCATGTTATAATATTTCCAATCCTTTGTCAAGATTCTTTTTTCATCGTCAAGTTTTTTAAACAAAGGGGTTCCTGGGAACGGAGTGAGAATGGAAAAATCCGCGACATCTATTTGGAGTTCTTTTATTGCTTGTAGTGTTTTTTCAAAAACATCTGGGGTATCTGTATCAAACCCAAACATGAAGTCTCCAATCACTGCCATATGGTTATTATGAATATTCAGGACGGCCTGGGCATATTCATCAGCTGTGTTTGTTGTTTTTCCAATCGCTTGAAGAGTGTTTTGACAGATTGATTCAAACCCAACGAGCCAAGCGACACACCCTGCTTCTCTGGAGAGTCTAACGAGTTCTGCGTCATGAGCTAGCACATTGACGTTTCCGTTGCAGAAGAATTTTTTATGTAGTCCCTTCATTTGGTTGAACAACTCTTTTGTGTATGAAGGATCGATGGTGAGTGATGTATCATAGAACATAAGGGTTTTTTGAGGGATTTTTTTTATTTCAGCAATAACCTCAGGCACCGGTCTTTTCAAGAACAATGCCCCACCCTGAATGTTTGTCTCTGGGCAGAATTCGCAATGATACGGGCATCCTCGTGTCGCCTCGATTGCACCTGTCATCACAAATCCCGGTAAGGAGATATTTGTAGGAGGTAGAATCGTAGCATTGTCATAGGGTGGTGCATGATAGAATGGTTGTAATTTTTTTTGTTCGATATCTTGAAGGATCGTAAGCCATACGTTTTCGTTTCTACCTATAAGAACGCTATTTGCATGTTGCTTTGCCTCTTCAGGGAGTCCTGATGCGTGAAATCCACTTAGGATGACAGGAACATCTTTTTTTCGGAAGTCGTCAGCAATGGCATATGCTCGAGGGGCGGTCGAGGTGACGAAATTGATGAGAACAGCATCGTACCCGGTGTTATAGTTAATTTTTGTGTATCGTTCATTGACCACCGATACAGTATGTTGTTTCGGTGTGATAGCTGCTAGTTCCCGTGCCTGCAAGGTAGGTAGGATGGAGAATGCGGTCAGCAGTGTTTTATCAAGGAAATGGTACCGTGCACCTCCCATCCAAACGGTCTCAACGATGAGTATGTTCATTGCTCCTCTGTAGAGAATTAAGAGACAGCTATTTAAGGAATTGTACCTATTTCCTCTCTACTTTGGAAGCTTTATGAATCCGTTCTATAATCCATTGTTCCTAGCTAAAATTCTCAAGCGGTATTTGGTTGATGTCGATAGATTGGATAGAATTAGTGATGAAGCTCTTCGGCGATATCAAGATAAACACCTACGAAAGCTTGTACGGTTTGCTGATACTGTACCCTTGTATCACGAGAAATTCAAACAAGTAGGAATTCATCCATTGGAGATTGCTGGTATGGATGATCTTCAGAAACTCCCCTTTGTCACAAAAGATGACATCAAACACTACTACCCAAATGGTATTGTTTCGTCGAAAATAAAAAAGGATTCTCTTATCGAGGTCTCAACGTCAGGAACCACTGGGAAAGTTCTCCCTATTTATGTTGATATCCTTGATATTGTCATGGGTCTCTTTGCGTACATGCGGACTCTTCATGAATATGATATAAGCATTTGGAAAAACAGGATAACGATTATTGGGGATTTCGCACCACATACCGCAGAAAGTGGGTATGTCACTAGAGGGTTACAACCTCGTGTTAATCTATCTGGCGTGTTTAAGAACATTCAGTGGTTAAATACGAATGATGACCCAAAAAAAGTCATGGCTGCGATAGATGATTTTAAACCGGAGTTCATTGGGGGGTACGTCGGGATGCTTGGTCATCTTGCGCTTCTAAAAGAAACAGGGCTTGGGGATCATATTTCACCGCATTATGTTGCTGCGACAGGTTCTGTTCTTGATCCGTTCCTCAAATCGTTTATCGAAAAAACGTTTCATGCAAAGGTCTTTGAAGTCTACGGGGCCACCGAATCTGGACTAATCGGTTTTCAATGTAAACAAGGAAATTATCATCTCATGTCTGATCTTGTTTATGCGGAGTTCCTACGGAATGGACATCCGGTGTCCTCTGGCGAAGCAGGGGAGATGATTATTACAAAATTCCATGGACGAGGAACACCGATCATTCGGTATAACGCAATTAATGACATTGTCGCTCCCCTTGATGGGGCTTGTCCATGTGGCAAGGCTGGTACCCTTATCAAGAAGGTGTATGGAAGAAATGACCTTGCCCTGTATCTTCCTGGTGGAAGAGTGTTACTTCCCTCATCATTTTCAGAAATCTATAGTAAAATCCTCTACGCGTTAAAAACAAACAAGGTTAAGAACACGAAAATCATCCAACGCGATCTTACGTCCCTAGAAATCCAGGTTGTTATTGATGAAGCGCTTCGAACAATTGGGCCTTCTGTTGAAGAGATCTTTGCATTTATTCAGAAAGGATTTGAAGAAAAAGCAGGACCTGGTATGACCGTAACCGTTACAGAGGTCGGTTCTGTTGATACTTCCCAAGGGCCTCGAATTATTTCAATGATTGATACTACAAACTATATCATTACTCGTTACCTCTAGTATACGCCCCCTTTTTTTCCCCCTAATTTTTAGAAAGGTATTTAAAGGTTCAGAGCCTAATAGAAACTTAACAATTGATAATTAGAGGGATAGTATGAAAGTTGTATTGTGCAATGATGGAGTTTGCGTCCCTCCGAAATGTCCTGTTGTGGATGTTCGGAGCGATAAGGTGATTATTGGTGAAAAAACAAACGTGTGTACATTGACACGAGCACAGTTTGATATTTTAAAACAGAAAATATTAAACGGTGAAATATAAACCAATCACCTGTTTTTCTTTTTTTCTTTTTTTTTCATTGGTTAGTGGTGAGGATATCCAGCGCTATTTTCGTTGTACATCTGAATGCTTTCTTTCATAAGTTGTGTAAGATACGTTAGTCTTTCCGCATCAGTCGTGCAGCCATATACAGCAAGGGTCCCATACACGGTCGTGTACTTGGGTTTTACATCACCATTGTCATAACCAAGGGTTATGACTGTAAACATAGGGATTCCACCGATACGGTCCTTATCATAAATGGTCTGAGCGTTTCTCAACTCGTCGGTGGTGTGATGTATATTTACATAAATGTAAGCGACCGTGGAGTTCTCAAAGTTGACCAAGGTGTGAAACATGTCCTGTTTTCCAAAGTCAATAGAAAACAAATCTTTTACCACAGGGTACATCACATCGCATCCTGCACAAGCATCACCGCTATAATGTAAAAAGACCGGTCCATGTGATAGATTCTCTAAAACAAAACTTGGGTGAGATTGGTTGTCGACGGTTTCAAAGGTGAAATTTGCAATGGTCTTCGGCTCGAGTTTTAGGCAGCTTAAACAAAGAACTAATACAATCCCTGAACGTACCTCATTATAAACGGGGGTGAAGGCAAACATGCCAACCAGGGAACCAGAAACAAGTAAAAGCGCAGTGACTTGAATAACAAGCATTTTTTTCATTTTTACCTCCTCTTAAAAGTGATGTTATTCTGCGGACACGCAGTTACGCATTTCCCACAGAGAATACATTCCGGGTCTCGATGCATATTTGGTACATCGATGCCCATAGGACAAATATATGAGCATACATTACAGTGTGTGCATTCTTTGGTTTCAACTGAGATGTGAAGAAAACTAATTTTGTTAAAGGGCCCAAGGAGCGCGCCAACAGGGCAGAAATACCGACACCACCCTCGCTCGATAAGGAAGATTAATACAATAAATAAGATGAAAATAACCAAAGCGACAGGGAAAAAATAATTTGGAACAAACTTCCCAGGGTTAAGGAGAAGAACCGGGATTGTTCCTGTAAGAAATCCTACAGGACAGATATCGGTAAAGATAAAACCAATGAGATAAGAGGTTACAAACACCAAACCGATGAGCAGAAAGTATTTTGTATATCGAAGGTACTTTTCGGCTTTATGTTTACCAAGTTTCCGTGCAATACCTGTTTTTTTAAATTTTCTGGCCACGCGTCCTGTACAACGTTGAAGCAACCCAATGGGACATGCCCAGCTACATACTGCGCGTCCTGTTAACACACCAAGAAACCCAATAATAAGGAGAGGAAATAAAAACAATCTCCAAGCAAAACTCCCTTTATCTACGCTTTGTTCCAAAGATCGTAACGGACATGCGGAGGTCGCTGCTGGACATGCTTGACAATAAAAAAAAGGATAACAAAACCCAGTTTTTAATCCAGGATATCCAGGATACCCTAGATTAGCGGAGAAGAAGAGAATAATCTGAGAAATTAATCTTTTTATCGGTAATTTCATTTCACTCTCTTTCGATTTATCAGTATCAAACTGACTCCAATTGCTGCTACGAAGATAACCAGTTCAAATCCTGGTGTCCCCTTATCGCCGCCGTTGTTTCCATCTTGAGTGCCTGACAGATTCACTTTCTTCTGTGAGGACTCCTGCCAAGCATTGTTGATTTTTGCAACAACCGTAATGGTAATATATGTAGCGTCTGAATGTTTCAACGTCACATCGGTTCGGTAAATGCTTGAGCTGGCAAGGGGCATAGAGACATTTTGGATATCGGGATAACAGATACCGGTATTTCCGTTACATTCCTCGACATTCACCCGTACTTCCGAGGGTGCCTCACCACTGATTGTTACAGAGATAGTCACGGTCGACAGTGCGGCGGGTGCTGATGGTGAAACAGTAATGGTTCCAATCGGTAACCCAGTACCCGCTGCTAAAACAGCAGTTGCTCCAAGAATGCTTACGACAACTAAGGTTAGTATGAATGTTCTTTGGTTCTTCATATCTTTTGTTCTCCCTCTAATTTTTTATCAGCACTTCATCGATCTTGTTTGCAAGATCTACATAAGATTCATAACCCACGTGGGAGTAATAAATATTTCCTTTTTTGTCAAGGATATAAAGAGTAGGTACTCCCGCTGAGGCGTAGGTGTTTTGGATGGTTCCTTGCAAATCATCTAAACCAAACGTCCAGTCTAACGTTATATTAACCTGGTTTTTAAACGCATCAATCATACCCTGGAGCATTGTGCTGGTTTCTCCAGTCGATACCCAAACGTCGATGGAAAGGATAGTAACATCAATTGTTGAATAATTTTCTGATATCTTTTTCAACTCAAACATTTGAAGCATGCATGGTTGGCAGTTGACTGCCATACAATCAAGAACAATTACTTTCCCGTAAAAATCATTCAGGTGTTTCGTCTCCCCATTAAGCGTTGTAAACGAAAAATCATTACGAATATCAGTTTTTTCTTCTGTGCAGCCAGCGAAAATTGATAGCATAAAAAACAGAAAAACAAAGAACAGGACAATTGGCTTTTTCGTTGCTGAAATCATCGTTACCAAACAGAACGTTAGTGGTACGGTTTCAATTTCTGAATGAGCATTTCTTTTGGCATTGCACCAACGAACCGATCAATTAATGTTCCATTTTTAAACACAAGCATCGTTGGAATACTCATAATTTTATGTTTCATCGAAGTCTGCGGGTTTTCATCAACGTTCAACTTTCCAAAGACGATTTTTCCTTGCATCTCTTTTGCAAGTTCTTCTATAATCGGTCCAATCATACGGCACGGGCCGCACCAGGGTGCCCAACAATCAATTACGATTATCGGAAATTTCTTTATCGTTTCATCTATATCGGCATCAATAAGGTGAATTGGGGTATCTGGCCATTTTTTTTCCATGTTTTTACCTCCGTTCATATATTGTTTTTTTAGTTCCTCAAGTTTTTTCTTTTTGATTGTCTCAAGATCATCCATTTGTTTTCGAATAGCAGCATCCCCCTAATTAATATTTTGATGAAAGAAGTAGAAAAGGCTTTTTATTTTGGTGTGTCTTGCAGCCACTTTCGTATTCTCAGATATCCGATTTTTTTTTCTCCGTCGAGCCAGAGAACAGGGGCGGTTTTCTGAAGGTCTTCAAAGACGTTATAGGATTTCGCTAGTATAAAATCCTCCTCACGCCATTGATTCATGTCATGAGGAAAGGTAACGATATCGACATCATCTCTACCTGTGAGTAATTCTTTTGTTTCCTGGCATTTGATGCATTGTTCTAAGGAGAATAAGATAGGTTTTGTAATAAGGACACCTCACGAATAAATGTTTATTTCCCTTTATGTAGTAAAATTCCAAATGATTGGGTTCGTTTTATAGTTTATCCTGCACGGTGTTTCTGGGTAACAAAACTATTTCAACTCTTTTTCTTTTTCTGCACTAGAAAATATATGGTTGAAAATCATAAGATCGTCAGGGATCCGATTCATGGTGATATTAAAATCACCGGTTGTCTAGTTGATCTCCTTGAAACTCCTGAGGTGCAACGCCTCCATAACATTAAACAACTCGGGTTCGCTCATCTTGTTTTTCCTGGTGCGCACCATACACGATTTGAGCATTCTCTGGGATGTTCTATGATTGCGTCTCAGATTGCGGATATCCTTGCTTTAAAAGAACGGGAAAAAAAATTATTGACCTGTGCTGCACAGTTGCATGATATTGGTCATGGTCCGTTTTCGCATACCTTAGAATCGATTCTGATTCAACGTTTTGGTGTTGATCACGTTGATCTTACAGAGAAGCTAATTCTAGGAGAATATAATGTTCTTGATGGAAACGAAAAGCAGTTTATTTCCGCACCATCAGTGTATGAAATCCTTGATAAACACCAGGTGAATAAAAAGGAAATTGTAGATATTATCCGAGGAAAACTATCGAAAAAATCTTACCTAAGTCAGCTTTTAAACAGTACCATTGATGTCGATCAATTAGATTACCTTATGCGTGATGCTTATTATACGGGGGTCGCGTATGGGATGATCGATCTCCAACGTCTTTTAAGAACTATGATGATCTATAAGGGGAATTTGACGATGATGCGCAAAGGGGTCAGTGTTGTAGAGAACATTCTTATGGCACGTGCGTTAATGTATTCATCGGTGTATTTCCATAAAACCGTTCGAATCCCGGAACTAATGTTGTCAAAGGCACTTGAAGAAATGCCTGATGCAGAGCCGTTCGAATTTTTCCGGATGACTGATGCTGAGATTATGGTTTCTCTGAAAACAATGGGTCGATTTCAACAGGAGATCATCACGCGTCTAAAATATCGTGATCTCTTTAAGCAGGCGTATGCGGTTTCATTGCTAGATTTAAATAGAGACGGACTGAAGGTCATCAAGCTCCTTGGAGATGTATCAAACCGGCGACAGAAAGAACATGAGTTGGAGGATGTGTTTGGTATCCCGAAAGGTCATATTATTATTGATCTTCCACAACCAGAGTTGTTACGAGCTGAGCCACGGATTAATAACACAGATATTCAGGTTATGGATCGTAATAAAATAAAGAGTTTGGATGATTTTACTCCAATTGCGAAAGCGATTCGTTCGCGCATTGCCCCTGATTGGGCATTGATGCTTATTACTGATGAAAAATATCGGAAGACTGTGGCTAAAAAAGTAGAGAGACTTTTATTCTCCTAGAGCATAAGGAGAGAATGGGGAAGTTTGAAGGTGGTGAGGAGAGATTAAAAAAAATTTTGCCTCCCCCATTCTGAAATTGATAAGGAGAGATAGTATATAAATTTTTTTATAGAATTAATATATTTTGTATAAAAACCTTCCGATAAATTTCTCCTATTCTTATGGGGTATATCAAAATAATTTTATTTTATAAATTATGCTTAATAAAATTAATAACCGTGTCAATCGTTGGATGTACGATATCCGGTGATGAAATGTATACTCCAGCAAATATGTTTGCGAACAACAATCGTTCATCGTCTGCAAATCCAAGTAGATCTGCAAAGATATTTGCCGCGTTCCACGCATCTCCAGCGCCGGTGGATCGGTACACTGTCCTAAGAGAGATGGATGGTACGACCGTGACCTTGTTTTGGATTGAACTAGAAAACAAGGACGTATGGAAATCAATACGTGCCGGTATCTTCTTTTTCAATGTTTCTAACGCAGAAATCATTTCCACTTGTGTTTTACTTGTTTTATTGCTGTAAAATCGTAGCTCATTTTCATTCAGTCCAAAAATATCCAAATTTGGATTCATTAGAACCTTCCGGATCAGCTCAGGGATATCATGAGTCCTGGGCGATGGATCACTAGAATCAAAGAACGTCCTTACATTATATTTTTTTGCACTCTCAAAGACCTTATAAGCAAGATCTGTGCCGAATCGATTCAGATTCCAATCGGTAACTCCAACAAGATTTGCAGATGCAATAAGCTCGTGATCATGATTAGTTAACCGCTCAATGGAAAAGGTAGCAACCGACCCAGGATCCCCAATCATGATGTTTGCACGATGTTCCCGAAACTCAAGGGCAGTCGTGATTGCAAGCTTCCCATCGGTTTTTACACCGGAGAGATCCACACCGTTTTTTCCTAAGAAATACTGGAGAAGATGCAAGCCAAAAGGATCGGTTTGACAAATCAAATGCGTACTCATACCAAGTCGAGCGAGCCCAAGGGCAGTATTGGCCGCGTTTCCTCCTTGATGGATCCGTTGAATGACCCCTGGGAAGTTCCCTCCTCCTTGCGCGGCAATAGTTTTTATACCATTACACGTCTTTTCAACCGTATCGAAGAATACAAAATGGTCAATAAAGAAATCAGGAAGCAGCACGACATGAAACATAGCTAGTTGTCTTCTTTCAACATCTAATAGACTCTGTAATAATCGTTTCTGAAGGGATGTCTCCATTCACACACCACCGAATAGTATCATGGACCCTCTATTTTAGCTTAAACACTTTTTTTTCTATTTTTGACCAAAAATTCGAAAAAAAACCTACTAAATAAAGAAAAGTATATATATAAGGTCTGTACAGATATATTGCGAATTAATTAAGAAGGCCAAAGGTAGGAAGCGATCTAAGAAACTATGAGAATTTAATGGAAAGGTGTTTTTATGACGATTATCACACTAGATGATTTATCAAAAGCTATTGCGAATCGTGTTGGCATCGATATCGAGGAAGCACGACGAGACGCAGGGTTCGTCATGGATATTTTTGGGTTTGACGACCGAGTCATTGACAACGTGCTCGATCCTGAGGATCGACAACTGTTTTACATCCTTGAAGAAGAAGGTATGTTGACAACCGAACGGGAGGAAACCACGTTATACGATGGTCGGGAATGGCGTACCCATTACTGGCGCCTGAAAAAGGATACGATTTCCCGTTATTCTAAAGAGAACAACCTGGATCGTAACACATTCATTGTTGATAAAAAACAACCAAAGAATATCTCCGATGAAGATATCTATGGAACCATAGATGAAGAGATGTGGGTAACCACGCGGAAAATAGGGTAAAAACCCCTCTTTTTTTTCATACCTCGTTTCTTCTTTTGTGATTTCCTGATTTAACTTCCTTCTGATTTTTCAAAACCATTCTCTCACCTT
>Ga0315536_1001531_pt1 | contig 11533 bp, 20 predicted proteins | sample SalMarSW160230MG_FD_203093 | JGI IMG/M metagenome (GOLD analysis project Ga0315536, IMG submission 203093) | Salt marsh sediment microbial communities from the Plum Island Ecosystem LTER, Massachusetts, United States - Salt Marsh Sediment SW1602-30 ... | reverse complement strand
CGCTGCGACGTCTCCAATCCGGGTATCTTGGGTTGATTATTACTCACCGGCCACCTCCGATTGACAGAGGCACCAGCTCATGCTATATTGAAGACAAGGTCGCCTGCTTGCCATTGCCAGGTCTCCTTTCAACAGAAAGCTGCGGTTTAGTCCGCAGCTTTCTTCTTTACTCTCTCGATCTCACTCTTTGGGATGAACGTTCTGCCGGATAGCCTGATAGGAATAATCGTCTTGTCCTTCATCCGCCGGTACAGGGTGGCAATACCGATGTCCAGAATAGCCGCGGCTTCCTGCAGTTCGTAAAGCTCATCCGTATCTACAACCAGCTTAGGCAACTATCACCCCCCGATTTCAGTATGATAGTTAATGCTATCATAGCTAAAACCGGTTGTCAAGACCCCCATGGCTTCTTGTTGGAAAACTACCGGCCGGGGGGGGATGAGATAGAAAGAGGCCACAGATTACCCTATGACAGGCGCTGTGGCTGATTTCTGGGCGGGGGTAGGCGGTTCACAGTACTCCAATACTAATGAGATAGGCTTCTTATTTTTTGCAGAAGCCGTGAGGCAAAGTGCCCCAGGTGCAGCAATAGCCAAGCGAAGAAAATCATGCCGCACCCTCCGATAACAATTATAGTAACCCTTGCCCAGTGTTCGATGCCGGAGAGAGGGAAAAGAAGCATCCACAGAAAGACCCCTGTGCACACTCCAAAAAAGCTGATATCGAAAATCCACCACTTAGCTACGTGCCGGCGGAATTCATTGGTGAAAGGTTCAAGCCGGCAGAGAAACTCGTGCCAGAGCCAATAGTAAGCGTTCCCGAAGAACTTTACCATCTCTTCTTTACCAGCTCTTAACCCTGTACTCATAAGGCGCTATTACTCCATCATCAGCTGCGTTGTCACTGTAGACCTCAACCCGAAGCGGCCCGTAAATCTCTGCATTTAACCAGAACCAATAAATATACGCTATATTCCCATCAGTGCCATCAGCCAGCCAATCCTCATTACCAACCATTTCCTCGGCGCCCATGATATTGTAAAAGGAGCGGACGGTTATCTCTGATGCCACATTCCATACACCTGGGAAAAGTTTGACATAGGCTTCTTGGAGTCGCCACCACTGATTAGCGACGCCGTAGGCAAAAAGGTCAGCACCGGCCAGGCCGCTGGTAGCCACCCCCGAGTTCCAGAGCGCTGTGGTTGCCCCCGGAACTATTCTGGGCCTTTCGACCAATAACCTCAGATCAGATACTAAACCCACTGTTTAACCCCGAAAGAATCCTTCATCTTCTTTTAATTAACGCTGCCAGAATGATTGCTCCTATGATGACGATGAGAATCATTACAAGGGCAAAATCTTGGCCGGTACCCCACATCAGCACTCCTAGCCTGGTACGATTTCGATCAAGCTTTCTATTGCACCAGCAATCGGGGGAAGCTCTTCAAGCCTCCAGTTGAGGGTCACTATCTGGCCACCCACGCGCAGCTGGCCACACCCTGGGTCATAGACGAAGTGGATGGCTCGCCAGGCTACCACGCAAAGGTCATGTAGCCCGGCAACGCCTTCAGCAGGGACCTGAACAGTGGTTACGGCTGAACCACTACCATCGTCAAAATAGCACCCGCTATGCCCTCCCCATGACCAACAGGTGATTTCGACACCAGGGTGCTCGCTTGCGTAGTGAGCTTCCACGCCTCCTGTAATGATCTCGCCACATAGCACGCACTGGTAAGCATTAACCGATAGGTCGCTGCTCAGGTGCGCATCTTTCACGGTCGTTATTGATCCACCGGCCGGAATCTTTATCCAGCGCTCATCACCGACTCTCGGGACATCGTCAGGGTCACGGACAAACGCCATGTTGCTACTAGTATTTTGTCCCCTTGGATCCCAGGGTTTTTGCCAGGTGACGTTGTAGGAGTAATCCCCCTCGATATACTCAGACTGCAGGAGCATACGGAAATAAAGGAGTTCCTCCGCATTGAAGCCGTGTAATTCACCTTCGATAAACCCGATCTCCTCCCCTGTAAGTTTCCCAAAAGCGAAGTCCGGTTTAACCCACACATCAAAGTCGAATGGGTTGTCGAAGGTGATACCGATGGTAAACGGCGCCCCCCAGAATCCAATGCCGAGGCCTGTCTCGTACTCATATCTCCCACCGTCCAGGACAGTGGGGTTCAGAGCTATCTCGCTGATATAAATGCCCTCTTCCGGCGGCGGCTCCTCTCCCTCAGGTACCATCTGGGAGTTAAGCAAGTTGTTGCCTTCCACGATAGCAACCTCGAGATCCAGGGTTTGATAGCCGTCTTTTTCAAAACGGACGGTCCAGGTACCCGGAGGTATATCAACGGTGGAGTAGTCACCGACCGAGTTGGTCATCGTAATCGCACCGGTGGTAGTGACCTTAACCCCGGCGATACCGTTGCCCGTCTTAGAGCTGGTCACCCGGCCGTAGAGTTTGGCCATGCCCGGTTCTGGCTCTTCTGGTTCTTCAGGGGGAGCCGCGCTTGATCTCTTACTAAGCAGAATTAGGGCCAGGCCACCAAGCCCGGCAACCACACCGGCTACTGCTGCGACTTTCTTCCCTTTCACTGCTTGCCTCCTTTCGGCAAATCCCCACCGCATTCATGCGCTATGGCAATCAACCCGTCGCGCAGCATCATCTCCTGAAGCTTGTTGGCTCCGATTCGAACCTCTGAAATATCGTTGTGGGAGAGACCCTTCTCTATCTGATTCATGTGAAGGCTGAACTCAACTGCAGTGACAGTGCCCAGGTCCCCGTTCAATTCGGGCTGCACAGCCTTAAAGCTCTTTGCCAGTTTTTCTTTAGCTGACTCTATCAATTTCCACTCAGGCTCATTTGACGGAAGTTGCTGGAGGTGGGCCAGTTCGTCTGCAGCAAGAAAACCTGCCGCGAAAGAGCCGGCAATCAACTGGCACCGGGAAAGATATTTCTCTCCCATCTCGACCCCCTAAAATTCCCAGGTACAGGCCCGGGACACATTTATATTATACTCCCCACCTTGAACCATCATGGTCTCGCCAGATACTTGGTGCCAGGTTTCCCCATCCCAATAGTAGGCTATCACCAGGTAGTCAATGATACTGGCAAAAGCCTCGATGGCGCTCTGCTCTTTGCCTTTATAGGTTATGGCATTCCAGCCAGCCTGCAGGTTAATCTTATTGCCTGAGAAGTGCTTTGCGACGAGGACATAGCCAGTCGTTCCCGCTGCTAAAAACAGCAGGGCCAGAACGCTTTTGGCTGGGCTAGTTCTAACCATTACTTTTCGCTCCTACTCCTGACTCGGCTGCATTCCTATATCCAGCTCCAGGTCATCGTCCAGCTGCACATCATAAATCCACTGGGGTTCATATTCGTCGACAAAGCACCAGATGGCATATCTGCCAGCTGGAAGCGAATAGGCGTATTCCTCATTAAAATAGCTATCCATGAGGTAATAAGGGGTCCCCCAGGGCTGGTAGCCGTAGACGGCGACCTTCGCCCTCCCTGTGATAACCTCACCTGTAGAGGCATCGTATATCACCCCATGGATGTTGACCGTTAATTCCGGCGTTTCATCGGGAGCGGCTTTAACCCTGGTAGCAAGGAGAAGCAACCCCACCAGACTACCGACTGCCACAACTGCTATCCCTATATTAGTCCCTTTACCTGCCATATCACCTCTTAAAAAGCTTTTTAACTACCTGTACCGGTGCTTTGAGTAACCCTAATAAACAGCCGCCATTTCCATTGCTACCGGGCTCCTGGCCATTATAGGCAACGAGGCTATCACGGTTTTTCCGCATATAGATGGCTGCCATAATCTTGCCTTCGGAAACAAGGGTCGTAGCCAGCTTGTCAAAAACTTCCCTCGCCTTGTCTAAAGCGGTACCATGAGGAATACGCTCGATGAAGAGATAGGTAAAACCGCAGTTAAAGGACTTCTTGAACTCCGGGAGGGCGTCGGTGGTGAAACCCACCACCTCGGTATATCCCCAGTACCGGCCTTTCTGCCGCCAGACCTCCGCCCCGAGCTTCTTCGCACTGAGGCAGGCTAGGGTATATACCTCCTTGTCCGCCAGCCAGTGGCAGTTATTGAGGTTAACGACAGGCTGCTCGTCTTGGCCGACCAGGCAATCCTCATCACCATGGTCGTAGAAGATGAAGAGGTCCGCCCCTTTCTTGAGCTCCTCCTCCACCCTGCTCTTCACCGCCTCACCCTCCGCCAGCTCCACGACGTCTATCCCATCTTGCCGGCACCACTCGAGGATTTCTTCAGCAAAAGCGAAGGTGTACCGAGTAGCATCATCAAAATTAGGGCGTACCAGAATTGCTTTCAATCTTCTTGCTCCCTTCGTTAAACATATCAACTGCCAGGGCATCTGCCCACTGGCGTATTTCTTTCCAGAGCTTCTTGTCTTTTTGCAACCGCTCGCGTACCTGGGCCGCCGACAGGCTCTCTTTACCGAGGACAAGCTTCCATCCGGGGTCGGCTTCCTCCTGTTTTTCAAGATACCTTATTACCGCGGCTTTTAGTATCTTCTCGTCTCCCACCGGAAACCTCCTTCCTATTGTGCCTTACTCCTATACCGTAATCTGAACCACGTAGGTTGCCCTCAGAAGCTCGGTATTGGCTACGGCCACGCCACCAGTCAGGTCACGGGCGATGAGGAAAGCCCAGGTATAGTTTAAGCCAACATTATACATTGTTCCCAAGGCATGGATACCTACCTCTTCGACCGTAATTCCGCCGCCGCTGTTATTGGTAAAGTAGCGCCTGATGGTAAACTCGCCGTTGGGGTTCGCGATGGTGAGGCCGACCAGCTCACAGCCACCGTACTCAAGTTCGCCAGCCGCCCGACCGTGGAGGATTCGTGTTCCTAATGCAGTATCACCAGGGGCTACAGCGCCTGCCCCCGTCCCTACCTGTATGCCTACCTTGCTACCCTCGACCATGTTGTCATTGTAGTTAGTTGGGCTGTCCAGCTCGGTCCCAGGTATGCCCAGAATGCAGCCATCGCCCGCGGGGGCACCAATTCTGAGATTCGACTTCTGGTATTCGCATGAGGCACTTCTTTGGCCATCAATATTCCTTGGGTTGCCGTCGATGTCTGTCATAGGTAACGGAGCACCGCTTTGAACCTGGGCATGGGCGCAGTATAACAGTTCCAAAAAGCCCTGGGTGAAGCTCCTTGAAGGCTTCTCTATCTTCTCACGGAGCCTCATGTCCGTACTGAATTTTTCCAGAATCAATCTTGCCGTTAACATATTTCCTCCTTATACCACTGCCTGGGGACGGTAGTTTATCGTCAGAGTCTGACCATTGGGAACGGGGATACCGCCGCCGATAACGTCCCTGATAGTCATAAAGTCATAGGCAGCGCCGCCTGCCTGGTCCCAACCCTCGACATATAGCCCAATTTCGTTGACGGTAATAGCCCCACCGCTGCCGTTGGCGAAATCCCTGGTTATGGTGAAGTGAGAGGTTGTAGCGTCGCTCGCGGGGAGGCCGTAGGTTACTCCCCCGTACTGAAGCTGCCCTGCGCCGACCCCGTGGGCGATGGGTGTCTCTATAACGTAGTCATTTATAGTGGGTGCGGTATTACCCGTTCCCACTATAATACCCAGGGTTGTAACGCCTACCCCGCCATCACACCCGAAAATATGCCCGCCACAGTTTATAGTCCGAACTGTATTGGTAATGTCTCTCACGTTGGCGGCCATAATCTCTGGAAGCTGGTATACCTGAATCCACAGCAGGTCCAGAAATTGCCTTACGAAAGACTCTGACCGCATAGGGCCGCGGTGGTCGGTGATTTTACCGCCCTTGTCTTTAACGATAAGTTCGAGGGTGGCCCCGACCTCGCCAGGCATAAGCAGCGTTTTAATCTCCTCAGACTTAACGACCTTTTGATACGGGTTTGCCCTGATTTCACTGTTAGCCATGTTTCTACCTCCTACGCTATAGCTACCCATACCTGGGTGCCCATCGGTGCAGTTGTTTGATTGGTGAAATTGTCGGTATTCGACATTAGCCAGTATAAATTCATACCCTGGATGACGCGTGGTGCCCAGTCACCCTGCGGGGTGTGATGGATTAACGAAAGCCCAATACCGAACTGCCACTCGTTGGAGCCATCAAGCTCGTTGACAACAGGCACCCAGGCACCATTCCAGTAATACCACGAGTTAAGCCAGTTACCCACACCAGCTATGCCCACCATCATCTGCGCCTGCCAGAAGATATAGTTGGAGCCGATATAGACCTTGTCTGCAATTGCGGGTGTCATCGGGTTGAGATTCAGGTCGTTGGCAACTGCGTCCCTGGCCTGGTTGGTCTTGTCGGTCTGGACAGCGGCTGCCGTCTCCTCGACGAAGCCGTCACAGAGTATGCTCAAGCCAGACATTGGGATTGGCGTGTTAGCGATTGTCTGGTCTGGCCCAGCCAGGACACCCTCAGCGTCAGTTAACGCTAACGTAAGGTCCAGCCTCCTGATATAGTCGGCGGGAGAGTCCACATAGGCTTCGTTGTGGGCACTGGCCAGGGCTGCATTTACGTTGTGGGAGTGGTCTATAGGGACTACCCCCTCGGCAGCGACAGCGTCTATCACAGCTGGTAGATACAGCTGTAACGGGCCTGGAGCAGGCCCCCACACAGGCTTATGCAAAGGCCCAGCCGATGTTAGAACGTAACCGATGTTGCCTGCGACTATACTCTCAAGCACATCTGTACCGCGGACGGCAAGGTCGCCCTTAATCATACCAAGGACAACCTCTTTCAGTCTGGAGATGCCGTAGGGTGTGCCAAGTGCATCCTCCCAAACCTTGTCGGCGTCGATTAGCACCTGGGATATTAAAACCTTCTTCGGTGTATCGAACCCCCCCATTTATACCTCCGCGTACAGTAGGCAAGCCTGGTAAACGATACCAAGACCCCCTGCGTTGACATTGGTTATGGTGATATTTGTTCCCGCATCAGCGGGTAGGCCATCGTTAATGGCAACCTGGTCAATGGCTTCCACGGTACCGCCTGCCCCAAAGACCAGCCTCTTCGTATAAGCTACCGTCGCCGAGACCCAGTTAAGCAAAAAGTCGTTACCCTCGCCAACCGAAATAAAGAAGCCATAGATATAGCCACTCACGCCGGCGCTGACCGCCTGGGTGACTAAGGCAGTGAGAGCAGCCGGTGCCACCTGCTCCGCGGCGTAAACCCAGGCCGGGCTTACATTACGCCCCCAGCGAATTAACCTGGCGCCGGAAGGGTCGTTGGTCGACAGTATATTGTAGATATCGCTCGGGGCAACTGAAATCCCGGAGGGCATCGCTGCGAAGTTAAGCTGGTTAGCGGTATTCGAGATGATATCGAGATTATAATTACTCCCGCTCAGCTTCTTGATCTGGACCCGGCAGCCAACCCACTGGTTGATAATCCAATTTTGGCGTGTGTCAATTAACGACGTAGTGCCGCCGCCGGTAGCAGCTCCTATGCCTGCAGCTGATGCTGCAACAATATCTCTTGCAGGTGATATTCCTGAAGACACTTATCACCTCCTTTGCTCGGCGGTCATTACAATCCAGGCCGGTACAATAGTAGCGCTCACAAATAGGGTGCTTGCGTTCTGCACAAAGTAATCCTTGGTCGACCCAGGAACCATAGGGTAAGACTGGTTCATGTTGCCAGCCTCGGCGGCGGAGCGCCCAACGGAAATAAGTCCACCAGGAGGGTTAAAGGGCCAGGCCAGCAGATGAAGCGAAAACCCATCCGGCACGGCAAGGTCGGGAAGATGATAAGGCTGATTGGCAAGAGTACACTCAAACCTGAGGGCCGCGGTATACTCTGCATTCGGGGGGTATCCCTTAACATTTAGTGACAGTTCGCTCAACGCTGAAGCTAAACTATTGATGCCGGCTGTAATATCCTCTCCGGATTGAGCAATAGCGATTATCAGGTTCCACAGTTCCGCAGGGATCTCCACGACCCCTTCTTCACCTGGAGAAGCCGATGCCTTCCGCTGAAGAAAGGATAAAGCGGCCAGAACCGCAGCACCGGCGCTGATTCCCACGGCCGCCTTGGCTGCCTTGTTGTTTTGCTCAGCCATAGGTCACCTCCTCTAGCCGATAACGGCAACTTCTAGCTGAATGTCTATTGTACCAGCAACCGCCAGAGCCGCCGGCCATGCTACTACATCAGCGAATGACTCTACCTCCGGGAAATCTTCCTCTACGACATAAGTGGCTGTCAAGTTGTTCATGCTGTCCAGCGCCGGTAATATGGCAGGTATTCCTACACCGGCTCCGCCATTGCCCAGCAAGACCGTGGTATTGCCTGCGGCATTATTATGCAGCATCACCTTGAGAATTTTCACCGACTTGAGGCCGATGAGCTGATTAGCCAGGACGGGGACGGTGAACACCACCACTGCACCGGCAGGAGCAGCAGCAGCCATGTTGACGAGAGGCCCGGGTACGACAATCCCTTCTTTATTTGCGAGTAACATCACTTTCCTCCTTTAATCGCCTATGGCTCGCCCAGAGCACCAGATATGAGTAATGGGCAGGCGTTTTTCCTCGTAGGCTTTTACCAGCAGGTCGATTTCCCTCTTGGCCTGATTCCCCTGCTCGTTTTTCAGCTGCTCGACAACCTTCATCTCATCCACTGTTACCGCCCTTTTTATTTCAGTGGTATGGAACCGGTAGCCCAGGGCAATCAGCCTTACAGCGGCTAGCCCGATGGCATGGCCGTTGATCGCCTCTGCTGCCGGACGGTTGTTTTCCCACACGGCAATCTCGGTAGAAACAAGGTTGGGGTCACGGAAGAGAATATTCATGTCTACAGGTACTTGCAGGTTGCGGAGCTGGGCCTTGGCAATACCCGCCGGGTGGTAAAAGCGGATCTGGGCGTCGTCGATGGGATACCAGCGGAAAAGACCGAACTCGCCGTTGGCCATCTCGAGGTTGGGGATCTGGATGCGGCCCGATGCTGTTACAGCAGCTACAGCACCGATATTTACACACTGGAAGGGAGAAATCCCCTCAAGAAAATCAACCTTCCGGTAGTATGTATTCTGGACATAGTGAATGGCCACGTTGTGGTCGTACAGGGCGATGGGATCAAACATCCCGATTTGTGCTTTGAAGATATAAAGATCTGGCATCTCAACCTCCTTTTCTGTTTCTATCTTCGGAGCCTGAAAGTTCTATTTCAAGAGAGGGGGGCAACGATGCCCCCCTCTCTACCTATTCGGTTTATTAGCCTACTGCACTGGCTATCTGGATCTTCATGGTGCAACCTGCGACGCTGGCCGCGGTGTTTTTTCGCAACCTCACGGCCATTCTCGGGGTACCGTTTATCCGGATGGGGTACGCCAGCGGTACGAAGACAGTCTGGCCTTCGACAACGGCGAAGAGTTCCTCGCCGAAGGGTACCTCGGCTACATCCGCCTCGGCACCGAGAGCACCAATGGCGATAGCGTAATCGCCATAGAAGGCTTCAACAACGGGCAGGTGCATGAAGACGCCGGTCAACCATCCAGGGTTGGGGATGACAGCAGCAGCAACAATCTCGACATAGGCTGACCAGGCCCAGGCCGCTGCGCCTGCATCGGATACCGCCGCAACACCGGCACCCACCGGGTACATATTGTACCTGATGTTCCCCGACTCAACTTGAGCCAGGAAGATCTGATCTACCTCATTCTTAAGACTACCCATAGCTTTTTCTCCTTTCTCCTTTTCGGGATACTAACCTAGATTAAGCTTGCTCGACCTTTAGGCGATTATATCGCCGGCTTTCTCAAACAGGAAGTTGTGCAGGTGAACCCGGGAAGCGGGAGCGACAATCCTGCACAGAACCTGGGCGGCGAAAACGTCCTGCGGATCGAAAACAACCGGCTCTGAGAAGAAGGCGTTAAAGCTCAACCGGGTATTCTGGGTCTGCAGGTCGAATACGGCCTGGACATTGGTGCCTCTCAGGAACTGCAGGTAAGAGACCGGGATAGGCACAGTCTCTACCGAGACACCCCAAAATACCAGCAGCTTGCCGTTCAGGAGCTGGGGCGCAGCGACGGCCTGGAAACAGGAGTACCAGGTGTCAACCACAGCCAGAGGGGCCGTTAGCGCTTCGGCCAGAACCGTGGGGGCTACGAAATCGGTTCTTACCGCGGCCGGGCCGGTGGCCAGCTCCCTCATGTCGATGGAGCGCGGCCAGCTGCCGGTCTTGATGAAGCTCCGGATAAGTCCCGTCCGGCCGGAGTAATCCGCATCAGGAATGCCCTGCAGGCCGGGGATGTCGCCGTTGGGGGTACCGACGTTCTTGATTGCGCATCTTTCGATGCCGGCGGCTATAGCCGCCATCTTGTAATCCTTTTTGTCGCTAAGCGACAGGTCCTCCGAGTTGATAAGATAATTTCTTGAAGCCATCAGTGTATACCTCCTTTTGACTCCTATTTTATTTTTGCCTGGTTAAAACTAGAACGCATATGGCGTTGCGTTCTCAAACTCAGGCTGATAGCTGCGCTGGGCCACCCGCCCCTGGGTCAACTGCTGCGGGGCTTTCCGCTGGCTGACAATCCTCTGGGCTTCTTTCACCGCGGCTGATTCGGTCCGGCCCTTGTCGGCGGTAACCGACTTCGTCAGGTTGTAGGCGAATCTGGGCAGGTCGTAGAAGAAGCCTGTGGATATCTTCTCGGTCCATGGCTCGAACCGTTTCATCCAGCCAAAGACGCTCATAGCCGTGGCGCCAAGGCCGATGACGAGGTAGGTGTAAAAAGATGCCTTTTTGAAGATATCCTTCGTGGTGATTTTCCCTTCCTCTATGCGCTTGTTGTCCCACCATTCGGTCGTGGTAACAGCACCGCCATAGAGAAGCTCCCCAATGTCCTGAATCTTGATCATTGTGTCCTCCTTCACTCAGATTACCGCAATCGACTTTTGCGGTTGGGACGAGCACCGCCGGGCTTAAAAAAGGAGAGGGACGAGCTCCCCAAGACTTTTAAGGCCCCGGACAGGTGCTCGTCCCTCTCTTTTATTACCCTAACTTTAAAACTATTACAGGCTGTTTGTCAAGAGGTTAGCTAAACCATTTTTGTACATTCGTTAACCAATCCTGCTTACTCTGTTTAGTTGCAGGTCGTATTGATATATCCCCCCGTCAACAGCCGTAAAAATGGGGCTATAATAGTAATCTGAAGCTACGCTCCCTTTGGCAAGAATAACTGCAAGATAGCCACCGGGGTTTACATCATTGAAAGGGATCCTGCTGCTGGGAGAGTACCACTGATAGTCGCTGATAAAAGCCCCGACAACAGGGTCATAATAATAGCACGACCAATGATCATATGAACCAAAGTCGCCGGGAATACCCCAGATAGACATCCTGAAACTGACAGTTACGGCCACTTCCGTTGCCCTCATGGTGGTCTGCACTTCGTCCAGTACCTCCCCACCCTCCCCCAGGAACCTGAGCCTTATCTGCCAGGTGCCGGCTCGGTCAACATGGCAGATGTTGTACTCCCACCTTAGCGTCTCGCCG
>Ga0315536_1001530_pt1 | contig 11534 bp, 11 predicted proteins | sample SalMarSW160230MG_FD_203093 | JGI IMG/M metagenome (GOLD analysis project Ga0315536, IMG submission 203093) | Salt marsh sediment microbial communities from the Plum Island Ecosystem LTER, Massachusetts, United States - Salt Marsh Sediment SW1602-30 ... | reverse complement strand
AAAGGCCGCTCGCAGCAGCGCGAACGGCCTTTTTGATTCCGGGGCCTAACCGGCCCGGGTGGCTATCAACAGCGCGGTCACAATCAGCACGACGAACGGCACCGGGATCAACATGATGTAGGTGAACACCCGTCTATCGTTCCTGAGATGCATGTAATACATCGCCACGAGCAGCACCTTGGTCGTCATCAGGAACGCCAGGAGCGGCACCACCAGCGGTATTTCTACCGCGCCAGCCGGGATACGGTGGGGGAGGAACGTTGGGACAGCAACTTCGCAGGCAGTGAGGACGCCCAATATGACAAACACGATCAGGTAATTGGGCCGCCTGTATGTTATCTGCTCTACCATCTCACTCATCTTTTGCTCCTTCTACCGTCAGATCAGGTAGATAATGGTGAAAAGGATGATCCACACGATGTCCACGAAGTGCCAGTACAACCCGAACATCTCGATGCCCCGGTTCTTCACCTTCGTGAAATCGCCCTGGAACGCCCGCAGCAGCGTGACCGAAAGCCACGCCAGCCCGCCCAGCACATGCAGGCCGTGGAAGCCTGTCAGGACGAAAAAGGCGGTGCCGAACAAACTAGTGTTGGGGGCGATGCCCTGGCTGAACAACTCGCTCCATTCCACGCCCTGAAAGGTAATAAAGGTCGCGCCCAGGGCCAGGGTGGCAAGCAGCAGCAACTGGAAGCGGGTCTGGCGATCTTCCCGGATGGCTTCCAGCGACATCACCACGGTGAAGCTGCTGACAATCAGGATGAATGTGTTCAACGCGCCCAGGGGGATATTCAGCGCACCCCCGGTGGTTATCAGGCCGCGCAGCTTGAACACCAGGAAGATCACGATGAGCGCCGAGAAGAACATGACCTCGGAAGCCAGGAAGACCCACATCCCCAGCTTGGTGTTGTCCAGCCGGAGCGAGGGGGCAGGCTCGACGACGCCGTCCGCCGTCACCATTTGACTGACCACCGAGAGGCGTGCGGGCAGCGGCGCGCTGCTGGCGCGGCGAATGATCCGCCGCGGTGACCGGCTTTTTTGTTCGGCGTTCACGCCGACCTGCAAGCCACGATCCATGAAGTACATGCCCGCCGCGATAGAGATGCCCAGCCCGATGATGAGAATAACCGGCACGACGATAGCCAATATCAGAAGCACGCTCGACGTCAACTTACCTTGCCCTCCTGTTTAACGAAGACCAACGGTTCTGGCAGTGTGTTTCATTCGGATGTAAATGCCCAGATCCCGATCCCAACCGCCAGAATGCCAAGCCCTGCAATCAGGAAGCTGGGCGAGAGCAGGCCCACCAGGGCAAACGTCATGCCCAAGGCGACGATGAGCGGCGCAATGCTTGGCGATGGGAGATGGATCTCTTCCGGGTGCAAATCTGTGTCGTTGTCCATAGGGTTATCTCACTGGCTTGATGCAGGGTGAATCAGTCGGCCCCTGCGCTTTCCTGTTCCAACTTCAAGCGAGCATCGCGCACGGGGCGCAGGCTCTCGACGGTGGGGATGCGCAGGAAGTTGTAGACTGGCGGCGGCGAGGTCGTGGCCCACTCTAGAGAATTGGCTTCCCAGGGGTCGTCCCCGGCAGCTTCTTTGCGCCTGGCGCTGACGACGAAATTCACCGCGAATACCAGGATGCTCAGGGCGATCATAAACGCGCCCAGGGTGGATATCTGATTGTACTGCGTCCAACCTCGATCCGCCGGGTAATCAAAGTAGCGGCGCGGCATGCCCAGCAAGCCCAGGATGTGCATCGGGAAGAAGGTCAGGTTGAACCCCAGGAACATCAGCCAGAAGTGGACTTTCCCCAGCCGCTCGCCCAGCTTCCAGCCAAACATCTTGGGCGTCCAGAAGTACAAGCCAGAGAAGATGCCGAAGACCGACCCGCCAAACAGGACGTAATGCAGGTGCCCGACCACCCAGTAGGTGTCGTGGAGCTGCGTGTCAATCGGCAGAATGGCCTGAAACACCCCGCTTATCCCACCGATCAGGAACATGCTCAGGAAGCCGATGCTGAACAGCAAGGGGCTATCTAACTTCAACGAGCCACCTATCATGGTGAAAATCCAGTTGAACATCTTGACCCCGGTGGGGACGGCGATGGTCATCGTCGAGAGGATGAAAAACGCCTCCAGCATTGGGGACAGGCCGGTGGTAAACATGTGATGCGCCCAGGTGGCGAAGCCCAGCACGCCGATTGCGACCGTCGACCAGACGATGGCGCGGTACCCAAAAATAGGCTTGCGAGAGAAGACGGGCAGCACCTCGGACACCACGCCCATCGCGGGCAGGATCATGATGTATACCGCCGGGTGCGAGTAGAACCAGAACAAGTGCTGCCAGAGGATGGGATCACCGCCGCTCGCTTCTACAAAAAACTGCGTCCCCAGGTTGCGGTCGGCCAACTGCATCGCCAGCGCTCCGGTGAGCATCGGGGTTGCCAGCAACACCATGAAGGCCATCACCAGCACCGACCAGGTGAACAGCGGCAGCCGCCAGAGGGTCATGCCGGGTGCGCGCATGTTGAGAGTGGTGGTGATGAAGTTCACCGCGCCCATCGTCGACGCCGCCCCAAGGATGATCAGGCTGATCGCCCACAGGTCGACGCCCGGCGTGGGCGAGTAGGTGGGGTTGGTGAGCGGCGCATAACCCGTCCAGCCGATCTCCGCCGGGCCAAGCGGGAGCAGGTAGCTGCTGTAAAGCACCAGGCCCCCGCAAAGATACAGCCAGTAACTAAGCGCATTCAGCCGGGGGAACGCCATGTCGCGCGCGCCGATCTGAAGCGGCACCAAGTAATTGCCCAGCCCGGTCAGAATCGGGATGACGAACAGGAAGATCATCGTCGTGCCGTGCAGGGTGAAGGTGCGGGCATATTGATCCGCGGTCAGGAGCTGGCCGCCGGGCAGGGCCAGCTCGGTGCGTATCAGCAGCGCCAGCAAACCGCCGAGAATGAAGAAGGCGAGCGCTGTGAAGAGATACAGCAGCCCGATCCGCTTGTGATCGACGGTCGTGATCCATCCCGCCAGACCGCGCGTGCCCGCCGAGGTTACTTCAGGGTAGGTGGGGGCAGTAGTAGCCATTCGTGCGTCTCCTCCAGATGTTCTGGTGGCTGATCATTGTTCTGATAGAAAGGCGATGAGGTCGGCCAGGTCTTTGGCTTCCAACCGCTCGCCAAAGTTCTGGGGCATCACGCAGGTAAAGCCTTCCACGACGTAGTCACAGGGGAGCAGGATCGACTCACGAAGATACTGCTGCGCGTCATAACCATCGATCCGGGTCCCTGCTCGCTCACCCACGCCCAGCAGTGAGGGGCCAACCAACTGCGAGCCGTCAAGCGTGTGACATGAGTTACAGCCCAGCTCGGTGAACAGCGCCTCGCCGCTCGCCGGGTCGCCAGCAGGCAGCGGGGTCTCCATGTCGGTCCCAATTGGCTGGAACTGCGCCGCCAGATCGATTTGATCCTGCATCCATGCGTCATATTCGTCAGGAGGAAGCGCTTTAACGTCGAACAGCATCGCGTAATGCTCGCGGCCACAGAACTCCGCGCATTGGCCCGCGTAGGTACCTTCGTCCGCTTCGAACCACAAAATATTGGTATGCCCCGGAATCGCGTCCGCTTTGCCTTCAAGCTGGGGCACCCAGAAGCTGTGGATGACGTCCGTGGAGCTGATTTCGAGCAGAACCGGCACGTTAGCCGGGATGACAAGCTCGTTCTGGAGGGTGACTTCGGTGTCCGGGTAATTGAACTCCCAGTACCATTGATGACCGGTCACTTCAATTGTAGTTGCATCGGGGGGTGCGTTGTGCTGGAAGGACAGCACCCGCCAGGCCAGGGTGAACAGCACCACCATGATCAGGGCGGGGACGATCGTCCACATCATTTCCAGGGTCGGGTTGCCGTCTATCTGAGGGACTTCGTCCTTTTTCCCCCGGTTGCGATAGCGCGCGATGGCGTAGATGAGCAGCCCTTCGACCAGGGCAAAAACCACCACCGCGATGGCGAGCGTGATCCAGAACAGGTTGGCGATCTGGCGAGAGCTGTCTGTGGCAGGCAGCAGAGGCGAGGGTGGCTTTGCAAATGCGGTTAAAGGTGCGGAGAGGGCAAGCACCATTACGCTGGAAATAATGGTGATCGGACGAAGCAGGTGTTTGTACCGAGCAGACTGCGTACGTGCGCCCATTCTTGGTATCCTGATGTTGCGGGTGTAAATAGTCCGAATATGTGCAATCCGTAACAACTTGCTGTTAGAGTATATCCTACCTCTTTCAGGTGAAAAAATCTACTATCAAAATTATCCAAATTGGCAAGTTAGCTAGCGGCGTCCTTTTCGGTGGTCGCTCAGGGCGCGGTCTATCCGGCGCTCGGAATCTTTCCTGGCAAGAGCCTGCCGCTTGTCGTAAAGTCTCTTCCCCCGCGCCAGCGCGATCTCCACTTTCGCCCGGCCACGTTTTATGTACACCCGCAGGGGGACAATCGTGAACCCTTTCTGCTGGGAGCGGTCGGCCCACCGGTCGATCTCGCGGGCGTGTAAGAGCAGCTTCCGGGGGCGTCGAACCTCGTGATTCTCCCTGTCGGCGGGGTCATACGGGGCGATGTGCATGCCCAGCAGCCACATCTCGCCTTCGTGGTAAGTCACGTACGCTTCCTGGATGCTCACATGCCCGGCCCGGATCGATTTGATCTCGGTCCCGGTGAGCACCAATCCCGCCTCAAGGGTGTCGTGGATGTGGTATTCGTGCCGGGCTTTTCTATTGGTCGTGATTACTTTGATGCCGTCTTCGCTCACAACTGCTTACTGTCCGGTTTCAAGGAATTGAATCGCTCTATCCAACTGGAGATCGTCTTGAGATGGCTCCTCAGGATTCTCCACCACAATGTCCGGCGTGATCCCTTCGCCCTGGATCGAGCGGTCGTTGGGCGTAAACCAGTTCGCATAGGTGACGCGCAACTGGGAGCCATCTGAGAGATCATACTGTAATTGCACCGACCCTTTGCCGAACGTCGTCGTGCCGATCAGCGTGCCCCGGTCCCTGTCCTGGATGGCACCGGCCACAATCTCAGAGGCGCTGGCGCTGCCTTCATTCACCAGGACGACGAGCGGTACATCCTCGGCCAACTGGCCGTTACGGCTCTGGTGGACGGTTTCGAAATCCTCCGCGTCACGCTGGATCACGACAGTGCCTTTGGGCAAGAACAGGTCTGACACCAGGATCGCTTCGTTCAAGAACCCACCGGGATTGTTCCTCAGATCGAGGATGATCGACTGCGCTCCCTGGTCGAGCAGCTCCTTTACCGCATCCTCTAGCCGCTCGCTGGCGCGCGTGTTGAACTCAAACAAGGCAACGTAGCCGATGTTGTCCTCAAGCATCCGCGATTCGATGGTGGGGATCTCCAGGCGGGCGCGCATTAAGGTGAAGGTCAGCGGCTCCTCTACGCCCTCGCGGATAACGGTCAGCTGTACGCTTGAGCCCGCCGGGCCCCGGATCAGCAACAACGACTCGTTGAGGGTCTTTTCGGTCACATCCTGACCGTCAACCGCGATGATGACGTCATTTGCGTGCAGGCCTGCTGCTTCTGCCGGGCCGTCCTCGAACACTCGGATGATGTAGACGCCCCCGTCCGGTGCCTGATCCACGTAAGCCCCGATCCCCTCGAACATGCCGGTGTCATCCTCGCGCAGGATGTGGGCCACGTCCGGGGGAACAAACGCAGTGTGTGGGTCGTCCAGCGTGCCGATCAGCCCATCGATCGCCCCGTAGACGCGCGTTTGTTCGTCGGGCAGATCGTAGTAGTAGCGTTCTTCCAGGGCGTTCCAGACCTCCCAGAAGACCCCCATATCGACCTCGTCATCTGGCTGATCGTTGCCACGCGGCAGCAGCGGCACGCGCAGCGATGAGGTATCCAGCAGTCTATTGGCGCTTGACACCCCCAGATCAGCCGTGTTGCCTACGAGGAACCCGGCCATGAACACCGTGCTCACGACCAGCGCGCCCAACCCAAACCGGGTCAGCTTCCTGCCAGACGTCGGTTCGTCGGGTTTATTCAGCTTATCATCCATCTTGATTATTCCTTAATGACATCTCTCAGCCAGCATCATAAACCTGTAGAAGTAATCCTTATTCTAAAAGGTTTTGAACGAATTACTTCAAGCGGTTCGCGAAAAGTTTCTGAAAAAACCAGAAACTAATCATGAACCTGTGGAAGTAATTCTTATTTTAAAAAGGCTTTGAGTGAATTACTTCACCTGACGACGCGCTCAAGATGTCATCCAGATAATTCACTGCGGCAGCCATGTCAGAGTCGGTTCCTTCGGTCAGCTCGGTGACGATGTCGGGCGTCAAGCCCTGCTGCTCGATGCGGTTGTGGTTTGGCGTGAACCACTGCGCGTTCGTCACGTGCAGCGACGAGCCGTCCGACAGGGTGAAAATCCGCTGCACAGAGCCTTTGCCGAAGCTTTGCCGTCCGATCAGTATCGCCCGTCCCCGATCCTGGAACGCGCCTGCCACGATCTCTGAGGCGCTGGCGGTGTGCTCGTTGATCAGGACCACCAGCGGCACGTCCAGGGCTTTGCCTCCGCGTGCGGCGTTAAACACCCGATCCTGGGCGTCTGAGCGCTCCTCGTAGAGAACCACACCGCCATCCAGAAACTGCTCCGCCACACCAACGGCGGAATCGACCAGCCCGCCGCCGTTGTCTCGCAGGTCGATGATGAAGGCGCGGGCGTTCTGTTGGCTCAGCTCGTCCAACGCCTGAGCCACCTCTTCCGGGCTGCGCTCGGTAAAGCGGGTGATGCGGATGTAGCCGATCTGTGGATCGTCTTTAACTAACTCCCACAGCGTCGAGGGGATCAGTATCTCCGCCCGCACGATGTCAAATGTGAGTATGTCCTCTCCGCGCCGAACGGTCAATACCAGCGAGTCGCCGATCTCGCCCCGGATGGCCGCCAGCACGTCGCTCATGTCTGGCGCGGTGGTGTCAACCGGAACCCCGTCTACCTCCAGGATGATGTCCCCATCCTGCACGCCCGCCTCGGCGGCGGGGTTATCGGCATAGACCCGCACGATGACGAAGTTGCCCGCCTCGTCACGCCCCAGCTCCGCGCCGATCCCACCAAAGCGCCCGGCCAGGTTCGTGCTGTCGATCTCCGCCTCTTCTGGATCGACGAAATAGGTGTACGGCTCGGCCAGCGACGAGACCAGCCCGGCTGCCGCGCCGTGAATCTGCACCGATTCAGAAGGCAGATCGTATAGATAGTGCTCGCTCAGGATGCCGTCCACCTCGTTAATCAAATCCAGAGATATCTCTGAGGTCTGCCGAAGTGGGGAATAATCCTTGAAAAAATACCCGGCTCCGAATGCCAGGCTGAGCAGCACGCCCAGCCCGGCTCCCTGGCTGAGCGCCCTGATAAGCTGGCGTCGACTATGACTCTTTTCTTCAGTTGTTACCATAATACCTGATTGCTCGGTAGCTCCAGTTTCTGATAGCGTAGCGGGATTCTAACATACGGGTACACCGGTAGCTACTGGTGGCCTCATATCTGCCTGTTGGAGGATGCTTGCAGGTTGGTTCTCACGACTGTTGAAATGGTATAATCGGCCATTAAGACTGGCGCGGCGGTCGACCTGCGATCGATGCGTCTGGCTGTCAGGGAGCGCGAGAAGGTGCGGGTAGAGGCACGTTCTTGATTTCCAGGGTTTGAACAGCATCATCCTTGATCCGGAAGAAGGATAACATGGAAACCAATGTCATCGAGCTGAAACGCCTTGATCTGCTTGAGATTGAGGGGCGAGTGGACAGCAATACTGCTTCTGCGCTGCATGAAGTGCTCAACGAGCGGATCGATCAGGGCACGTCAAATATCCTGGTCGATCTCTCCAATGTCTCGTACATGAGCAGCGCCGGTCTGCGCGAGCTGGTAACCGCTTTGAAGCGCGTGCGCAAGAACGGCGGTGATTTGCGCCTGTGTGCCCCGTCAGAGCGTGTCACCGACGTGATTGAGCTAGCCGGTCTGAACTCGCTATTTGAGATTTTCGATGACCGAACGATGGCGGTAGGTAGTTTTTGAGTTCCGGCTCCCGGCGAGAATCCATGGCCGAAACACGCCGTCTCCAGGTTCGTGGTCGGTATCAGAATATTCCAGGCATCATCGACTTCGTGAACGAAGCCGCGCTTGCCGCCGGGCTGGGTGAAGACGAGGCTTTTCACTGTCAGCTTTCGGTGGACGAGGCATGCACGAACATCATCGAACATGCTTACGGGGCGGAGGATGCGGGGCGCATTGAGGTGGCCTGCGAGATCGAGCCTGGGATCATCACCGTGCGCATCGTGGATTATGGGCAGCCGTTCGATCCGGGTGCTGTGCCGGAGCCGGTGGACACCAACGAGCTGGATCAGATTGAGCCGGGCGGGATCGGCCTTCACCTGATGCGTAAGCTGATGGATGAAGTCAACTTTGAGTTTGGCGATGCCCACAACACGCTGACGATGATCAAGCGGCGGGCAGGAGCACCCCAGATCGTGGACACCCCAGAGGCGATCCAGCTTGAGCAGCGTGATGGGGTGTCGATTGTGACGCCACAAGCCAGAATGGATGCGGCGTTTGCCCCGGTGTTGGAACGAGTCTTGTTGGCCTTGATCGAGGCCGGAAGCGTCTCTCTCGTGGTTGAAATGAAGGAAGTGCCTTACATCTCAAGCCCTGGCTTAAAGGCATTGGTGACGGCGTGGCGCTCGGCGAGAGAGCACGGCGGAGACCTCCTGCTGTGTTCGCTCTCGGAGCGGGTGAGGGGCGTTTTTGAGGTGATCGGGTTCACGCGTATTTTTGAGATAGTCGAGGACTGTGCCGATGCGGTCAGCGCGCTGCGGGGACGCCAAGCCCGCGCGTGATGTGAGACGCATGCTGGCTGGTGAGTAGGGATGTCGGTTGAATAGCTCTCTGCCTCTGATACTGCTTATCATAGCCGTTATCGCCGCTCTGTTGGCTGTGGCTGCACTCTGGGCACGGCGCAGGACGGTTCAGGTACGGCTGCCTTCGCGCCTGGAGAGCATCCGCACCGTCTCGGACATGACCACAAAATACGCCTGCCGGGCACGCCTGGAGGAACAGGATATCTATCAGTGTAAGCTGGCTGTGGACGAGGCATGCTCAAATATCATTCGGCACGCCTATGGTGGTGATTCCACGGGCGTGTTCGACGTGCTTATTCGGATCGACGATGGTGTCTGCGAGATTCAGCTAACGGACTACGGGGAACCGTACGACCCCCAGGACATCCCCTCCCCGACGATAGGGAATAACATCGAGGATGCTCAGCCGGGTGGGCTGGGCCTTTATTTAATACGCTCGGTGATGGACGAAGTGCGCTATACGCCCGGCCCACAGGGCAACCGGCTGGTGATGGTCAAGCGGCGCAGCCCCGACAGCCATCCAAGTCATTGATGATGGCGGTATCCCGGCTTTCCTTGGCGGAGTAACGCAGTGTTGACAGACGGAGTTATCGCGCTGGTATTTGCCGGTCTGGTGGGGGCGGCGGTTCTGTTCTGGCTGGCGGCCAGGGGGAGCAGGCGCTTCGTCCGCCAGGCATCGCTGGAGCTGACAACTCTTAACGAACTCTCACGCCAGCTACTGCGGTCGGAATTGAGCGTGGACGGTCTGTGTGAAGCGGTCTATCGCCAGGCCGGGCAGATCATCACCGCCTCATTCTTTCAGTTAGGCTTGTTCGATGGCGACACTTATCACATCAAGGTGTGGGTGCGAGAGGGGCGCTCCCTGCCACCTCAACGCTTTCCCCAGGCGGGAAATAAGGGCATCGTCGGCTGGGTTCGCCAATCGGGGCAGCCGCTGCTGGTGCGGGATTTTGAGGTAGAGCGCGACCGGCTCCCCGCCTTCCCGGAGTTCGAGAGCGATTCGCCCGCTCAATCCGGGCTGTTCATCCCCTTGATTGCCGGTACGACGACGATCGGCGTGCTGGGAATCCAGAGTCAGCGGGCAGGCGCTTTCAACAAGCGCCATCTCCGCCTGATGACGGCCCTCGCCAACCAGGCTGCCTGGGCGATCCGTAACGCGCAGTTATACGAGAAAGCGCAGTCTCGTGCCGAGAAGCTGAACCTGATCGGCCAGGCCGTCGCCAGGGTATCTGCCATCCAACCGCTCCCCGCCCTATTCCACCAGATAGTGACGCTCATCGAGGAGACTTTTGGCTATTACTGTGTGACCATCTTCAAATGGGAGAATAGCCGGTTGGGCCTGGGGGCGAGCACGAACGAGGCTTTCAGCCGGGTCGCCGACGAGATTCCGGAAGATGGCATGGTCGGCCTGGCTGCCCGCCAGGGTCAGACGGTGCTTGCCAACAACGTCGCGGAAGACCCTCGCTATCGACGGCTGGGGGTGCTGCCCCTGACCCGCAGCGAGATCGCACTTCCCCTCAAGGTGGAAAATCGTGTGCTGGGCGTGCTGGATGTCCAGAGCGCGGAGGCCGGAGCCTTTGGCGACGAAGACCTGGGTCTGCTGGAAACGTTGGCGGCGCAGATGGCGCTGGCGGTCGAGCAGGCCCAGACCTACGCTACAGAGCGCCGCCTGGCCCAGCGGCTGGAGACGCTGGTCGAGGTGAGCCAGGCGCTGACGACCGAGCTGGAGCTGGACGACCTGTTTGAGCGGGTCGTCGAGCTGGTCGAGGAGACGTTCGGGTTCGAGCGCGTGCACATTTTCATACTCGCGGATGACAGGCTTGTGTTTCGGGCCGGGTCAGGGTCGCACAGCGTCCGCTGGCTGGTGGACGAATTGTCCTACGCGTGGGATGACCCCGGCTTGATCTCCAAGGTGGCAAACAGCGGCAAAGCCGAGCGCATCGGCGACGTGACGGCCAGCGACGAATACCAGCCTGGCCCCGGCCTGGAAGATACCCTCTCGGAGATGGTCATCCCGATCAAGATGGCCGGTAAGGTTTTTGGCATCATCGATCTCCAGAGCACGTTCCTCGATGCGTTTGCCGAAGACGACCTGGTGCTGATGCGGGCGCTCGCCGATTCTGTGGCGGTCGCCATCCGAAACGCCGCGCTGTATGCGGCTGAGCGCCGCCGTAGAGGGTTGGCCGAGACCCTCCGTGACATCACCGCCGCGCTGATCTCCGACCTGGACCTGGATCGCGTGTTGGACGACATCCTGGATGGCTTGAGCCGGGTGGTGATCCTGGACGCCGTCACCATTCTATTGTTTGAGCTGGAAGGCGACCGGTTCACGATCGCCGCTGGCGCAGGGCACCCGGAACTGGCGAGCATCGTGGGGCAGAGCGTCCCTATGGGAGAGGTGGCTTCGGGGAGCCTGCCGATGGAGGCGGCAATCAGACAGGTCTACCATCGACTTATCAACGCGCCCGACACCCATTCGTGTATCACTGCGCCGCTGGAGGTGGGCGGCAGCGTGATTGGCTACCTGATCGCCGACTATCATCAGGACGACCATTATAGCGCGTTCGACCAGGAGATCGTCCTGGCCTTCGCCAACCAGGCGGCGGCGGCGATCAACAACGCCC
>Ga0315536_1001528_pt1 | contig 11537 bp, 12 predicted proteins | sample SalMarSW160230MG_FD_203093 | JGI IMG/M metagenome (GOLD analysis project Ga0315536, IMG submission 203093) | Salt marsh sediment microbial communities from the Plum Island Ecosystem LTER, Massachusetts, United States - Salt Marsh Sediment SW1602-30 ... | reverse complement strand
ACCCCTCCGTCAATACAATATTTCCATTTGCCATTATGATTTATTCTTCTTGCAGGATACATCCCCGGGATTGCAGCACTGGTCATACACCCCTCAACAATCTTAAGATCTGGACATGTTTTATAATTAAGATATATAGGCTCTTTGTTTTTCCAGTCTATGGCTATGAATTCTAAATCAGGTCTCTCTTTAAATGTCACAGTTCCTAAAAAATCCTCTAAAAATCTCTCAAGATTTCTTGGATTTACAAAGCCACTGTTCGCAATTTGCCTTTTTCTAATATCTATGATATATCCATTTTCATCGATAGTTCCATTATGTAAATGAAACATTCCAAAAAAATCTATAGGGAATATTTTCTTTAAAAGAGCATCGTTTTTTCTAAAATATTCATTAATATATTCAGATTTAATACCCTCAGCTAAGAACGCAGCCAATATAGTTCCTGCGGATACCCCATATTTCCATGTCTTTTTTCCAAGATCTTCATCAGTGATACCCAGTTCCTCTTTTAATTTCATATATCCTACGCCAGAAAAACCTTTACAAACAGCTCCGCTAAAAACTTCTGCAGTGGATTTTGGTCTAAACATGATAATATACAGAAACCAAACTATAAAAATATTACTACTCTAGAAACACAACACTATAAACTTAATAATTTCATCTTCGTATCAGTTGTCATAAAATTCTTTGCTACTATAACCTTGCATCCGATTTCCTCAGCTGTATAAATTATTTGTTTTGTAGCAGTTCCGTCAATTACAATAACTTCAGGTTTCTCTTTTATTCTTTTCAAATTGCCTGAAAGGCTTTTCACAGAAATTTCTTTTATTTTATTTAATGAACTGTCAAGAAGCATTGCTTTGTTGCTTCCTTCATTTTCTTTTGAAATTTTTTTCAATTGATCTTTATCTTTTTCAGTTAATTTAAAAGTCTCTTTTTTTCGGTCTTGAGACCTAGAAAGAAATTCCTTTGCAGGCACTTTCTTTCTAAGGTTCATCAAGATTTCCTTGCCAGTAAGCTCTTCGACTTCTTTTCCGTCAGGAGCACTAGCAATGTATGTTACATCAGCATTTTCAGCTACATTCTGAGCAATAAGTTTTCCTCCTCTGTCACCGTCAACAAAAAGAGTTATTTCTTTTTCCTTGCTCAATTCTTTTATTTCATCAGGAAGTTTTGTTCCGTTCATCCCAATAACATTGTTTACTCCGTTTCTTATCAGGTTCAAAACATCTGCTCTTCCTTCAACTACTATCAATTCTTTTCCTGAAATATCACCGCATGGTAATTTGTTTTCGCCATACTCTTTGATTCCTGCAATTCTTGCAGAATCTTTTATTTCTGCAGAGATCTCTCTTGAATCAGTTGTTCCGTGAATTTCCTGCATTAGTTTCTTTGCTCTTTCAACAATATAATCTCTCTTGCTTCCTCTGACATCTTCTATTCTTTCAACTTCTATTTGAGAATCGCAAGGCCCTATTCTTTCTATTGTTTCAATAGCAGCAGCAATTAATGTAGTTTCTGATTGGTCAAGTGCTGTTGGAATTTTTATACTCCCTACAGTCTTTTTCCCTTCTTTATGTAATTCAACTTCTATCCTTCCAATCTTTCCTTCTTTTTGGAGTTCTCTCATTTCGAGTTCAGCTCCTAAAAGACCTTCTGTTTGTCCGAATATAGCACCGATTACATCTGGCTTTTCTAAAGCGCCTTCTGCTGAAAAATTTGCATGTATCATATATTTTATTGATACTGGGCTTATTTTTGCCATTTTTTTGTTTCCTAAGTTTAATTTTTTTGAAATCTATGATTTCTTTTTAGAAATATCTACGAATTTACAATTCTTAATTTCCTCTCAAAAATGAATATAGGAAAGTGATTTGTGAATGTGATTGATCTATAAAATAGATACTTCTATGGGTAATAAGTGATTAAGAAGGTTTTTAAAGTTTACCTTAATTTTTCTTTTAGAATCATCAATTTTTTAATCATTCCAAGAGACTGATAAAGTTCAAGAAGTTTTCTATTGATTTCTTCTTTTTCTAAATCCGGAATATTCATATCAAGCAGTTTTTCATAGGTTTTAACAGCAAGGCTTCTTCTCTTCTCTTTTTCATATGTATTGGCTTGGTTTTTGTAAAATTCCTTTATAGTTAGCATTATTTTCGGCCTTTCACTTGCTTTTATATTTACAATAATTTTCTTTAAAGCTAAGTCTGCCTTGTCAAAAAATCCGGCTTTTATGTAATCTTCTGTTTCTTTTGTAAAATATTTTGCCCGTTCTTCAACAATAGAAGATATTTCAGAAAGCCTGTCATACAATTCTGCTGCTTCAGAGAACATATTCCTTCTTTCATATATTTCTGTTAGTTTAAGATAAAGAAATTTTTTTACATCCAGTGCAGGGTTTTCTTTCAGGAACCTTGTTATATTATCAATTAAAACATAATCCCCTTTCCCATTAAGTTCTTTTTCAATCTCTGATTTTGTCATGTCTTTTCTTAACATTATAATTTCTCCTTTAATAATCTTAGAATTTCTTCAAGATCATCAAAATCTGATAATTCATTTATTGAGAATTCAAAATGTGTATTTTTTCCTGTAATTAAAACATTATATCTACTCTCTTTTCCTTCCATAAGAAAACACACAAGTCTGGACTTTAAAAATTTTTATGTACTTTTAATTTTTTCTTTCTGCTATATAAAGGCATAAATAATTGAATATTCCCAAACGCCCTAATCCTTCTTCCTTGAAAACCGGAACATATTCCTCAATAACTTCTAAAGGATCTCTTTCCGTTTTTATCTTTTTATAGATTTCTTTGAATGTTTTATTATATTTCGTTATCATTGTAAAAAAGTTAATAGAATTTAGAATTATTCTTTCTTTTTTGTAATCTCAGTACACATTCCTGCTGCAACAGTTGAACCTGCATCTCTTACTGCGAATTTTGACATGTATGGATTATCTTTCTGAGTTTCTAAACATAAATTTCCTTGTGGTTTTATTCTTACTCTTGCAGTTTCTCCGTTCTTAAGGAAATCAGGATTTTCCTGTATAACTTCCATAGTTGCAGGATTGATTTTTGCAATCAATTCAACAAATTGACAAGGAACTTGAGCAGTATGAATGTGGAATACTGGTGTATATCCTTTAGCCAAAACAGTTGGATGATTAATTACTGTGATTATTCCTATAAATTCTTCAACAACAGGTATTGGGTGTGTTGCCTCGCAGATAACATCTCCTCTTGCAATATCTTTCTTTCCGACACCTCTTACATTTACTCCAACATTATCTCCTGCATCTGCTTGTGGTAATGCTTCATGATGCATTTCTACTGTCTTAATTTCTCCGTCAATTCCTTTTCCTGTTCTTCCAGGTAATACTCTTACTTTTTGACCAACTTTCATTATTCCTGTTTCAATTTTTCCAACTGGAACAGTTCCTATTCCTGTAATTTCATAAACATCCTGAACAGGCATTCTCATTGGAAGATTTGTTGGAAGTTCTGGTTTAGGGAATAAATCCATCTCTTCTAAAACTGTTGGACCTTTATACCAAGGCATATTTGTTGATTTTTTAACAACATTATCTCCTTTTAATCCTGAACATGCAATGAAAGTTGTTTTATCAGCGTTTATTCCAACACTCTTCAAAAGAGCAGAGACATCTTCTTTTACCTTGTTGAATTTGCTTTCATCATAATTTATCCCGTCCATTTTGTTTATTATAACTGCGATATTCCTTACACCCATTGTTCTTAAAAGCCATAAATGTTCTCTTGTTTGAGGTTCTACTCCAGTTGTAGCTGCAACAACAAGGAATGCAGCATCTGCCTGTGAAGCTCCTGTTATCATGTTCTTAACAAAATCTCTGTGTCCAGGTGCATCAATTATTGTTATTTGGTATTTTTGTGTAAGAATCTTTTTGTAAGCAAGATCAATTGTAACTCCTCTTTCTCTTTCTTCTTTAATCTTGTCCATAACATAAGCAAACTCAAAACCAGCTTTTCCGTGCTTCTCAGCTTCTTCTTTAAGCTTTTTTAGCTCCTGTTCAGAAACTGCTCCGCTATCAAACAATAGTCTTCCGACTGTAGTTGATTTTCCTGCATCAACGTGTCCAACGAACACGACGTTCATGTTTGGTTTTTCTTTTGCCATTGTATTATGTTAAATTTTCGTTAGAAAATTTTTGGTAGTTATGTAAAAAAATTTGGGTTTATAAATTTTTCTTTTTTGCCCCTATTGGTTTTCTGCTAAACCTTTTCTATCCCTTATCTTTCTGATTATGTCTTCAGTTAAAGATCGGGGAACTTTTTCGAAAAGTTGATCATATAAAGATGAAACTCCTCTTCCTTCAGTAGCGCTTCTTAAATCATTACTCCATCCAATCATCTCAGCAACGGGAATCTTTGCTTTTATTTCTGTTCCCATTTCTTCCTGTTTAACTTCTAATAATTGTCCTCTCTTGCTTCCGACAAGTCTTGTAATAGCTCCCATAAATCTTTCTGGGATTTCAATAACATGTATCTGAACAGGTTCTAATAAACATGCATCAGCACTTTTCATTGCTTCTGTTATAGCTTCTCTTACAGCAGGATAAACTTGAGCAGGGCCACGATGAATTGCATCCTCATGAAGTTTAATATCCATTAAAGAGACCTTCATTTTTGTACAAGGTTCTCTTGCCAAAGGTCCTCTGTCCATTACCATCTCAAATGCATCTAAAACCATTTCAATTACTTCTCCAATATGAACTTCTCCTCTTGTTTCATCAAGAAAAATATTTCCTTTGTAAACATCTCTCACATTCCTTATAGTATCCCCGTCCCATCCAAATTGTGAAAGTTTATTAGCTAATTCCTGGCTTTTCTTTTTTACTCTCCCTTCTGGGATTTCTCCACTTTTGATTCCTTCATAAATATTATCTTCTAAGGGCTCGACAGAAATGAAAAAACTATTATGTTTGTTTGGGCTTCTTCCTTCAACTGACGGTGATTCTTTATTAACAGTCTCCCTGTAAACAACAATTGGCGCAGAGGTTTTAACATCCAATCCTTTTTCTGTTCTTATTCTGTTTTCTATAATTTCCAAATGCAATTCTCCCATTCCAGAGATAAGACTTTCTCCTGTCTGTTCATTAATTTCTACTTTGATAGAAGGATCTTCTTTTGCAACTTGTTTTAATATTTCAACAAGTTTTGGCAAGTCCATCATTTTCTTAACTTCAATAGATTTTGTAACCACAGGTTCAAATATATGTTTCAATTCTTCAAATGGAGTTTCTGGTTCTAATGTAACAGTCTCTCCTGCTTCTCCTGTTACTCCTGAGATAGCAAGAACATTTCCTGGGCCAATTTCTTCAATTTGTTCTGGCCTTATTCCGTTGTAAATAAATATCTGCTGAACTTTTTGTTTTTTGTTTGCAAGATTAAGATAAACCTCCATCCCGTTTTTTATAGTCCCTGAAAATAATCTTCCTGCAGAAATTTCTTTTCCTGATCTTGGATCTATAACAATTCTCGTTATAACAAATGCAACTTTTCCTTTTGGATCACAATTTATTAGATTTTTTCCTAATTCACTGTCAAGGTCTCCGTGCCAGATTTTTGGGATTCTGTATTTTTGAGCATCTAATGGATTGGGCAAATGTTTGACTACCATGTCTAAAAGAACTTCATATAACGGGGCATTTTTCCAGACCCAATCTTTTTTTTCTTGTTCATTCATTTCATATAATGTAAAAATATCTTTGAATGTTATCCCCTTCTTTTTCATGAACGGAACAGATAAAGCCCAGTTTTCTCTCGCACTTCCAAATGCAACACTTCCGTCATTGATATTAACAAGCCATTTTTCTTTGAATTCTGGTTCTGCAATTTTACTGATTAAATCATTAAATTCTTTTATGATTCTTACAAATCTTTTTTGCATGCTTTCAGGAGTTAGTTTCATTTCTTTTATCAATCTATCAACTTTATTGATAAACAAAACAGGTTTTACTCTTTCTCTCAAAGCCTGTTTGATAACAGTTTCTGTTTGCGGCATTATTCCTTCTACAGCACATACAAGAACAACAGTTCCGTCAATTGCTCTCATAGCCCTAGTAACATTCCCAGAAAAATCAACGTGTCCGGGAGTATCAATTAAATTAATTAAGCACTCTTCTCCGTGAAAATCGTGAACCATTGAGACATTTGCAGCATCAACTGTCATTAGTCTTTCCTGCTCATCAGAATGTTGCCATGTTGCCATTCCTTCTTCAAGGCTTCCCGCATTTTTTGCAGCCATATAACCTGAAGCTGCCAATAAATTATCTGTCAATGCAGTTTTTCCATGATGAATATGTGCACTTGTTGCTATATTCCTAACATGTTTCTGGCTTCTGCTAAGTCTTTCTATTTTCTGAAATTGTGTTTCTTTTTCTGCCATAGTAAATATAATTCATGATATAATCAAGAATAATAATCTAATTGAAAAAATGCTTTAAAAAACTTTGGTTATAATTTGTTTTCAATAACTTTCTTTATCAGCCCCGCATATTTTTTACGTTCTTTTTCTATGCCTTCTTTTGAAAATCCTTTTTTAAGCATTTCTTCTTCAGTTAGAAAATATTCATAATCAAATTCTTCATTACTTCTTGTAACATCAATTACCCTTATATAATCCTCATCAATATTCACTTCTTTTACAATTGCAGTATGGTAGTCCCCCCACCCATTCTCATCCCAGACAAGGTCTCCCAGATTTATTTTTTGCAGATAACTTCTTCGTTTAAGATATTTTTTTGTAATCTCTGAATATTCTGATTTTTTCATAATATAAGTTGGAATTTTATTATTTAAGAATTATTGCAATTTGGTGGTATAATTTTTTTAAAATTTGCTTAAATGTGGAAATCTTTTTAACAAATCCTCCAACTCTGACATATTTTTTTTGATTTTTCTATCATCAACTACAGTAATTAAATCAGAATTTAATCCTTTGAATCCGCAGCTTTTACATATATGCAAATTATATGGATTTGGTATATATGGACTTTCTTTTTTGCATTGTGGACAAAGTGTTGAAAAATAATTGCCTTGAATCATACATCATAAAAACTTTTATTTATTTAAAAATAAATATGCACTAGAATGGCTATCTTGCACTATCAGCTTGTTTTTCACTTTCATTCTTTTTTCTCATTGCGAAACTTTCTCCGTTTCCTTCTGATGCAAGTATGATTTCTTCTGCAAGTCCTTCAACAATTGTTTTCTTTTTATTGAAAGCTTTGTCTGATGCTCCATGAACAATCCATCTTAATGCTAAGTTAACTCTCCTTAACGGAGAAACGTCAACAGCTTGGGGGTATCTGGCTCCGCCATATTCGATGACAGTTATTTCATCTCTCGGAGCAGAGTTTTCAATGGCTTTTACTAAGACTTCAACAGGATTTTTTCCTGTTCTTTTTTCTATAAGTTTAAATGCGTCAAGAATGATCTTCATGTTTTTCGAATATTTGCCTGTTGCTGTTCCTTTTATTATCTTATGTTTTTTTCCTCTGTGTCCTGCAACAGCTAATCTGTTCATCAATCTTTCAACAATATTAACTTTTGTTTGCCCGAATCTTTGAGCATTTCTTCCGTGACTTTGAATAACAAGTTTTGGTTGTAAATTTATTACAGCCTTTAATCCTGGGTCTTCTACTCTGATTTCTGAAAGATCATATAACCCAAAAATCTTGAAATTATTTCTTTGTTCTTCCATTTTATCTTCTACCCTTTTCGATCTTTCCCTTTGCTAATAAATGCAAGGGCTGATCATTTACTTGGATAACTTGGAATCTTACACCGGGGATATCTCCTTTACTTCTTCCTTGTTTTCCGCCAATTCTTTGTATCATAACTTCATCGTGTTCATCGATATATTTCTGTGCAAGGTTGCCAGGAATAAAAGCAGTTACAGTTTTTCCGTTTTTAGTTAACTGAACTTTGCAACATTTTCTCATTGCAGAATTTGGCTGTTTTGCTTCTTTTTGCACTTTTTGCAAAACAATTCCCTTTGCTTGATTTGCTCCTTCAAGAGGATCTGATTTAGCATAAAGACCTAGAGTTTTCACTTTGAATTTTCGGTCCTTCCATTGGAACTTTCTCCTGTTTTTCATTAATTTTCGTGCGTTTTTTAATCCCATTTTTCTTATTAAAAATGTTGACCAGAATTTTATTCTATGTCTATAAATACTCTTGAGAAATTTGATTTATAAAACTTTCTTCACAATTTAAAAAAGTCAAGTTTAACTTTTTTCAGAAGGAGGTCCTTGGGATGTGTTATTATTTATGAATATATTTATGTTTTTTCATCCTTTTACTGACTGGTTAATACCATCAAACATTGTTTTTTGTATATCCAACCCAAAAACTTTCAATACCTCAAATGTAACCTGTTTAATTGCTAAATAGATTAATATAAAAATTATTATTATAATGGTTCTTATCAGCCACTCAGGGAATTTTGAAATAAAGTGAACATGATCTCGAATTGTCTTATCTACTTTCTTATATAGCCTTGTCCTGAATAATAGCAATAAGAACATAAAAATTCCGAGAAATATTATTGCTTGCAAGGGTACATTAAGAAAATAAAGCAAAACTAAAAATCCGATAAGGATGAAAATTCTAATGTAGTTTTTTGAATTCATTTTATATTATTCTGAACTCTTTTCCAAAATAATCCTTAATAATCTTTTGCATTTCAAGAAGCCTTCTTTTATCCCTTCCAATTAAAGCTGCCTTATTCTGATTTCCTCCGGCAGTTAAGATTATTTCATTGTTTCTTATTTCAAGATCCTTGAACATCACCGGTTTTACAATATTCTCTATAAATTGCTTTGCATCTTGTAACCCCCTTGGATTTGGGATAATTCTTATTCTTTTTCCTAAAATTTCATTTAACTTTCTTATATTTCGTGCATCTTCCCCAACAGCCCTCATAACAGAACTCTTCGGAACACAGAAAATTATCGTTCCATTATACTTTACGCAGAACCTTGTATTTATTTTAGTAATTCTACTAAACAAATTCAAATGTCTCATATCTTGCATATTGATTGTGTTCATTATTATAAAAACGAGTTCCTGAATGTCCATAACAAAAAAGGACAATCACAAAATTTTATTTTCATCTTTTTGTTAATTTTGTTAGAGAGAATTGTTTTATAAATTTATTGTTTTGTTAAAGTTATGTTCATTTGTTAGTATTTTCTACAACTTCTTTTTTTGCTGTTTTCTTTTCATCTTCTTTCTTTACTAAAGATCCAATCACTTTAACTAAAAGACCCGGAAGTCCGGTCCCGATTGGAACAGGTTGGTTAAGCATTATGTTTTCTATAACACTTACTAATCTGTCTTTGCTTCCTTTTATCGTCGCATTAATGAATTGTTTTCCAGGAGTTTCAAAAGTTGCTCTTGCCAGTATTGAAGATTTTTGTGCGATTATCCCCATTCTTGTAACCCCCTTAATTCCTCCAGTACTTGTCATAGCATCTGAAACAAGTTTTAGATGTCTTTCATTTATGTCTAATCCCTGGGTGTTTATTACACTGTAAATTTCATCCATTATCAATTGCCTTGCAACTTCTATTCCAAAAATATCTGCAACTTCATATAAATCATTGGATATAATCTTATCAGCATCAACTTCTTTAAGTTCAATTATCTTTTTCAAATTTGTTCCCAGAGTCATTATTACAAAATCTTTTCCTTTCTTAACAATCAGGATTTGTTTTATTCCTTTAATTCCAGAGATTATTGTTTTCTTTAATTTTTCTTTTAGTTTATATATGTCTTTGAAATTAAATTCAGATGCATTCAAGGTGATTGAATCTGTTTTTTCTTTAACCTTGAATCCTAATTTGTTAAGTTTATCTACAATAGTCTTTATCGAGCTATGTGTTTGCCTCAATCCTTCTCTGTCAATTTTTATTTCAATTATTTTATTGCTGAAATTAAGATTTATTTCTGATGCTATTTCTCTTAATGTTACTTCTTTTATTTTTTCAGCAAAAATCTTGGTATCTTTTTCATTATTGTGTTCTTTTTTAAGGAAAATTTCCATTTTTGGAGATGAAGGTTTTTTTCTTGCATCAAAAATTTCTATAAGTCTTGGAAGACCTTGTGTAATCTGCATTTCATGTACACCTGCAAAGTGAAATACATTTAATGCCATCTGTGTAGAAGGTTCTCCAAAAGATTGTGCAGTTACAACACCTATTGCTTCTCCTGGTTTTATTTGTTCCTTAAGATGAAGTTTTGAAACATCAAGTCCATCATCACCATATTTGTATTGGATTAAACTGTTATTGCTGTCTCTTATTGTTCCGTCGTATTCTACTCTGAGATCTTGCAATGCATTAGCTAATCTTCTGTATAAATACCCTGATTTAGGTGTTCTTAATGCAGTATCCATAAGAGAATCTCTCCCTGTAATCGCTCCAAAGAAAAATTCATCAGGACGCAATCCCTTGATAAAAGAACTTCTGATAAATCCTCTTGCCTTTGGAGATAAGTCTCCTTGTTTGAAAGAAGATAATGTTCTTTGAGTGTATCCTATATCAATTCTCCTTCCCCACAAAGCCTGCTGCCCGACACATGAAGCCATTTGTGTAATATTCAATATATTCCCTCCGCCCCCTGACATAATCATGTGATTTACAGGGTTGTCTTTTGGGAATTTTTCTTTTACTATCTCTCCGATCTTGGTTCTTACTTCGTTTAATGTTTGAAGTATTATAATTTCTCTTGATTCTTCTTCTGTTTTTCCTGGAATTCTTTCTAATTCTTTTTTATTGTATGATTCAATAATCTCTTCTGTTTTCTTTTCTGCTTTTTTGATTATTTCTTCACCGGCTTCAATAACACTAGGATCTAAATCCAAATCTTCTACAGAAATTGTTATCCCCCTGTCTGATAAATACTTAACCCCTAAATTAAATACTTTTCTTATTGTTTCGAATGTTTCATTAGTTCCTACATCTTTCTCAAGTTCTTTAATCAATTCACCGTCTTCACTTCCGAATAAAGTTTTGTTTATTTCTCCTTTCACAATTTCTCCGTTTTTAATTTGTATAGAATCATTAGAGAAGTTAACTTTAGGAAGTACTGCAGAAAAAATTTCTGTTCCTTTCATTGTTTTCTTTGAAATTTTATAATCAATGCCTGATTTGAAAAGAAGTTCATCTGCATAATCTCTTGAAAATTCTTCTTCTCCAAGAAGATAAGTCCCTGTTATTGCATCTCCAATACATCCTATGAGATTTGTGTTATTCTTTGGAGAAATAAGATTTCTTTTTACATCAAGAAGAATTTTTGCTTCTGCTCTTGCTTCTTCTGTTTGAGGTGAATGTATGTTCATTTCATCTCCGTCAAAGTCTGCATTATACGGAGCAGCTACAGCAGGGTGTAATCTGAAAGTTCTTCCAGGAAGAACTCTCACAAAGTGAGCCATTAAACTTCCTCTGTGAAGACTTGGGTGTCTGTTAAATAAAACAACATC
>Ga0315536_1001526_pt1 | contig 11540 bp, 8 predicted proteins | sample SalMarSW160230MG_FD_203093 | JGI IMG/M metagenome (GOLD analysis project Ga0315536, IMG submission 203093) | Salt marsh sediment microbial communities from the Plum Island Ecosystem LTER, Massachusetts, United States - Salt Marsh Sediment SW1602-30 ... | reverse complement strand
GGGCGTTCAAACCGGTCCCGGTTGCCGTTCCACCAATCCCGAGTTGGAAGAGTGACTGCCCCGCTGACCGCAACCTTTCCCGGTCGCGTTTGACGGCTTCCGCATACCCTCCGAATTCCTGGCCAAGACGGATGGGAACGGCATCCTGAAGATGGGTCCGGCCGGATTTAATCACGCCGTCCCATTCGGCCGCCTTTTCCGCAAGCGACCGGCTCAACCCATCGACCGCCGCCATTAATTCTTTCTGCCGCCAAAGGATGCCGAGCCGGATCGCGCAGGGGATCACATCGTTGGTGGATTGCGCCATGTTGACTTCGTCATTCGGGCTGATGCGGTATTCCCCGAGCGCTCCGCCCAAGAGCTGGGTGGCCCGGTTGGCGATGACTTCGTTGGCGTTCATGTTATGGCTGGTGCCGGCCCCGGCTTGAAACGGATCAACGACAAATTCGGCGTCCCACATCCCCCCCGCCGTTTCTTCCGCCGCCCGCGCGATCGCCGCTGATTTCGCCGCGTCAAGCAAGCCCAGCCCGCCGTTGACTTCGGCTGCGGCGCGTTTGATCGTCGCCACCGACCAAATGAAAGCCTGGTACGGTCGTTTTCCGGTTATGGGAAAATTTTCCATCGCGCGCCGGGTCTGCGCTCCATACATAGCATTCTTGGGGACTCGCACTTCACCCAGCGAATCCTTTTCAATTCGAAAAACTTCCATGCCTTCCTCCGGGCGCGGAAATGCAAGATCCAGTGCAAGCCCTAAAAACTTTTTTTTTGTTATGGCGGCGACCGAAATAAAACGAGGAGCGCCGACGATCTCCCGACGTAAGAACTTCGCGAGCGGGGGTAACCGGGGCAGGCCGCGCAATGACAAGGTCCAGCTTTCTCATCACTTTAAAACCGGACCGGGCCCCTTTTCGATTCCGACTCGGTTCTATTTCGCCGAGTATCCGGGGCCGTCTTTGAAGAATTTTGCGTTGATCGGAATATCCGGCCGCAGATCAACCGTCTCTCCGGCTTTCAGCACGATCGTATGTTCGAGATGGACCGGTTTCTTGTCGTGGTCGGTGCCGTCGTACGCAACGGTGCCTTCCGAACGCGAAAGACGCTGGCCGTCTTTGGCAATATGCGCAGCGGGCACATCGCTGTCTGGAAAGATCGCCTCGAACGGGCATTCCGCCACACAGGCGCCGCAATCGATGCAGACGTCCGGATCGATGTAATACCAGGGCCACTCGGTTTCTGGCTTGCCGGGGATAATACAATCTACCGGGCAGACATCTTTGCATCCCCCGTCGCGCAAACACAGGCTGGTGATGATATGGGGCATGGATTAACTCCTCCCGAAAAAAAAGGAAGTAGCAAGCCGGGCTGCCGATAGTTCTTTTCTCCGGCCACTCCCGGATTTCACATCCGCTTCAAGGCCGCGGTTAACCGGGAAGCCACTTCCTGCCAATTAACCACATTCCACCAGGCGGTGATGTACTCCGCCCGGCGGTTTTGATATTTCAAATAGTATGCGTGTTCCCAAACATCAATGGTTAAGATGGGCATTGCCCCCCACTGAGTCAGATCCTGATGCTTTTCAGCGGTGAGAATTTCCAGCTTTTTGCCGATCGGCGACAGAGTCAGCACCGCCCAGCCGGAACCTTCCACGGCGGCTGCCGAGGCGGAAAACTGTTTGGCGAACAATTCGAAGGATCCGAAATCGGAAGCTATCTGCCGCAGTAATTCCCCTTCAGGTTGGCCGCCGCCTTTACCGGCCGGCGCCATTGTCGACCAGTACAGCGAGTGCAGAATATGACCCGATCCATGGAATGCAAGCTCACGCGCCCAATGCTTGATCAGCGCAAAATCAGACTTCTCGCGCGCTTCTGCCAGTTTCGCTTCAGCATTGTTCAGTCCGTCAATGTACGCTTTATGATGCTTGTCGTGATGCAGCCGGAGTGTTTGTTCGTCGATATGCGGTTCGAGGGCGTTGGAGGGATACGGAAGCGGCGGGAGTTCGTACGGCATGAGGATGCTCCTTCCTGCTTGCCGTCGACACCGGAAAAACCATTTCCGGTGCGAATAAATATCATTCAACGAAGAATCTCAACTGTGAGAGTAACGATTGTAGCGTCTAAATGATGAGCTGTCAAGAAATCCGGATAATTATGGTCGGGTTTTATTCCAAAAAGGATTGGTATATGAATTTGATCCCATTGGTTTTCCCCGGACAGCTATTATGATCCTGTCTGTTCCGGCAACGGGTCCGGAATGGTGGATCCGGCGCCGGTGCCAAGTTGTCTGCAAGGTGGATAATCGTATGGCAGGGATCATCGAGCAGGTTGGAGTGACGCAATCCACGGGGGCAGGAGCCTCCGTCAGATTGCCGGAATACCAGATGGAACAATTCCTTTTTGGCATTTGCATTTCTGGTAATTTTGTGTATATTGGAAACACACAGGAGGCGTTGATGTCAGCGTTTTCGTGGAGATGCCAATATTGCAGTTGTGCTTTTCAGATGAGTTCCGATGCGGTTGCGTCTGCCCTCGCCGCCGCGGATGCCACACAGGCAAGGCATCACGTTGAACACTGCCCACGGTGCCGAAAGGCGCTGAAGATACCTGTGGATCAATTGCGCCATCATGCACCTTTGAGTGCCCCTGCCACGTTCTCGACACCCATTCACAGCCAATCCTTTCAGGAGGACAAGAAGCCAATGACAGACATTCCCGCTCCTTTTCCGCCCGTCGAGCCTGCGGCTCCCGAGCCGGAGGCCCCCAAGCCTGCGGTTCCCCAGCCGGCATATCCCCAACCGGTGACTCCTCAGCCGGAGGCTCCCAAGCCTGCACCTATAGCTATGCCTATGCCCATTATTGAGCTCCCGGCTCCCGCGCCGGTTTCACCCAAACCGGTTGTCAAGAAGGTCGTAAAGAAGCCAAAGAAAGTCACAAAGAAGCCGGTTAAAAAAGTAAAGAAAGCCGCAAAGAAACCTGTCAAGAAAGTCAAGAAGGCCGCAAAGAAACCGGTTAAGAAGGCCGCGAAGAAACCCGTTAAAAAAGCTATTAAGAAACCGGTCAAGAAGGCCGCGAAGAAACCCGTCAAGAAAGCCAAGAAAGTCATCAAGAAGAGCACAAAGAAAAAGAGCCGAAAATAAAACGGCCATGCACTTTAGGTTATATCGTACCGGGGTGAAGGATTGGGCAGGATTCTCACCCCGGTTTCGTTTTAATAATCCGGACTCCGTTTGCGAAAGCTTTTTTCACAGGCGAAAAAACTTTTTTTAACAAACAGTGAAGGCCTGTTGCACTCTGTGAAAAGTTAATCGGGATTCCATTTATACATCGCTGCACAATATCGGATTTCCCCCGTCTCCCCCCTTCCGAAACCCGTTCAGTTCATTTGAAAAAAACTCCTTTCCTTACTCGTCTTCGTGCAAAGATCAGAAAACCCGATTTCAGGATATTTTTCGCATAGTCTACCTATTTGTGCTTTTTTCCACCTATTTTTGAATATAAATTAAGTCTGGCGGTTGATCATTCCAATCGATTTATTTTAAATGCTAAATGATACAGTTGGCATCGAAAATCATTCGAACCGGTCAATATTAATCCTTATGAATCGACGGGTTCCTTCAGATGGAGCAATTCCCTTTTTCAGGCGGTACCCCGGTATCCAGATAATTCCTTCCGCATCGCAAACGAGCGGCCAATGATCCCTTTCGCTTAAGGATAGGTGATGGGAGGAGAGGAACCCGTTCAGGGAAACGGGCTCCGCCATGCCCGTCGGAAGGAATAAATCTCCCGTTTTTCGCTTCCGAAGTGACAATGGCGGTCGGATGCAGTCCGCATCAATCCAGATATTCCATGGACCGGCTGCCGGTTCCATCTGCGCAGGCCTGGGAAGTTCCGAGAACGAAGTGACGATTCTCCATTCGGGGTAATGGATAGAGAAGCTCCCAGGACATGGAAGCTCGGCTGCTTCCCATTCCGGCGCTTCGGGCAAATCCGCTTGAAATCGGAACACCAGCCATTCTCGTTCAATCGATACACCAACGCCAAGCGCCAGGTCCATCCGATGTGGACCGGATGGAGTTCCTACAAATTCCAGAACGCGTTCCACCTGCTGAAAAGCCAGATCTTCCAGCGTACCTGTCAAATGCTGTACAGCGCGCCGGAGAAGCGACTGCCGGACGGCCATCGATTCGCTCCGGAAAATTTTCAACGGGAATCGCACCAATCCCGGTGCCAATTCGACGGATGATTTTTTCCATAAATTGTCTGCGGTTTTCGCGAGGAAATCATCCTGCGCGCGGGCAACTTCCGCAAGCCGCGCCAATACCTCGATGATCGATGCGTTGTACTCCTTCAGAAGCGGTAATAATTCCAGCCGGATTCTGTTGCGGGTGAACGCGGAATCCCGATTGGTTGGATCGTCGAGGGGAGTCCAATCCTCTTGCGCGCAATACCCGCTGGTATCCGCATGCGTCAAACACAACAACGGGCGGACGATGCGGACAGCTGCATCGACAGCATTTTTAAGAGGTAAGGGAACCGTCCCGGCCGGCCGTATTCCGCCAAGCCCTTTCAATCCCGATCCGCGGATAAGATGCATCAGGATGGTTTCTGCCTGATCGTCCAGAGTATGGCCGGTGGCGATTGTGGTGATGCGCAATGTCTTTGCCGTTTGCAGCAGGAACGCATACCGCAGGTCTCTAGCCGCCTCCTCCGTTGTCATCCGGTTCCGGGCGGCATGGCTGGACACATCCCCCCGCCCGAGGCTGAAGGGAATGCCCAGCCGCTCCGCCGCCCGGCAAACCATCTCGGCCTCCCGGCCGCTTTCCGGCCGCAAACAGTGATCAAAATGGGCGATGTGAAGAGGATAACCCAATTGCTTTACCACCAGCGCCAGACAAAGGCTGTCGGCGCCGCCGGAGACGGCCGCGAGGATCTTTTCCCCCGGGCCGAAGAGCTCTTTACGCCGGATAAAACACTTGACGGTTTTTAGAATGTCAGACGGTTTCTTCATCGGTCATTTCCAATACATTCCTTCTTCAACAATCCGGTAAATCGAACTGGAGCCACTCATTTCTTCTTCCGGCGCTTTATTTTCTTCACGGATTTCCGCACCGGCTTACGGACAGGCTTGGACGGCTTCTTCTTCCTTTTTGAAGCCGGTTTGCTCTTAATAAGGATCGGGACGACTGCATCCAGAATGCCTGCCATTTTCTTCGGAATGATCGATTTCCCGACTCCCGGGCGTCCGCGCTTCGGAACTTCGTCCAGGGAGAGCACCCTGGATTGTCCGTCCTTCCAAACCAGCGCCAGCTTATCCTGCTGCGTCCCGGAAAATCCACCGAGCAGCCGCGTTTTTACACCGGTCTTCCAGGTGGCGATTCCCACACCGTAACGTCCCTGGACCGGATATTGCGCGGCGGGCGTCCGTTTGGCCTGTCCGGTATCCGAGACAAGCAGGATATCCTCGCGGGCCGCGGGTGCGGCGGTCATGACGATTTGCTCGTCGGGACGCGTAAGGCGGATCCCCATTACCCCGGATGTACCCCATCCGGTCGGACGGATCTCGTTCTCGCGGAAGCGGATGCTCATCCCGGTGCTGGTCGCCAGTAAAATTTCAGACTTCCCGGTAAGCAGAAGAGCCCAGCCAACGGAGTCTTCCGGCGCAACTTTCATCGCCTGAAGCACCTGCGACGACGACCCCGGCAGATCTTGAACCAGTGTTTTCTTCACCAATCCTTTGTGGGTGGACAATAATATCGAGCGGGTGTCCTCGCCCGATCCCGCCTCGGCGGGTGAGACAGCCAATCCGGCTCTCACCCGGCTGCGGGCTTCCAGCGCGCAAAGCGTGGAGAACGGGACGCCGTCCTTGGGGTCCTCACGCGCGGGGATGGTATGAACCGGGATCGAAGCTGCGCGGCCTTTCTCGGTGAAAAGGTAAAGGATATCCCGCGAGGAGGCTTTTACGATAAACCGGGGTGGGTTCTTCGCATATACCGCTGGAGGTTTGGTTGCGGCAAGGCGCGAGAGTTCCCCGCCGCGCAGGAGGACAATCCAGGATTCCGTCACCGGCTCGGCGGTTTCGGCCGTGACCGGCGCCTTCGGCTCGGCTTCCCAGCCGTGGACGATGATGCTGCGCCGCGGATCGACATATTGTTTTTTTACGCGAAGAAGATCGTCAACCAGCACCTGGCGCAGGAGCTTGGGCGAGGCGAGGACTTTTTCCAGCCGCTTGATCAACGCGGTTTTTTCCTTGTATTCGAGTTCAATCTTCTCGCGTTCGAGTGCCGCCAGCCGCTTCAGCGGCATATCCAGGATGGCGTTGGCCTGGATTTCGCTCAGCTTGAACCGCTTCCGCAGTTTGGCGCGGGCATCGTCAGTATCCTTCGCCCCTCGGATAAGCCGGATTACTTCGTCAAGGTTCTTCAGCGCGATGCGCAACCCCTCGAGGATGTGGGCGCGTTCTTTGGCGCGCGCCAGGTCGTACGCGCTGCGTTTGCGGATGACATCCAGCCGATGCTCCAGGAACACCCGCAACGCCTGCTTCAACGTCAGCATCCGCGGTTCGTTGTTCACCAGCGCCAGCAGGTTGATGCTGAAAGTCGTTTCCATCGGGGTTCGCTTATAGAGGTCGCGCAGGACTTGCCGGGCGTCCGAAGTGCGCAACAGGTCGATCACCACCCGCATCCCGCGCCGGTCGGATTCGTCCCGCAGGTCGGCGATTCCCGCGACGGTGCCGCTGCGTACAAGATCGGCGATCCGTTCGAGCAGCGCAGCCTTGTTTACCTGGTAGGGCAGCTCGGTGACAAGAATCCGCGACCGTCCGCGGGTGGTTTCCTCCACATGAGTTCGTGCCCGGACGGTGATTTTTCCGCGTCCGGAACCGTACGCCGCAAGCAGGCCCTCCTCGCTTCCGGCCGGATCCAAGATCAGACCGCCGGTAGGGAAATCCGGACCGGAAATGTGGCGGGTGAGTTCCTTGACCGAGATCTCCTCCAACCGGGTCCATGAGCGCAGCATGAACACCAGGGCATCGCACACTTCGCCCAGATTATGGGGCGGGATAGAGGTTGCCATACCGACGGCGATGCCCGTAGCTCCGTTGACCAGTAAATTCGGTACAGCCGCCGGGAGGACGTCGGGCTCGCGGAGCGACCCGTCGAAATTCTGCGAATAGGCGACGGTATCCTTCTCCAGATCCGTCAGGATTTCCATTGAAAGCGGGGACAGGCGCGCTTCGGTGTACCGCATCGCCGCGGGCGGGTCGCCGTCCACCGAACCGAAATTTCCCTGGCCGTCGACCAGCAGGTAGCGCATCGAAAAATCCTGCGCCATGCGGGCCATCGTTTCGTAAACCGCCATATCGCCGTGCGGGTGGTACTTTCCCAGCACTTCCCCGACGATGCGGGCGGATTTCTTATAGGCATTCGATGCCGAGAGGCTCATATCGTTCATCGCAAAGAGGATACGCCGTTGGACGGGCTTCAATCCATCGCGCGCATCCGGCAGCGCCCGCGCCACAATCACACTCATTGCATAATCCAGATAGGATTGCTGAACTTCTTGGTCGATATCCACTTTTCGAACGGTCCCAGGAATTGTCTTCACATGTACCTCGCAATGGCAGGGTCGGCGGAGATGAGAACATGCCGGCGGAAGAGGGAGCGACCGGCGGGGGAATGATACGGGATGCGCAAAGGCGTGTCAACGCATCTTTCCTGAAAATCCCCCTCGCGCTATAATCCGGCCGCCGGGGAAGTGCTGGAACTGGCAGACAGGCATGACTTAGGATCATGTGCCGCAAGGCGTGAGGGTTCAAGTCCCTCCTTCCCCACACCCATTCCGGAAAGCCGGATGTGTGATTTTTCCATAGGAAGGAACCCCTTTTTCATGAAAATACAGGTCGAGCGGAAAGAATCCTGTGAGGCATTGGTCACGGTCGAGGTGGATTCCGCCGCCGTCGAATCCGCGATGCAAAAGGCGGCGCGGCGAATATCGGAGAAGCAGAACTTTCCCGGATTTCGAAAAGGCAAAGCCCCCTATTCCGTTGTACTGCAGACCTGGGGAGAGGACGCCATTCTGGACGAGGCGCTGGATACGATTGGACCCGACGCCTACCGCCAGGCGCTCGAGCAGGAAAAGCTCGAGCCTTCGGCCGTGGGAACCATGAAGCGGATTGTCACGCGCCGGCCGCTGACGCTTGAATTCCTCGTTCCGGTGCAGCCGGTCGTGGAAATCAGCGACTACCGTTCCGCACGCGTGCCGTTTGAATCACCGGCCATTCCCGATGAGGATGTCGAGCGGGCGTTGGAACAACTGCGTGAGTCGCAATCCCTGCTCGAGCCGGTGACGCGCCCTGCGCAAAAAGGTGATGTGCTGACGGTCGATTTAAAAGCCGGAATTCTGTCCCCAGACGGCAAACTCCAGCCGCTGACGTTCGAGGGCGAGACCAACCCGCAGGATTTGGATCTCGATGACAATCTCGGCGGGCGCTACCCCGGCGCTGGACCGGCGCTGGAGGGAATCTCCGAAGGTGAAACCCGGACCGTTGCGGTCCAGTTTCCGGACAGCTTCCCGATCGCCCGTCTGAAAGGCCTGCAAGCCCAGCTGACCGTCAAGTGCCTGGGCGTAAAGATCCGGAAGCTTCCGGATTGGAACGAGGATTTGGTAAAGGCGGTTAGTAAATTCAGCACGGTCGATGAGCTGCGCAGTGAAGTGCGTTCACGCCTCGAGAATCGGGCGGTGGAATCCAAAGAGGAAGAATACGCGGACAGCGTGATCGAAAAAATGATCGAGGGGTCGTCCATCACTTTTCCGCCGGCGATGCTCGAAGAGGAAATCGACGAAGAGATTCAGACCCTGGCGCGCCGGCTGGAACAGCGGAAAACCTCTCTGGAGGTATATCTGCGGACCGTTCCGGAAGGAATGAAAGGCTTGCGGGCGCAGCTCGAACCGGATGCCCGCCGGAAACTCATCCGCCGCCTGCTCCTGACGGAACTGGTGAAAAAGGAAAAGCTTGAACCGTCCGAGGAAGCCATTAACAAACAGGTCGAAGTCTATCAATCGGTGTTTGCCGAAAGCACCGGGAAAAACAAGAACAAGCAATCCATGGAAGAAACGCTGCGCCAACTGGCTGCCAACGACGTGATGTCGCGCTTAATCGTCCAGCGGGTGGTTGAAATCGGAAAAGGCGCGGCTCCGGCGCTCCCGGAATCCTAGAACCCGTATTCCCTTGGAGGAAAAACATGCCGATAAATGAACCGTCTTCCGAAGGTGTGCCGATCTTCGTGCCCCATATTATTGAAACCAATGCCCGCGGCGAGCGCGCCTATGATATTTTTTCCCTGCTCTTGAAGGAACGAATCATCTTCGTGGGCACGCCGATCAATGACGTCGTCGCCAACCTGATTGTGGCGGAACTGCTGTTTCTTAAAAAAGAGGATTCCGAAAGAGAAATCCACATGTATATCAACAGCCCCGGAGGGCAGGTTTATTCCGGCTTGGCCATCTACGATACGATGCAGCAGGTCCAGATGACCAACCCCATCTATACGTACGCCATCGGGGTTACGGCGTCGTTTGGAACCGTTCTGCTGGCGGCGGGAACCAAGGGCTTCCGCTTCGCGCTGCCCCATGCCACAATCCATGTCCATCAGCCGCTGGGCGGCGCCCAGGGGCAGGCCACCGATGTGGAAATCCAGGCCAAGGAGATCCTGCGCCTGCGAAGCGCGCTTAATCAGATTCTCGTAAAGCATACCGGCCAGCCACTGGAAGTCATCGAACGCGATACGGAAAGGGACTTCTACCTTGATGCCCAAGCCGCGATCACGTACGGATTCGTCGACCAGGTGCTCAGTACGGAAAAGCCGGATAAGGCGGCCAAGAGCGCCAAGTAGGCGCGCCGCAACCATGCCCGCGCCCAAGTCCCCGGACCTCTCCGCATTGCGCGGCTTAATCTTGGATATGGACGGAGTCCTTTGGGCGGGAGAGTCTCCCCTCCCGGGGATGCCGGATTTTTTCCATTTCCTGCGTGAACGGGGGATCCGTTTCGTCCTTGCCACCAACAATGCAAGCCTGACGATCGCAAGCTACATACAAAAACTTGCGCGGATGGGGGTTGCGATTGCGCCGGAGGAGATCCTCACCTCGGCCACGGCGACCGCGGAGTATTTAAAATCCGTTTGCCGGCCGGGAGAACGCGCGTATGTTATCGGCGAGGAAGGCCTGATCCGAGCGGTGGAATCGGCCGGGGTGCAGGTGGCGACGGACTCGCTGAATGCGGAATATGTCATCTGCGGAATGGACCGTAACCTGACCTGGGACAAACTCGCCAATGCCACAATTACTCTGCACCGCGGTGCGCGCTTCATCGGCACCAACGGCGATGTCACCTTCCCAACGGAACGGGGTATCGCGCACGGGAACGGGGCGATTCTGGCCGCGCTGACCGCAGCCAGCGGCATCCAGCCAAAGATAATCGGGAAACCGTATCCGGCCATCATGCAAATGGCGGTGGCCCGGCTTGGGTTGCCCAAGGCGCGGGTCGCCGCTGTGGGCGACCGGCTGGAAACCGATATTCTTGGGGCGACAAATGCCGGGTTGAAAAGCCTTTTAATTCTGACCGGTGTCACCAGCCGCAAAGAGCTTGGAAAAAGCGGGATTCGCCCAACATGGGTGATTGACGACTTACCCGCTCTTCAGGCGGTATGGACGGCGCGCGGGAAGCACTCCGTCGGATGATATAATGTCCGCGTCTGCCTGGACCGGCGATGGGCGTTTTTGCCGCGGCAGATATTTTGTTGTTTGGAGGTAGATGGGATGAGTCGGGCCATAACGTGGGTTACAGTCATTATCATGGCGATAGCGATCATGGTCGTCAATATACCGAAGAACATTTTGGTGTTCGGCCAAGAAACGCGCATTCGTCAGGGCCTGGACCTCCAGGGCGGACAGCAGATTCTGCTGGAGGCCGATCTTCCGGCGGATCAGGAAATTCCCGCCCAATCATTGGAAGTCGCCGCCGGGGTCATCGAGAACCGCGTGAACGCGCTTGGTGTCAGTGAAGCCGTCGTCCAGATTTCCCTGCCGCGTCGAATTGTCGTCGAACTTCCCGGGTACGATAACCCGGAGGAAGCCCGCAAGCTCATCCAAAACACAGGTTTGCTGGAATTTGTAGAAACGCAATACCGGATTGATGAGAGCACGACGATTGCCACAGACCATCTCACCTCCTCCGGCCCCGGCCTGACCGGCACTGGAACTCCCTCATCGCTCCTTACACCCTTCTTGACGAACACCCCTGAACCGACCGCGACCGCCACGACCGGGTTTGTCGTGATCGCGACCGAGGAAGGCGCGGGGGGATTGAACCTGCAAACGACGCCTATCGCGACTCCCGCGGCTGATCCCGGAACCGTGTACCACACCATCATGACCGGCGCGGACCTGCAGAGCGCACAGGTGGGGCGGGATGCCGCCAACAAACCGAGCGTGGATTTTCTCCTTTCCGACAACGGCGCGAAAATATTCGCCGAGTACACGACAAACCAC
>Ga0315536_1001525_pt1 | contig 11542 bp, 8 predicted proteins | sample SalMarSW160230MG_FD_203093 | JGI IMG/M metagenome (GOLD analysis project Ga0315536, IMG submission 203093) | Salt marsh sediment microbial communities from the Plum Island Ecosystem LTER, Massachusetts, United States - Salt Marsh Sediment SW1602-30 ... | reverse complement strand
TTTGTGCAATCGTATTAGGTATAGCTCTTGTCCTGGGTGCTTCGGCCTTTGCCCAGACGCTCGAAGAAAACTACAATGATTTCCTTCACTACCTTATGATTGGGCGATTCGACCTGGCCGCGGGTTATGCCCAGACCGTCATCGACAGTAATCCCGACCCGGTGGAGCTTTTCAAGCTGTCCGAGGCCAACCCGCGGGGTTACGGGCTGCTCTTAAAAGCCGGGGAGTCCGCCGAGGACGCCCAGCTCAAGGCCCTTTGCAACAAGCTCATCGGCATCATCGAACAGGGCCGATTCCTGAGCCGGTCGAATCCCAAAGTCATCGTCGAGGAAATTGCCCGGCTAAGCACGACCAAACGCGGCCAACTCATCGCCATAGAACGGCTGCGTAACGCCGGCGAATACGCCGTAATGTATATGCTCGATGCGCTGGCCGATAACTCGCGCAAGGCCGAATGGCCCAATATCACATACGCACTGTCGCAGATGAGCAGAAGCGCGATAAGACCGCTTGTCGCGGCCCTTGGGACCGACAACCTCACCATCAAGGCCGACATTATCAAGGCGCTGGGTGAAATCGGCTACCCGCAGTCGCTGCCGTATCTCAAGTACGTCGCCGAAAAAGACGAATCCGCGGAGCTTCGCGACTTTGCCGAGAGCAGCATCAGAAAAATCGACGCAGCGGCGATGAAAATCCCCGCTTCCCGCCTGTTTTACCGGCTCGGCGAGGACTATTACTATCATACCGAGTCACTTGCCCCGGCAGACGACGTGAACTTCGCCAATATGTGGTTCTGGAACGCAAAGGACTCGCAGCTCACCCGCGAGCAGGTCGATAAAGGTTATTTTAACGAGCTGATGTCGATGCGCTGCTGCGAATGGGCGCTTAAGGCCGACGCTGATTTAGGCCAGGCAATCGGGCTGTGGACAGCCGCCTTTTTCAAGGCCGAATCCGCCGACCCGGTTATGCCCGCATATTTCGGCAAAGGTCACGCAGACGCGATGACTTACGCAACGACCGCAGGCCCCGAGTATCTCCAGCAGGCGCTGGCGCGGGCCATCAGAGATAAAAACGCCCAGGTCGCGCTGGGCGTTGTCGAGGCGCTTTCGACCACGGCGGGCGAAAAATCGCTGTTCTACAGGGTCGGCACCGTCCAGCCGCTTACCCAGGCGCTTTCGTTCGACGCCAAAGCAGTCAGATACAGCGCTGCAATTGCCATCGCAAACGCAGGCCCCAGGCAGCCCTTCAACGAAAGCACGCTGGTAATGATGAATCTGGCCGAGGCGCTTTCCCAAAGCGCCGAACAGGCAGGGGAAGAAAACGTCCCGATGTGGAACGGCTCACTGGCAGATTCGTATGCGCTTCGTGCGGCAAAGTCGATGCTGAAGCTTGCCGTATCACATAATCCCGCCCTTGACCTGTCGCTTGCCCAGGACGCCCTTATCACGGCGACCAAAGACAAAAGACCCGAAATCCAGATGCTCGCAGGTCAAATCCTCGCGTATCTGAAAACGCCTGCCGCTCAGCAGTCAATCGCAGCCATGGCATTGGCGGATACCAACTCGAAGGAAATTCGCATCGCCGCCTTCGGCTCGCTGGCAACATCGGGCAAGCTCAATACAAGCTTGCTCGACGACGCTACCGTTGACGCGATTTACGCGATTGTCAGCTCGCAGGAAATCGACCCTGATTTGCGTTCCGCAGCAGCCGCAGCTTACGGCGCACTCAATCTGCCGAGCCAAAAAGTCAAAAACCTCATCCTCGACCAGGCAAAAAGCTGACCGGCTTACGGTATTTATTAACTGAAAAACGGAAATATCGCCCCCGGTTTTACCGGGGGTTTTTCTTTAAGGCGGGATAACTGTGTGGGAATCGGGAAAGGTCTCCCGGCCGGGGTAATTCGGCTCGTTGATATCGGGGACAGTTACCGGCCTGCCTGTCCTGCCTTTTGAGCTGCTTTTCACCGGTCTGTTCAACAGGTCTTTGACCGTCTGCTCGACGCCGGCGTTCTCATTGCCTGACACTACGAGCTTATCGACGAAACTGCACCACCAGACAAGGTACGGCTGCACCTTGGCCTCCTCGAGGTTTTGGCTGTCAAAGCCGATATCTTTTACGAACTTGTTTTCGCACAAAGGCGTCGTGCAGATGACAACCGCCGCAAAACTCCAGACCAGAAACCCGGCCAGGAATCCCAGCAGTCCTGAGCCCAGCGTGTTCACACCGCGGGGAAACGTCACCGCGAACTGCCCTATAAGAAATACGTATGCTATTCCCTGTAAAATCAGAAAAGTCCCCACGCCCGCGGCCAGCACCGACAGCGTCCCGGAGTATTGACCGCCCGCAGGCACAAATTCCTGAATCGCCGGGGCAAGCTTAATTCCGACGTAAGCCGCTATAACAACGTTAAACAGAATCGTCCACGCCTGGTAAAAACCGAGCTTTATGGCCGAGTAGGCAAAAATAACGGCGATTAATATGCCCGTCCAGAATACCATAATGCTATCCCACTACCCTGTTGAGCTCATCCAAACTGCTGATTCCCGTTACCACTTTCAGCAAGGCCTGTTTTTGCAGATTCGACCTGCCCCGCTGGTCTCCTTCTTTTCTCAGCTCGGTTATCGGCAGGGAGTTACTCGTAATGCTCGACTTGAGCGCGTTATCCAGCAGGAGTATATCATAAATTCCTGTTCTGCCGAAATACCCGGTTCCGTAACAGTTCTCACAGCCGACCGCTTCGTGTATATTGGCGTAATTTATCTTCTTTTTCTCAAACTCTCTTATCTGGCTCTGGCTAAGCTTGGCCGGCGCCTTGCAGTACTTGCACAGCCGGCGCATCAGCCGCTGCGAAATAATCACATTCAAACCCGTCGCCATCATCAAAGGAGTCACCCCCAAATCCAGGAGCCGTATCATCGCCGACGCCGTGCTGTTACTGTGCACGGTGGCCAATACCAGGTGCCCCGTCTGCGATGCCTGAAGCGCAATTATGGCCGTCTCCTCGTCCCGAATCTCGCCGACGCAAATAACGTCCGGGTCCTGCCGCAAAATGCTTCGCAGCGATTTGGCAAAGGTAATCCCGGCCCTGGGGTTGACCTCAATCTGGCTGGTGTTGGGAAGAACGTATTCTATCGGGTCCTCGACAGTTATGACGTTTCGCGTGTAAAAATCAATTTTGTTGAGCATTGCGTACAACGTCGTCGTCTTGCCGCTGCCGGTCGGCCCGCACAGCAATATCATACCCGACGGCTTGCTGATGGCGTTCTCGATGATGTTGCGCTGCTTTTCGGTAAGTCCCACGCTTTCAAGCGTAAAGGCGCTGGCGTCCTGTTTTAGCACCCTTATCGACAGTTTCTCCCCGTTCAAAACACCGGCGCTTGCGACCCTGAACGACACAGTTCCATCCTCCATCTTGGCAACAAACGCTCCATCCTGCGGTCTTCGTTTCTCCGATATATCCATACTCGCAACTGCCTTGATGCTGTTTATCACCGCCTGGCAGGTGTCCGCATCGAGCCGGTCAATCTCACGCAGAACGCCGTCCACACGAAACCTTACCGCGTATTCCGCATCGCTTTTCGGGTCAATGAGTATATCGCTGGCCCTGTCCTGCAGAGCGTCCCAGATTACTTCTTCGGTGAGATTCAAAATATGACTGTCCTGCCGTCGAATCTTTCCGTGCCCGTATATCTCCTTAAGGTCGGTCCCCGACGAATCGAGCAGTCGAATCCTGCCCTGCTTTCCCGAGCCGCCCATAATATCGAATGACTTAATCCTGTCGGTGACGGAGTAAAATCGCTGCTTAACGGCTTCGACAAAGCTTCCCCGTTGGTCTTTCGGCGTCCTGAAGACATCCATAATTGCAAGCGTCAGGAGCGGAATCGGCCCCATCACAAGTGTCAGGACATTGACCCACGGTTTGTATTCTTTGTTGACCACAGTCGAGAATTCGACCTTTTGCACGCAATATAGCCCGAGATATACCCACCCTATGAGAATGAACAGTTTAATCGGATTGAAATCAAAACCCGCAACCGTTGATATGGTATTTTCCGCCCCCGCAGCCATCAATCCGCAACCCGCAATCGTAAAGTTAAAGCAAATCATACCATCCCTCGCAACGCGAGCTATCTTCCTTTTTGATTGGTCTCGATTAACAATAACATTTTGGCGTCTTTGTGGCAAGCAATAAACAGTACTATAATTCAGGCCGGTTTACGTTAAATTCTCCCTGCGAAACCATCAATCGTCAGTAATCGATTCTTTCGGCTTCTTCGGTTGCCAGCCGCTGCGAAAACCCTCGCCACGCCTCCATCGACCTCCTGAGGTTCTCGTGCACATCTGCGCCTATCCCGTAGCCCTGCAGACCTATCGGCCCTTTGAACCCGTGCTGCCTGAGTGTCTTCAAAAAGCTGTAAACGTCAAAAGTTCCCCTGTCCAGTGTTTCTATTGAGCCGGCCTCCGTCGTCCCGTTTATCGTAACCACAAACAGATACGGCATCGCCTTGTCTATCGCTGACTCCATATTTGCCAATCTGTCCGTCCTGAGCCAGTGATACAGATTAAACGTCACACCTACGTTGCGCCTGTTGACCTTCTGAGCAACTCGCACGGCGTCTTCAATCTTTTCGAGCCAGAATTCCGCGTGCGGATACAGCGCGACGCTCACGTCGTGCTTGTGTGCAACGTCGGCAATCTCACTGATTATCGCAGCCGCCTTCTCATCACCTGCCGAAGACGACTTTCGATAATGCTCGCTTGTTATCGCAAGCCAGATGATTGCCTCCCGTCCATCTAAAAGCTTAATGCTGTCCTCTATCAACGGCAGGTATCTTTCCTTGGGTTCTTCCAGTGTTATCGTAAAATACACCGCATACGCCTTCAGCCCGCAGTTATCCATCTCATTGAGGATGTCCTGTAGTCCTTTAGTGCCATGTGAGAGGTTTCTCTCCCAGTATCCTATTCCGGAATAGCCCAGCTCCTTAAGCATTTCCGCCTGTTCTTTGGCCGACTTGTGCGTTTCGTCGATAGTCCCTGTATCCATCGCAAAAAACGGATTCATAAGCCTCATCTTGTCCAGCTCAATCGGCATCGCCCATATATTTCGAAACGCAATCGGCCCGTGGTCTCCCTGCAAAGCAATAGGCCCCCGGGCGCTTTCATCCGACAGCGGGCTGTCTCGCGTCGGGCCGCCCATCTCCGCGTCCTCGTGTATCACTATCCCGTTGTGAATTACCTTCACAAAACACGCATTGGCAATCTTCCTGCCGTTTTTGTCAAATCGCGGCGCACGAAAAATAACGTCGAAGCTTTGCCACTGTCCCGTCGGACGGCACGCGTTTACCTGCGGCGAATGTCCCTCGTATGCTTTTAACGTCCTGCTGTCATCCCATCTCGGATAAATCCCCCCGCACTGAAGCCCCGGCGACAATCCGTTGGCTTCTCCCCAGCCGTCGCAGATATTAAGCTTATATCTGCCCTGAAAATAAATCCCTGCGTTTGTCTTTTTCGGGACCGCAAACTCGATGTGTGCCCTCACGTCACCGAATTGCATATTGCTGACAAGCGGCGGGCTGTTTCCTCGCCGGCCGTTCACTATCACCCCCGTCCCCGGCGTAACCGATAACAGGTTCTCATTGTTCGGGTGCAGAAACGCGTCCCCGGCTATGCTCCAGTCCGCGCTGTTCCCCCAGGCGGAAAAATCCTTTCCGGTCAGGCATACTTTCTCCGCTGCCCCCGCCGACCCGCAAGCCAGCAGCACAAAAACTGCAATTCCGGCAGTTATTTTAGGTATTCGTGTCACTCAACTGCTCCCGTAAGCTCCCTGACCGAATTTACCTGATGACTTTGGCAATACTTCCTGATTCCCTCTGCTATTTTGTTTGTGCAGCCCGGCTCGATAAAATTCGCCGTCCCCACCGCAACAGCCGACGCCCCCGCCAGTATGAACTCAATCGCGTCGGTCGTCGTCCTTATTCCGCCCATACCCAGAATCGGTATTTGTGCCCCTTTGGTTACTTCGTTATAAACCCTGTTTACCATATATACCGCAATCGGCTTAATCGCCGGCCCCGATAATCCGCCCGTGCGGTTGGCCAGCACGGGCTTGCGCTTTTCGACATCTATCACCATCGCAGTGAACGTATTTATTAAGCTAAACGCATCGGCCCCTCCTTCAACGGCCGCCTTTGCTGTTAATGCTATATCTGTTACGTTGGGCGTCAGCTTCACCATCAGAACCTTGCCGCCACAGGCCGGCTTTACTGCCCTGGTAATCTCCTTCACCACCTCCGGCTCTGTCCCGAACGTAATCCCGCCGTGCTTTACATTAGGACAGCTTATATTCAATTCGAATCCCGCTATTGCCTTGTGCTCGCAAAGCCGCCGTGCCACCGCGACATAATCCTCGATTGTTTCACCCGCTATATTGACAAATACCGCACAGGGTAATTTTTCCAATATCGGCACTTTCTCCGCAATAAACTCATCTACGCCGATATTCGCTAATCCTATCGCGTTTAGCATTCCGCTGTCTGTTTCGACTGCCCGAGGGACGGGATTTCCCTGCCTTGGTCTTATTGTCACGCTCTTGGTAGTGAATCCTCCGAGTTTGCCGACGTCCGTGAAATCGGACAGCTCATCGGCATAGCCGCACGTTCCGGAAGCCGTCCAGACAGGGTTATTCAGTTTCACTCCCGCAAACTCGACCGATAAATCGACTTCTGTTTCCATTACACCTCCGTATTTGGTTCATACCCGGGCTTTGTATTCTATGCAAAAAGTTATATAATTACAACCACTTAAATCGTATCTTTATCGAGACCTATGAACGAGGCAAATAAAAAAGGCAGGGTATATTTGGTCGGTGCAGGCCCCGGCCGCGTCGATTTAATCACCCTTCGCGGTCTCGAACTGCTCAAGGCCGCCGACTGCATTATCTACGACAAGCTCGCCAATCCCGCCCTGCTGCGCTATGCTCGACCTGATGCCGAGCTAATCGCCACGCCAAAGCGCGTCGGCGATGAACCATTCACCCAGCAGCAGATAAATGACCTGCTCATCGAAAAAACGGCGAAGTATAAAACGGTGGTTCGTCTCAAAGGAGGCGACCCGTACATATTCGGCAGGGGAACCGAAGAGGCCGTCGTCCTCGCACAGGCAGGTATCGATTTCGAGGTCGTCCCGGGCGTCACCGCCGCAACCGCCGCTTCCTGCTATTCAGGAATAGCACTGACCGACAGAAACCTTGCCTCGGAAGTAATTTTCGTAACCGGCCGAGAGGCACAAGGCAAAGAACAATCCGGCATTGACTGGCCGCTTCTGGCCCGTTTTTCAGGCACAATCGTGTTTTATATGGGTATGGGCAATCTCGAATCAATTGCCGCCCGGCTCATCGAAAACGGAATGTCTCCCGATACTCGTGCTGCCGTCGTTGCCGATGCGACGCTGCCGACGCAAAGAACTGCTAAGGCGCCGCTCGATTCAATCGCATCCCTTTGTACCAGTCAGCATATCGGCCCGCCGGCTTTGATTTTCATCGGCCCAGCCGCAAAAGGCGACAAACGCCCCGATTGGCTGTATAAATTATCCCTCTTCGCAAAAAAAATCGTCCTCACCCGCGACCCAATTGGAAACGCTGAATTTTCAGCTCAATTAATCGCCAAAATGGCTGAACCAGTGGAACTGCCCGTCACTAAATTAAAGCCCCTCACCGATTCCGGCGAGTTTGTCAAAACACTCGCTAAAGTCAGCGAATACGACTGGGTCATATTCACAAGCGCAAACGGTGTCGAGACTTTTTTTGCCGCACTGTCAAAGCTCGATAAAGATGCCCGCGTCTTGGGCCGGGTAAAAATCGCCTGCATCGGCGACCGGACGGCCGAAAAACTTGCCAGCTTTGGCTTAAAAGCAGATTTTGTCCCCGGTAAATTCACCAGCAGCGAGCTTGCCAAAGGTCTTGTCGAGTTTATTAATTTGAAAGACCGCAAAATCCTCCTCCTGCGCTCGCAGCTTGCGAATGATGATTTGCCGAAGCTTTTAGAGGCCGCCGGAGCAACTGTGGACAACGTCCCCATCTACACAAGTGAAAAAAATCTCTGCGATTTAAAACACTTACGCGAAATGCTGACTGAAAAGAAAATTCACTGGCTCACCTTTGCCAGCCCCTTCTCAGCAACCTGCTTTTTTGAACAAATCCCGGCTGATTCCGTAAAATCCGCCGGCGTAAAGGTCGCCTCCGTCGGCCCCGTAACGTCAAAGAAGCTCAGTGAGCTCGGCATAAAAGTAGATACGGAAGCCGACGAACACACTATCGACGGCTTAATTATCGCCATCGAAAAATACGAACAGCAAACGTTGAACAAATGATAAATATCTCAAAACTTTACTGCGGCCTGGCGGGACAATCCGACCATTTGCGTTACGAAGGCAATGCCTCGCTCGGCCCGGTCGTCGTTTACAACTGCACGGCCCGCTGCAACCTACGCTGTCTTCATTGCTACAGCGCCTCCGATTCATCGCGCCACGATTCGGAACTCAACACCAATCAGGCCAAATCGCTCCTCGCCGGCCTCGTTGAGATTAACGCTCCCGTCGTTTTGTTTTCGGGAGGCGAGCCGCTATTGCGTCCAGATTTGTTCAAACTGCTTGACGAAGCCAAACGTCTGGGTCTCCGAACCGTAATTTCAACCAACGGCACGCTAATCGATGAACCGACCGCAGAAAAACTAAAAAACACGGATCTCAGTTATGTCGGAATTTCAATCGACGGCCCGGAAGAATTTCACAACCGCTTCAGACAGACCTCCGACTGTTTCAAAGCCGCGATGGCCGGCTTCGAGAACTGCCGAAAAGCAGGACTGCGCACAGGCCTTCGCTTTACAATAACAAAATCGAACCACTCCCAGGTCCCAACGATTTTCGATATCTGCGCGGACAAAAATATAAGGCGACTTTGTTTCTATCACCTAATAAGGTCCGGCCGGGCGACGCAAATCGAATCAGAAGTCCTCTCAACAAAGCAGATCCGCTCCGTAGTCGATACAATCCTCCAGAAAACCGAGGAAAACGTAGGCAAAAACCTCCTCGATGAGGTCCTCACCGTCGGCAACCACGCCGACGGACCATATCTGCTTGTAAAACTGCAAAACAAAAGCACAAACAATTTCAAGCAATCGCGAAAACTGCTTTTGGCCAACGGCGGCAATCGCATCGGCGAGAAAATCTGCTGCGTCGGCTGGGATGGAAGTGTTTACGCCGACCAGTTCTGGCGCAATTACTCACTCGGCAACGTCACACAAAAAACGCTCAAGCAAATCTGGACTAATCCTGACGAGCCGGTCCTACAAAAATTAAGAAACAAATCAAAATTTGCTGATAAACGTTGTTTAAAGTGTCGATGGTTCGATTTGTGTAAAGGCAACTTCCGCTTCCTCGGCACCGACCCTGCCGAAAAAAACTGGCTGCTCGAACCAGATTGCTATCTGACAGACGAAGAAATTGGATTATAATATCAATTATGGGCTTTCCAAATACAAGATTGCGCCGGCTGAGAAAATCGGAATCGATGCGACGGCTCGTCCGTGAGACAACCGTTACCGTGGACGACCTCGTCTATCCTCTGTTTGTCCGCAAAGGCAAGGGACTTAAAGAACCAATCGAATCAATGACCGGCTGTTTTCACTTTTCGCCCGATATGATTGCCGAAGAAGCGAAGGAAGTCGCAAAGCTCGGCATTCCGGCTGTGCTTTTGTTCGGCTTGCACGAAAAAAAAGACAAAACCGGCTCCGAGGCCTGGGCGGAAAACGGTGCTGTGCAGTTGGCAGTAAGGCAAATCAAAGAAGCTGTTCCCGAACTGGTCGTTATTACCGATGTCTGTCTTTGTGCCTACACAAGCACGGGGCATTGCGGGGTCATCAAGAATGGCAAGCTCGATAATGACGCCACCTGTGAGCTTCTGGCTAAGGTCGCCCTCTCGCACGCGCAGGCAGGCGCCGATATCGTCGCACCTTCGGATATGATGGATGGGCGTGTCAAGGCAATCCGGGATTGTCTCGAAAAGAACGATTTTCCCGACGTGGCGATTATGTCTTATGCCGCCAAGTTCGCCTCGGCCTTCTACGGACCGTTCAGGGATGCCGCCGAATCCGCTCCCGATGCCTCTACCGGCTTAGCCGACAGGAAGACCTACCAGATGGACCCCGCCGACGCCCGCCAGGCACTGGCTGAAATCGCTCTCGATATCGAGGAGGGAGCCGATATCGTTATGGTCAAGCCCGCCCTTGCCTATCTTGACATTATCGCCCGGGCGCGCGAACGTTTCGACTGCCCCATCGCCGCCTATCACGTCTCCGGGGAATATATGATGGTTGATTCCGCTTCGCGGAAAGGACTGCTCGACAGGAAATCCGCTATGCTTGAAATCCTGACAAGCATTAAACGCGCCGGCGCGGACATTATTATTACGTATTTCGCCAAAGAAGCGTCCCAAACCCTGGGAAGATGACCTTCAGCAACCCCGCTTCAGAATCGTCAGAAGCCGTAAACGGGTTTGAGTTCCGACTCTGTCGGCAGATGGTCATACCATTCGCCGCGTGGGCCGACCCAGCCGGTTCCAGACCTGGTCACCCTGACCTGGCTGATAGAGCCGTTGCTGTTGTGAATGTTGATTATTTCAGAGTTGGCCTGCTCCTGCAGCGACTGCATTTCCTGCTGCTGCTTCTTCTTATCGGCCTCGTTACCGACGATGTAACCGGCGCCGCCGCCGACGGCGGCACCGATAAGGGTGCTTTCAGCGCTCTTGCCGGCCAGCGCACCGACGCCTGCGCCTATTCCGCTGCCAATCAATGCCCCGCTCTGGCCCTGCGTTTCGCAGCCGACAACAAAAACACCTGCCGCTGCAGCCACAGCCATTAAGGTCGCTGCAAATACAAGTTTAGTCATTTTAAACCTCCATCAATTTATATTGATTTTTTGTTTATATACGTTTTGCCCAAGGCGGTGTTTGTCCACCTCACATTTATATCGGCCGGTTTACGAAATTCACTGAAGCTGTTCACAACGGCCCAAACAATGCTATTTACTTAGATTAGCTTCGTTTTTCCCGTCAAAGCGACCGGCTCGGCAGGCAATTCGCCATAAAGTCCAGTTTTGACAACATCAGGTCCGGTTTTGCCGCCTTCATTCCCCCAGTTCCATGATAACTGTCTGTCTGTATATGCATTTATTCTGCACTATTGCCCAGATTTGAATATCCTCAACGCAAGGTAAGGTTTGCCGGGCAGTTTAATCGGCTTCTTGCCGGCGAAAGTTCCCTCTATGGGCGTAACAGTCATATTCCATGTGTCGATGACTTCAACTTTGTATGTGGCATTGGAAGGCAGGGGCACAACGGCAACTTTGGGTTGATGGTCGCCGAAGTAAATCAGGTAATAATCCTCGCCCTTTTTGCCTCCGGCATAAACATCCCATTCCCAGGATATTTCAATCGGCTCAAGGCCGACGGGAGGGCCTTCTTCAACGAGTTTTCGCAGAAAAGCGATTC
>Ga0315536_1001523_pt1 | contig 11544 bp, 13 predicted proteins | sample SalMarSW160230MG_FD_203093 | JGI IMG/M metagenome (GOLD analysis project Ga0315536, IMG submission 203093) | Salt marsh sediment microbial communities from the Plum Island Ecosystem LTER, Massachusetts, United States - Salt Marsh Sediment SW1602-30 ... | reverse complement strand
ATCGTGCTCGCCCCTGCGTCCGTCCAGGAGGCCATTGACTTCACATTCCTGGCCTTTGACCTGGCTGAGAAGTACAGGCACATGGTCTTTATCGCCGCCGATGGGCAGATCGGCCAGATGATGGAACCGGCGGAGATGCCGCCGATGCGCGAGCTGTCTGGCGAACGCCCTGAGTGGGCCTTGACAGGCGCTAAGGATCGCCCCCCCAACGTCATCACCTCCATCCATTTCACCGGCGAAGAGATGGAAGCCTACAACCAGAAGGCGTTGGATCAGCTGGCCGTCATCAAGCAAAACGAACAACGCTGGTTTGAGTATGAGACCGACGACGCGATCCTGCTGGTGATCGGGTATGGGACAGCCGGGCGGATAGCGTACTCGGCGGTCGAGGCTGCCCGCGAGCAAGGGCTAAAGGTTGGGCTGCTGCGCCCGCAGACTCTATGTCCGTTCCCCGACGACCGCATTTCGGAGCTTGCCGATCGCATCGAAAGCTGCCTGGTGGTCGAGATGAACGCCGGGCAAATGCTTGAAGACGTGCGCCTCGCCGTGGGCGGCCAGATACCGGTGGGATTCTATGGCCGCATGGGTGGAGTGGTGCCGATGCCGGACGAGATACTGGCGGCGATTGAGGACGAATATACGCGCATCGCCACCAGGGCAGCACTCTAGCCAAAGGAGAGCCTCATGACAGATACCCTTGCACTCACACCACCTCCAGGGATGGAAGTGGTTTACGAATATCCCAGGTCTCTTGCGCCGATACGCACTCACTACTGCCCCGGCTGCACACACGGGGTCGCTCAACGGATTCTCGCCGAAGCCATCGACGAGCTCAACCTCCACGATAATACCATCCTGGTTGCGCCAGTCGGCTGCTCGGTTTTTATTTACAATTACTTCGAGCTTGACGCCTGTGTGGCTGCGCATGGACGCGCCCCCGCAATGGCGACAGGCATCAAGAGGGTGAACCCGGAGCATATCGTCATCACCTATCAGGGTGACGGAGACCTCGCCTCGATCGGGACGGCAGAGATCATCCATGCCGCCGCGCGAGGCGAGAACATCACCACTGTGTTTATCAACAACGCGATATACGGCATGACCGGTGGTCAGATGGCCCCCACGTCCCTGCCGGGGCAGAAGACCACCACCTCCAAAGCAGGCCGGGACATCGAGATGACCGGCCTCCCGATACGAATGAGCGAGGTGCTGGCACAGCTTCCCGGCGCGGCGTACGTGGTCAGGCGGTCGCTCCACGACGTGAAGAACATCCGCCTGGCAAAAAAGGCGGTGCTGACAGCACTAAAGGCCCAGATCAACGGCCTGGGATTCAGCATGGTCGAGCTGCTCTCAAGCTGCCCGACCAACTGGGGCCTCTCGCCAAGCCAATCGATGGAGTGGATCGAGCACAACATGGTGCCCTATTACCCGATAGGAGACTTCAAAGTAGCCGACGCGGTGGCCGATCTGGAGCGTTCCAGGAAAACGAGGATTTGATAATGCGGGACGAGTTTTTGTTTGCAGGCTTTGGGGGCCAGGGCGTGATGTTCGCCGGGCAGCTGCTGGCCTACGCAGGCATGGATGAAGGGCTGGAGGTGACCTGGATTCCGTCGTACGGGCCGGAGATGCGTGGAGGGACGGCGCATTGCTACGTGATCCTCAGCGACAGGCCAATCGGCTCCCCCATCGTCAAGAACCCGAAAGTGGCGGTTGTGTTCAACAACCCCTCGTTTGAGCGTTATGAGCCGCTGGTCGCCAGAGGCGGGCTGCTGGTACGCAACTCCTCCCTTGTCGAGAAATCCAGCGGGCGGACGGATATAATGGAGCTGGCCGTCCCGGCGACCCGGATCGCGGACGAGATCGGCAACCTGCGCCTGGCGAACGTCGTCATACTGGGCGCGATGCTTACCGTTCACCCCACGCTGGTGCTGGACGCGCTCAAGGCCGCGCTAGAGGCGCATATGCCTCCCCACCGGATGGACATGCTGCCGATGAACCTTGAGGCGCTTGAGCGGGGGGCAAGCTTCGTCATGGAAGAAGCCGGGGCTAAGGCATAGCTGCGGTCAGATTCCACCACAAAGTTTTCAAGCCGCTGCCATGCCGGTAGCGGCTTTTTTATTGTCATTAGCGCTATTATCGCCGTTTACTATACTTATCCTGGCGCTTTGATGACGATAGGCAGCAAGGGATCATAAGGCATGAGCAACCCGATACCTGAAGACGCAGACCAACGACTCGCCGATCCAAACAGCCTGGCGAGGCGGGAGAACATCCTGGGCGACGAGCACTCCTGGCTGGAGTTGCAAGACATGCTCCCTCACCCGGCCAGCGGCGTGACGGCGGACAGCGCGATCGTGAGCGCTGCCCGGACCTCGTTTCTGGGCCACAGCAAGGGGGCCGATCAGGATAAGCGGCTTCTCCTCTACCTGTTGAAGCACCGTCACACGACTCCGTTTGAACAGGTCGAGTTCAAATTCCGCGTGCGCGCGCCGGTGGTGGTCTGGTGGCAGTGGGTCAGGCACCGAACGTGGAGCTACAACCTGCAATCAGGGCGCTACACACCGTTCAACGAGGACGAGTTCTACATCCCAAAAACCTGGCGGCAGCAAAGCCCCACCAACAAGCAGGGCAGTGAAGGGCTGGTCTCCTCCGAAGTCAGCAAAGAGCTGCACAGACGCCTCACCGACATCGCCCACGACTCCTTTGCGCTTTACACCCAGGCGCTGGAAATGGGCGTGGCAAAAGAACAGGCCCGGTTAGTCCTGCCTGCCTGGACAAGCTACTACGTGGCGGTGTGTAAGGTGGATGCGTGGAACCTGATGCATTTTCTGCGCCTGCGCCTGGCGACAGAAGCGCAGTGGGAGATCCGCCAGTACGCCGAGGCCATACTCGACATCTTCCGCGAGGTCATGCCCTGGACGAGCGAGGCTTTCGACAGGTACCTGAACCCGCAGACATCCGACTCCCCGCTCGCATAAAGGCTGTCTCACCGGGCCATTCACTGCTCGTGGCGAGTCTATCAGTTGGAGACCGGGGGCGGCATCGCCGCCTCCAACGCTTCCTCCAGGTCGGCCTGGGAGACGCCCAGCGTGGCTAACACGTCCAGGGCGGCGTGCCGCTCGGCGCGGGCCAGCCCCATTGCGATGTGCAGCGGCGTGACGGCCAGGTGCCCGCGATTCCACGACTCGCCGATCGCGTAGCCCAGGATGCGCTGGACATCCGGGGAGAGCGGGAGGCGCGACGCCGAATAGAGGGAGCCTGACCCGCCCGACAGGTGGCGCAGCAGGTCGTCCAGTTGTACCCCCAACTGGTCTCTCAACACGTCCCGCGCTGGCCCCAGCAGGGTGACCAGGGCGGCCAGCAGGTGCAGGCTGGATACGCTGCTCGCGCCATGGCGGCGCGCGGTGTCGGTGGCGAGGCTCAAGAGCCAGGCGCTCTCCAAGGTAAGTCGGTAGGCGTGAGTCGCCTCGTTTCGAACGGGCTGCGGCGGGGCGGATTTTTGCATCGCGATCAACTGGTTGAGCAGGTCACCGGGGTTGATCTGCAAAGACATCAACAGCTCATCTGCCGAGGTCGGGACGGCGATCACGCCATACAGGAGGTGTTCCGTATCAAGCGAGCGGTGGTTCCATTCCAGCGCCGCCAGCACCGCCCGCTCGACGGCATCGCGCGCTTCGTCGGCAAGGTCAAGCTGTCCCTTTGAGGTACGGTCGTGGAAAGCGGCGGATTCAAGCAGAAGCTCGTGCAGCGCTTCAGGGGTGACCTGCATCGCGTCGAGCACGGCATGCGCCAGCCCCTTGTTCTCCCGCGAGAGCGCGTAAAGCAGGTGCTGGCAGGTCACATAGCCATGCCCCAGGCCGTCGGCCTCGTCGGAGGCAAACGCCAGCACGCGATTAAAGCGCTCCGTAGGGACGGGGCGCTGGCTGTCCGTCATGCAAGCCGCCCCAGCCGAACCTGAAGCGCCTGAATCTGCGCTTTGATCAGGGCGCGTTCTTCGAGGACATCCGTCACGGGGTTGGATAGCTGCGTGTTATACGATGCCTCGAACCCGGCGACCTCGTCCAGCAGGTCTTCCGCGCGCTGGATGACGTTATCGGTAATCGGGTTCAGCAGAATCCCAAACACGTTGACGCGCTCGTTGTCCCCGAACCAGTCGGCCAGTGGATCAAGAACGGTCGTATTGATGCCGCTGACCATGTCGGGCAGCGAGTTGATCACGTCCTGCATCGCTTCCATCCCGGCGCGGGCCTGGTTCCCGGCCCCAAACGGCAGACGATCCAGCACCCACAGGACGAACTGGGCGATCATGGAGGTGAAAGGCTCGACAGGCTCCACGGCCTCTTGCACCTGCTCCTTCAGCCAGTCGAGCAAGACGGCCAGGCCGTTCACCTGCTGCCCTAGCCAGCGGATTCCATCCTGCGGGCCGGGGAGCTTGGCGACAAAACTGTCGAGGGCGTCCTGCCCGCGCTGCAAACCGCTGCGTAACAGGGTGGCGATGTTCGTCACTCCGGCCAGCGCGCCGACGACCACCTGGAGGGCGGAATTCAGCAGCGAATCCAGCCCCACATCGTCCAGCGCCTGCCAGAGGTCGTTCAGCGACCGCTCGTCGGTGAGCTGGTTCTGCAACGACTCGATGCGCGAGCGGAGCACTTCCAGATCGCTCGATCCTTCCGCCAGGTCGCTGATCAGCTGGTCGCGGTCGGCGGTCACGGCAGCAAGCTGGTATTCCAGATCGGCGATCCGGTCAAACAGCGCGCCAACGTCTACCTCCGGGTCGTCGACCGACATCTCCGACCCGTTGGGGAGGATCACCACGGTGGGCTCGCGCTGCTGGTAGTTGCGATAGATGATCGCCGCGCCACCGCCCAGGGCCAGCGCGGCCACGCCACCGATCAGCAGCCGGGTCATAAAATTGCGCCGACCGCCGTCGTAGTATTCATCGCCGGAGAACCCTTCAGGCGGTGCCGGATAGTCGTCGTCTCCGGGCACCACCGGGAGGTTCATCAACGTCTCGGAATGGAATTCGGCAATAACCTCACCGTCGACAATCTCGTACTCTTCTTCCTTCTCGTGATTATCCAGATCGGCCATGTCATTCCCCTCCACAAGTCTCCCGAACTATCACCATACCACTATCTATTTGTCACCCGAATAACCCAGGCGGCGCAGCATGCTCTCGTTCTTGCGCCAGTTTTTCCAGACCTTCACCCACAGGTCGAGGTACACGCGCGTGCCGACCAGCTCTTCCAGGTCGGGGCGGGCAAGCTGGCCCAGGCGCTTGAGCGACTGGCCTCCCTGGCCGATCAAAATCCCCTTCTGGCTGTCACGCTCGACGACGACCGTCGCCCTGATGTAGGTCATATCCTCGCTGCGCTCTTTGAACTCGTCGACGAGCACCGCCACTGAATGGGGGATTTCCTGCTCGTAGAGATGCAGCACTTTCTCCCGGATGATCTCGGCGGCGTTATCGCGCAGATGCGTATCGGTCAGTTGATCGGCGGGATAAAACGGTGGGCCTTCCGGCAGCGCCTTCACCAGCTCCTCGACTAGCTCGTCCACGCCGTCTCCACGAACCGCGCTGACGAATGCGGGCTGCGCCCCTGGGACAAGCGCCTGATAGGCGGCTGCGTGCTCGGCCATCTGGTCGCTGCCGACCAGGTCTATTTTGTTCAGCACGAGGAGTGTGGGCATCTCCGAGATGCTGCCGAGCATTTGCGCGATGATCTCGTCGGCCCGCCCCGGCGGCTCGGAGACGTCCACCAGGAACAGGATCAGGTCGGCGTCGGGTATCGCCGCCTTTGCCTTCCCGACCATGTACTCGCCCAGTTTGTTGCGCGCTTTGTGAATGCCTGGGGTGTCGACAAATATAGCCTGGGCAGCGGGCAGAGTCAGGATGCCAAGCTGGCGGTCTCGCGTCGTCTGAGGCTTGGGGGAGGTGATCGCCAGCTTCTCGCCCAGGATCGCGTTCATCAAGGTCGACTTGCCCACGTTGGGTTTGCCAATCACGCCGACAAACCCGGCTCGATAACCGTCCGGTATCTTGCTGTCGGCTTCGAATGGGTCTTGTGAATACTCAGCCATCAAGCGATGAATTCCTCATTATTATCCGCCATCAAAATCCGGGTGCCGCCCTACCCCGAAGTGAGTCACCTGAAAGGTGAAATTCGCCTCGGCGCGATGCCCGACCTCGACCTGCAACAGTTCGACGTACCCACGTTCAGGATGACAGCGAATGGTGCACATGTCGGGGGTTGCGCCAGCCTCCGGGAGGACCTTGGTCAGGATGTCGCGCGCCCAGGCGAAGGCACCGGGCACTGAGAACAGCCAGAAATCCGAGCCATTCTCGATAACCCGCCACTCGCCCCCACGTTGATGCCAGAGCTTCCCCTGCGTAAAAGTGAGGTCGTGGTCTCCAAACCGGTGCAGCTCGCCGCCCATATAAGAAACACTGACCCAGTATTCGGTGATGTTGCTGGCCCGCCAGCGGTTGATCCCTTCAACGAGCATCTCAAGATCGGCCATTTATCACGTCCTTATCCACAAGCAGCAGTCCCTTATCCCATTATACAACGCGATTGTCGCCGCGATGATCGCCGCGTCAACCGCCCGGCAGCGAGCTTAGCTCCGCAGAGAGAAGGCCAGCCAGATGCTGGAGCTGGTCTGCGCCAATCGTGATCACCGGAGCGGCGAGCCTGAGCAGCTCCGGAACGCGGTCGCCGTGTTCGTCGGTCTCCTGGGGCTGGGCAGGGGGTGTATCCTCCACCCACACGACCGCATCCAGGCGTGCCAGGGGAAGCTGGGAGCTGGCTGATCGGTAAGCAAACGCCTCCAACCCGGCAGCCATGTCAAGCTGCTTGAGAAACACAGTATCCCGCTCGCCCGTTTCGACCCAGTGCCCGTGCACGTCGGCGCGGGGGAAGGCGTCCCCCTTCTGAACCATGAATCTGAGGGCGTCGTTCCCCTCGAACTCGCGGCCAAAGTCGTCGATGACCAGATGAGGCACGAATTCTCTCCGCTCGTACAGGTATGGCACCGCATAACACACCACCAGGTCGCCAGCACACACCACCTGGCCGGGTGCGGCGCGCTCGCCCCCCCCGACGACCAGGATCATCCACCGGCGGCCTCCAATTCGCAGCAGTCGGCCATTCAGCCCATCGTGAGCGGGGGTGCCCGCGTTCATCGCTGCCCCTCGTCAATCCAGGAAATAGGCGAGGGCCATCCGCACCCGCTCCTCGATCTCGTCGGGCGCATCGCGCGGGATCGACTGCAAGGCAGCCTGCGCTTCCACGATGCTGTACCCCAACGCCGTCAGCGCGGCAATCACTTCGGTATCCGTGTCGGAGATAGCGGCGATTTGTGCTGGCATGCCTTCCAGCATCAGCTTGCCCTTCAATTCGAGCGCGATCTTCTGGGCCGTTTTCTTCCCGACCCCCGGCACCCGCGAGATGACCTCCGGCTCGTCACGCTGCACGGCGCTGGCTAACACGTCGAGCGACAGCGTGCTCAATACGGCCAGCGACAGCCGGGGTCCAATCCCCGAAACGCTCAGCAGAAGCTCGAACACCTGGCGTTCTTCTTCCAGCAAAAAGCCGTACAGCGTAAGCGAATCCTCCCGAACGACGAGGTGGGTCGCCAGGTCGATCGGCTGCCCGATGTCGGGGTAGGCATTGAAGACATTGGCCGGTACGTGGATTTCAAAGCCCACACCGCCCACCAACACGACAACCGACTGATCACGTATACTGTGAAGCATACCCGAGATTGAAGCGATCATAGCCCCTCGCTGGTCGATGAATTGTCTCAATAATAGCGTATTTTCGTTGCCGCGCCCCAACTGGCATCCCGGCGTTTCCTCGACCATCGACCTCTTGTGAGGCCGATCCGGCACATGGTATAATGGGAGCCAGGAGGAGTCCACCCATCACCATGCGCATAGGCGCGCATGACCTACTCTTCTCTACAGGGAAAAAGTATGTCTGGTCATAGCAAATGGTCAACCATTAAGCGGAAAAAAGCCGCCAACGATGCAAAGCGCGGTAAGATGTTCACCCGTCTGGGGCGGGAGATCACGATTGCGGCCCGGAGCGGCGGCGATCCTGAAGCCAATTTTGCCCTGCGCCTGGCCGTGGACCGTGCGAAAGCGGCCAATATGCCGAAAGACAACATCGACCGCGCCATCAAGCGCGGCACCGGTGAGCTGAAGGACGGCCAGCAGATCGAGGAGATCACCTATGAGGCGTATGGGCCGAATGGGGTGGCGCTGCTCGTCGAGGTGATGACCGATAACCGCAACCGCTCGCTGGCCGAGATCAAACACACTTTGAGCAGAGGCGGCGGCACGATGGCCGAGCCGGGATCGGTTGGCTGGCAGTTCGAGCAGAAAGGTTACATCACGATCGCGGCGGAAGACGCCGACTACGAGGAGGTGTTCCTCCTGGCCGCCGAGGCGGGGGCCGATGACGTCACCGACGCGGACGATCTCATCGAGGTGATCACCCCCCGTGAGAGCCTTCAGGCGGTGCGGCAGGCGCTGGCCGAGGGTCAGATCGAAATCGAAGAAGCTCGTCTGGATTGGATTCCAAAGACTCCGCTCAGCTTAGAGATTCCGACCGCGCTGAAAGTGATGAATGTCATCGAGCAGCTTGAAGACCTGGAAGACACTCAGGCCGTGTACTCCAATCTGGACGTAACCGACGAGCTGGTGCAGTCCTTCGAAGCCGCGGTCGACTAGATCGTCGAGCGTGACTTTTTGCAAGTCCGCAGGGCAGGCAAAATAATACCTGCCCTGTTTTCCGTTAAGGGAGTGTGGTCGCGATGGTAGTCCTGGGCATTGACCCTGGCATCGGAATAACCGGATATGGGTTAGTCCGCGAGCGGGAGGACGGCGAGATCGAGGCCGTTGCGTATGGCGTGATCACGACGCCCCCCAGAACGGAAATCCCGAAGCGCCTTCAGCAGATTTACGCCGAGGTGCGCGACCTGGTCAACCGGTACCAACCGGCGAGCGCCGCCATCGAGAAGCTGCTGTTTGGGCGGAACGTGACCACGGCGATGAACGTCGGCCAGGCGCGGGGAGTCACCATCCTGGCGCTGGCGGACTGTGGATTACCTATTGGCGAATACACACCGGCTTCGATCAAAGAAGCGGTCGCGGGATATGGCAATGCGCCAAAGACACAGGTGCAGGAGATGGTTCGTCTGTTGTTGAACCTTGAGGAAATACCGAGGCCGGATGACGCAGCAGACGCCCTGGCAGTCGGGATCACCCACCTTCACACCGACCGTTACCGCCGCATGATTGACGGTTAAGAATACTTTCCAACGAGGAACAAGGTATGTCGTCACAACAATTCAACTATGGCGGTCAGGCCCTGATCGAAGGGGTTATGATGCGCGGCAGCCGCCGCTGTGCCGCCGCTGTGCGCGCCCCAAGCGGCGAGATCATCTTGCATGATGAGCCGATCAGCTCGCCGTTATACAGCGGCGTATGGAGCCGGGTGCCGTTTGTCCGGGGGCTGGGCATGCTGTGGGATTCTCTCGGCCTGGGGATGCGCGCCCTGACGTTCTCCGCCGATGTAGCAGCCGGTGACGAGGCCGAGTTCAGCGGCCCCCTGGCCTGGGGCACTGTGGCTATTTCACTCGTCATCTTCCTGGGCATATTTTTCCTCGGCCCGGCGGCGGCGGCAGATGCGCTTCACCGCCTGTTAAATTTCGACTCCGCCTTCCTGGGCAATATCATCGAAGGGCTGATCCGCCTGGGGTTGATCCTGGGCTACATGTGGCTGATCGGACGCATCCCGGACATGCAGCGGGTGTTTGCCTACCACGGCGCGGAGCACAAGACGATCAACGCTTACGAAGATGGTGCCCCCTTGACGCCAGAATCGGTTGCCCACTACCCGCGGGAACACCCGCGCTGTGGCACGGGATTCCTGCTGGTCGTGGTGGTCATCTCGGTCCTGGTGTTCGCGCTGCTGGGTCGGCCCAACATTCTCGTCCGGCTTGGCTCCCGCATCGTCTTGATCCCGGTGATCGTCGGAATCGCGTACGAATACATCCGATTCACGGCGAAACACATGAGCAGCCCCATCGTCCGGCTGCTGGTGGTTCCCCAGCTTGCCCTCCAGCGGCTGACCACCCGCGAGCCTTCGCTGGACATGCTTGAGGTAGGCATCAGCGCGCTGCGCTGCGTGCTCGATTCGGAGAACCTCCCGGTTCCCAGCTACGAGCCTGCCCCTGCGGAGGCGCGATGAATCCCTTCAAAGGTGAGATGATACGCCTGGCTCCACTCGACAGGGAATCAATACCCACCTATCTGAGCTGGTTCCGCGACTACGATGTCCAGCAATGGGTGAAAGCCGCTGTGCCGGTGACGGTCGAGGCCGAAACCGCCTGGTATGAGGAGACGACCGCGAGCGAGAATGCCTTTTCCTTCGAAATCCGTACCCTGCAAGACGACCACTTAATCGGAAATTGCAGTATTTTTGGCATCGACCACAAGAACCGCAGCGGCGAGATGGGCATCGTCATTGGAGAGAAGGCGTATTGGGGGAAAGGCTGGGGGTCCGACGCGGTGCAGACTCTTCTGCGTTTTGCCTTTGGCGAGATCAACCTTAACCGGGTCTATCTCCGGGTTTTAGCCCACAATAAACGGGCCATCCGCGCCTACGAAAAATGTGGGTTCCAACATGAAGGCACAGCGCGCCAGGCTCTCTTTCGTGAGGGCCAGTATCACGATATGAATCTGATGGCGATCCTGTTCGAAGACTGGCAGCGCCAGGTGGCTCCCAGGGCTTGATTCTCATCCCCCGATACCATATGCGTCTACTGCGCGATGGAAGTTGATTCCGCCGCGCGTTACAATCAAAATACTTGGTCTCCATCTCTCCTTGAGTGACTCTCAAGTATTATCCACCACACACCATTGGGAGGCTTCCATAATGCGGAAGAAAGTGACTGTGATCGGGGCGGGCAATGTCGGGGCGACCATTGCACACTGGATCGCCAGCAAGGCGCTGGCCGACGTCGTCCTGGTCGACATTGTCGAGGGTCTGCCCCAGGGAAAAGCGTTGGACCTGGCCGAATCCGGCCCGGTCGAGGGGTTTGACCTGACCATCATCGGGACTAACGACTACGCGCTTACCGCGAACTCCGATGTGGCGGTCATCACGGCGGGCAAGCCGCGCCAGAAGGACCCGGTGACGGGGAAGTTCCCCAGCCGTGATGAACTGGTTAAGGTCAATCAGAAGATCGTGGGCAGCGTCGTCAAGAGCTTCGTCGAGCACTCACCCAACGCGGTTCTGATCGTGGTTTCCAACCCGCTCGACGCGATGTGCCACGTCGCCCTGCACGAGAGCGGCTTTCCTGCCCGCCGTGTCATCGGGCAGGCCGGGGCGCTGGATACGGCGCGCTACAAGACGTTTATCGCGATGGAGCTTGGCGTATCGGTCAAGGACGTGCACGGCCTGGTGCTTGGCGGCCATGGCGATTCGATGGTCCCCCTGCCCCACCACACGTCCGTCGCGGGCATCCCCGTCCTGG
>Ga0315536_1001522_pt1 | contig 11554 bp, 7 predicted proteins | sample SalMarSW160230MG_FD_203093 | JGI IMG/M metagenome (GOLD analysis project Ga0315536, IMG submission 203093) | Salt marsh sediment microbial communities from the Plum Island Ecosystem LTER, Massachusetts, United States - Salt Marsh Sediment SW1602-30 ... | reverse complement strand
CGAGAAAACATTAATTTCCAGTTCTTTTTTATTTTAAATTCATATTGAATTTTGTACTAATTTTTTATACATTACATCAACAGTAGTTACTGCATCTTTGATTTGCTTCGTTTTCTAATGATTTATAATGTCCTAATAAAATCAGAATTTTTTGCTTGATTTTTTAATTAAACTAAATTAACTTATAAGTGAATTCCAGATATAAAATTGAATTATATCAAACAGGCAAGAAAGCTTCTCTGTATACAATCAGGTTATCGGGTGAGAGTGAAACAGAATTTGATAAATTTCTTGCGGATTCAGAAATAACTTCTGACCCTGAATTTGAAGCATTCCTATCATATATTCATGATATCTTAAATAAATATGGTTGCCAAAAAAGATTTTTCAAACTAAAAGAAAGTAAAAATGAAGATGCTGTTGCTGCTCTGTGGAGAGGAAAAATTAGACTGTATTGTTGTCGATATAGTGATATAATAATCATTGTCGGATCAGGAGGAATTAAGCAAACTCGCAGATATCAAGATGATCCTAAATTGAATCAAGTAGTTAAACTTATGGCTGAAGTATCAATGAGAATGGATGAAAGAATTCATAATAAAGATATCAAATATATTGAAAACAAGTTTATTGGTAATTTAGATTTTGGAGAGGATTGAAAAATGACAGTCAATAGATTTCAAGAATTATTAATAAATGTGCCAGGGGAAACAAAGAAATTTGTTGAGAAACAAGGCGAGATAGCTGCTTTGATTGCTACTGTTTTAAAAAAGCGGAGTATCAAGCAAAAGGAGTTTGCTAAAGAAATAGGAATGAAGGAATCTCAGCTAAGCAAAATATTGGCTGGTAACGCCAATTTGACAATAAAAACCATTTCAAAAATAGAATTGGCTTTGGGTACAAATATAATTGAAATTCCAAATTTTAAACAGAAAGAAACAACTGTAACTAAAGTGGTTATTGTAAATCTTAGTCAATATTCTAGTGAAAGATTTAGACCAGATGATCTTCGGAGTTATCAGACTGAAATGAATTCTCGCAATAAAATAGAAATAAAGGATCTCGATTTTAACCAATTTGGTGATGCATAATGGTTCAACAAAAAGAATTAAAAATTAAGTATCGTCTTCAGAAAATAAAAATCATAAATTTCAATTTTAGTATACAGGATGATAAAAATGTAAATTTCGATCAGCCACATATTGAAATAGTTTTAAATCGAAACATTGATATTAACAAAGAAGTTATTATTATTACTCTCAGTATTAATTTATTTAGTGATGAGGCACATGAGTATCGATTATGTACTTTGACAGTTGAATTTAGTTTTCATACTATCGGTATTAAAGATATGAAAAAAAACGGTAATCAATTGATCATTCCAAATGATTTTATTTTGTCTCTTGTATCAATTTCTTATAGCACTTGTAGAGGTATATTTTTCGAGAAGTGTGCTAGTACCTGTTTATCTAATTTAATTTTACCTTTGATCAATCCCCGAGATTTGCTGCCGAGACAAAAAGACTAATAAAGATTTTAAATTTGTGAGTTTAATATCTTCCAATTCGTCTGGGTCATTGAATTATTTACCGCCAGTTGAAGAGGTCTTCGCTGAATTTCACTCGAAGAAGAAGGTAGAAATTGGAGAAGTTATATTCGGAGTATGAAAAATCCGGATCGTTGAACTGCTTGAAGATATATCCGATACCAACCTGCATATTCTTGATCAAATGATAATTGACATCCGCAGCCAAACCGATTTTACTCTGGTTTACAGGATTCATTTGAAGCAGCCGCAGATCCATATTGGCAGACCAGCGCGGGAGGAATTCGTATTCGGTTCTCATGGCATAGAGTGTGGTAACCGTGCTGGTACTGTAATAATCCGTTTCTTCGTCCAATAATTTTCTGATGGCAAAACGTCCGGCCAATCCGAGGCGCGGCATAACTTGCCAGTAGCCGTGGAACGACCCGACCAAACGATCCAATCGCTCTTTGGGAACCACGTGTGTGTTTTTGTCGGTCAAGAGCTGTACTTTTGCCACACTGTTGAATTGATCGCTCAATTCCGGCCGATAGGCAATTCCCAACTGATAATTACCACGGTTCCACACTTCATCTTTCGTATTCAAATATTTGGCGCCGGAATGTTCGATCTTTGTAATAGCGCTCAGACCATTTATAACTTTGCATTCAGCTGCTATGGCGATGACCTGTTTCCGAACGATTTTATCCTGCGCCAGTTCATACTTCATCGAGGATTTCCATGGTTTGTCAGGAAGGTATTCCATACTTACGGAAACGGCATTGTGATCCGGTGTGGGTACTTCGAGTGAATCCATGGTTGCTGTGCTTTCAAATGCAAGATTCAATGTCACATCTTTAAAGAGCTGCCAATTGTTTTTCAATCCAATGGTCATGCGATTCAATTTTTCGCCGGCCGCGCCACCGATCTCATATTTTCCAGAGACCTGTGTATTTTTACTGACCCTTGAATCAGCGCCGAATATCGTTTGTGAATGCCTGTTTCCGGAATAGATTAGCCGTTGCTTGAGGAACAGTTTGACTTTATCGGAAATGTTGTACGACAAACCGATGGACGTGCTTGTGGGAATGGTGCTTTTCTCTTTTGAAAGATTTTGGTCATGTTCGACAATTGAACTCAGCCGTTTGTTCCAATTGTAATTGATCTGGCTTTTTAACATTCTGGATTGAAATTTATCGACTTCTATGGAATCGTTTCCCGTTTGTTCTCTTGAAGCGTCTTCGTATCCCATACTTATGGCAGATTTTTGACTGATTGGATATTCGTAAAAAGCGTTGATGACTTGAACTTCATTTTCATTGATTGAATTGACATTATTGTGCTGTTTATAGTATTCGGACTTGATGGTTCCGGCCGGACCCAGTTTCGCGGAACCTGAAGCACCGTATTTTTCCGTACCCATTGCAAACTGGCTTCCCGTTTGGGAAGGATTTATAAATTCATTATCCACATTGCGGTAGTATCCCTCTAATTTTACTGCTTTAACCGGTTCCAGTTGGATCTGGGTTTTATAGGCTTTTCCAATTTGTTCTTTCTGAGAGAAATCGGAAGAATGGCTTTGTGCCAGTTCTCCATTAAACTGCAGCCAGGAGAACACCGGCAATACTGCATCCACACCGTAGAGCATGAAATTCGAGGGCTCTTTTTCTTCGATGATGAGCGTCGATCCGAGTTTTAATTTCTTGGCGAACCTGCCTTCGTATCTCAGCCCGCCAATGACGGCCTTGTCCGCATTGTCCTGATATTCATAAATGGCCACGATGTAGACCGGATTGCCGTTGCCGTCCACACTCGGGATGGGTTGTTTGAACATCAGTGTGCCGTCAATAAAATTGATGTCGTAATCCTGAAAACGGATCTTTTCTTCGATCTCTACAACCTGTTCGGGGTGATATTTATCCCTGGTTTCTATCCGGATTTTATCCGAATTGATTGTAATCTGATTTCCAGTGAGGAAATAGTATCCCGAGATTCCTTCACCGCGGATTTCATCCAGTTTCATTTTCCGGTCATTCAGCGTGGCAAAACCGGTAATAGTGTGGTTTTTAATATTCACCTGTCCCAATAATCCATTGAATGAGCGGTCATACATGGTAAATTCAGTCGCGCGCATTTGCGTGTTAAAATCACCAATCTGAATGAAGGATTCGTTTCGCTCAATTTTTCCGTAAAACTTGGATTGGGTCTGGGCATCGTATGTCAGGATACTGGCATCTCCATAAAGGGCGTACTGCAGATTCGGATCCAGATCCCGGAACAGCTGATTGTCCCGCGAACGGCGGCTGTCATAGGAAGCAGTGGCCAGGTATTTATTCAGCACAGTTCCCTTGCCATATAATGCAATGTGCCCACCGACCGGGACATCCTCGATCTCGGATTCAATGTATGTTATATCCGCCAGAGTAAATTTGGGTTCATCCATATCGTTTGGATCGATTTGAAGTGCGGAGACTTTTCCCTCCATGGAACCGACCAGCTGGAATGGATAAGGCGGTGTGGTATATTGAGCCTGTATTTGCGCCCTGAGGCCATTGATCTCAATGACGATCTGTTCCGCTCCGACAGTATTGGCCGATCGCACGGTGAAACTGAGCTGGCTGTCACTGACCGGCAACTGCCATCCGGATGCGACAGAATCCAAATCGGTTTCAACGAGTGTTCCTTTTTCAATTCTCACCGTAGCAAGTCTTAATTTAGGAATAGTATACCCCCAGCCATCCTGAATTTCGATTTCCATCGTTAGAACGGACTGGCTGTCTGCCGGAAGACTAATTCGTTCCCTGTTTGCGATCAATTTTTCCGGCGGGCCCAGAATGTGGATATTCCGGACGGCTTTGTATATACGGTTTTTGGCACCCGTTGCTTCCGTACGAATTTCCACAGGTCCGGTTGGGACCTCGATATTCAGGAAGTCATATTTTCCATCGATACGAACTTCACCTGAATCGGCAGGTTGATCGTTAATATACAACCAGGTTTTTGCACCCGGTTTTCCAACCACGGTTACGGCAATATGATGCAGTTCATTGATATCGCTTTCCTTTGGGGAAAGGATGACGATCTGGGCACGCAGGGGAAGTATCTCCGCAAGCATACAGATCAGCATCATAAAAATATGTCGTATATAACGGTTCATAATCTTATTGCTCGTCCGATCCGACAGCAAAATTGGCTTTGGCCATTCCGCCGGGTGAAACCAGAACGATTCGTGATTTGGCATCTCCCAGGAATTGAAAACTGTTTAAGAGGACATGTTTATTTTCCGGCAATGTCCTTTCGTTTAAACGCAAAACATGCTGTCCCTCTTCCACATTGGGGATAGAATATTTCCCGAATGCATCTGTTTTGACCCGTGTGCCGTTCTCCATAATGAGTTCAATTCCTTTGTAACCTGTTTCGCCGTTGTCGTGTTTTCCGTTCCGGTTTTGGTCTTCAAAGACTTTTCCAAAGATAAATCCGCGTTCATCAAACGCGCCTGCGCGAACCAGTACCGTAACGCTTGCTTCTTCCGATTGAACCCAGGTATGATCGTACAATCCAAAAGCAGTAACCCGGTTTTCCCGTTCACCTAATTTGGCTGACAATCCCACAGTGATCCGGTACCGCAGTTTGATTTGTTTCCCGGGCTGCAGGGTATCGGGCAGTGTCCACTGCATGCGCATCTGTTTGCCCGTATGATTCAAGTCAGGATCGATGATTTTTTTGTCCTCCAGCCGGCTGGTTCCTTCCAGGTAGCGGAATCCTTCGGGCAGAATATCCTGAATCTGGATCGGGGCAAGAGGGTTGTCTTTGCTTTTGTTTTCGATAATCAGCTGATAGGTTAAAATTCCTCCGACTTCAGTGATTTTGCGGTTCACACTCTTTTTCACCGAGAGAAAATTCTGTACGAGCTTTGTGCGTGCATTGGTTCGAGAATCCTCCTCTGTGTAGACGGTATCACTGCCCATCCAGACCATTGCCCGGTTTTCGATATGGTGTATTCCCGGTTCGATATCATTCTTTACAACCGCCTGCAGTTGGATGGAATCTTTTTCTGCCGGTTGGAATCCTTCTTTATAAAAGCACACCTGATTGGTTATCGGATCGAAGGAAAGCAGTTCCACATTTGATTTCGGCAGAGTCGCTTCCCTGAGCCACTGGATTTCTGAAGGCAGAAAATCGATAATGAAGATCGAGTCGGTGGAATGATTCGTCAGCAACCCGTAATGAATCCAGTAGGTGAGTGTATCCCCTGCAGAAGCCTGTTTTTTATTGACGGTTTTGTATGTATATATTGTGCTCGGATTCATTTCCGTCTCACAGGTAGCAAAGGCCGTTGTTGAAGCGGTTTGATTGGACAGCCACGCGTTATTGACAATTTGTGCATTGGACCCGATCGATGGCGAAATTTGGGTTCGGATATAGAGCGTATCCAAATATCCCGGCGGGATATTCATCGGCTGCCATCTGACTGTATGCGATTTTATATCGTAACTATACGGCCCGGTCGCATCGATAAAGATAAGATGCTCGGGAAGCGTGTCTCTCAGCACCGATTCGAAAGCAGTGGCGGTTCCCATATTGGAATAGATAAAACTGTAGACCAGCGTGTCTCCGGGGAATGCGGTTGATTGGGTGGATTTTTTCAATAACAGATTCGGTTGTGATTTTACCCGGATGCGCCAGCGGGAACTGTCCTGTAATCCCACAAACGATTTGATCCAAACAATGTTGTCCACGAGTGTCCGATCTTCAACCGGTATTTTGATCGAGGTTGTCACATGCAATGTGTCATGGAAACCCGGTTGGAGATGATCGAATTGCCAGACGAGAATACTGTCTTCTTCCAGATGTGCATCGTGTGTCGACCCGATGTATTGCAGGTATTCAGAGAGTGTATCCCGAACTGTAATTTGATTTCCCGGACGTACACCGGAATTACCGAGAATCAGATTGTACGTAATCGTATCGCCGGCTGTGTAGACGGTATCCGCTGCTTCTTTTATGATCTTAAGTCCGATTCCGTATCCGAGGAAAACAACGGATGCATCCGATGTGTCCCGGGCTCCTTCTGCTGAAGTGACACGGGCAATATTCAATATGGAGTCGGATGACGATTGTGATGTGACAAGTGCCTTATATTCCAGGCTGACTGTCTGTGCGCGATCCAGAGCGCCAATTTGCCAGACCAGAATTTGATTTGTGGTATCGACCGCTATGCTGGATGAAACAAAATTGAGTCCTGCCGGCAGGGTATCCCTTACCTGAATATGTGTCAGAGGTAACGGACCCGTGTTTTGGATATCCAGCCTGTAAGTCAATACATCTCCGATATAAGCCGTATCGGGCGTGACCGATTTGTGCAGCTCCAAATCCGGCCAGGGTTTCCATACGATAATCGCCTTATTCGAATATCGTTTTCCGCCCTCGTTCGCCCGGACCATGACAATGTTTTCGATGGTGTTGCTGTAATCGGCTTTGACCACCCGACAGGTTAACTTTATCCCGATGGTTTCGCCGATACCAATTTCCGGTATCTGCCATCCAATCACATTGCCGTTGACTTTGCATAAAGGTTCCGAAGCAATAAAAGACAGCATCAGAGGAAGTGAATCCAGGATTGTGACTTTGTATGCCGTCCAATCGTCAATATTTTTGACATTGATTTCGTAAATGATGGTATCACCGAGTTCCACTTCATGCATATTCGTGGTTTTGGTGACTTCCAAATTTACTTCGCTGACGATGGTAACGACTGTATCGCTCGGTATGGAGAGTATCGTGCCATTACCGGCATCATACGAAAGGATGGCCGTATTTGTAATGGCTGTGCCGGATGGAGTCTGACTCCATACCGAGCCTGTACAGGTCGCTATAAACAACCCTGCTATTATAAAGAAAGAATTTTTTCTTAATTTACTCATTTCAGTCTGGATGCTGTCCAATCATTGCTACGATTAATCAATTTTTACCTGAAATGATACTGTGGCGGAAGCGCCGCTTGCCATTGTGCCCAGATTAAAGGTTGCGGTCGTGCCGTCGCAGCTGGCTTCATCATCTCCGGTTCCATCTGTTTTTGGTGCTCCATTAATTGTCAAACTGGAACCCTCATATGTTGTGTTGGACGGAATATTATCCGTCACAACCACCTGTGTAGCCTCGCCTGTTCCGTTGTTGGTGACCACAACACTGTAGGTCAGAACGGTCTGGGGAGGCTGATTGCCAGTTGGAAGAACCGTTTTTGAAAGGCTGAGAACCGGAGCCGTCACGGTGGTGGTCAGTGTTTCGGTACTGCTTACGCTGCCATTTCCGGTCGATGTAAATGTGACGTCAGTTTCGTCTACAGTTTCGTCGGCCGTTCCGGCAGGAATCGATACCCTGGCGAGAATGTAAGTCGAATCACCGGCAGAAATAGATCCCGTGTTGGTGATTGCCGCGCCGTCCGGTGTGCCGTCGTTGTTGTCATCCGGATAATACACCCAGGTCCAGCCCAATCCGCCGGATTTGGTAATGTCGTAGTCGTCAGTTCCATTTCCGGTGTTTTTGACTTTGATGCTGAACGTCACGTCATCACTTGGATCTCCTTCCAGAGAATCGTCCGCAACCTCGGTGAAGATGCCGTATTCCTGGCTGACTGTGGCATTGGAGGCACCGCTCGTGGAAACCTGAACCGTCGTATAGGCAAGAGGTATACTGTCGTCGTAATCGATATCGACCGTGTTTGTAATGACTGTTCCGGAAGCGACGCCCGTATTGACACGGACCTGATAGGTGATGTAACCGGAACCGCTTGCTGCGAGGCTTCCCACGACAATGGTGCCGGATCCTGCCGCCCAGGTTCCTTCATCATCCCCTGAACCGTCTGTTAATGTTCCGCCGTTCAGTGTCATGCTGCCAGCGACATACTGTGTATTGGCCGGGACCGGCAGAGAGAGTGTCGTCGAATAAGCGGTTTCATCGCCGTCATTCTGGAAATCCACTCGGTATGTATAGGCCTGACCGGGAGCGGGTGTGTTGTCGTCGGTAATCTGTATCGTTCCTGTAATCAGGGCAGCCGTGACATCCGATGTCAGTGTAGCCGTATCGTTGACTCCTCCGTTGAAAGTGGATGTGCCTGTCACGGTAGTGGTAGCGACTTCATCGTGAGCGCCTCCTGTTACAGCAACACGCACAACCACATAATAGGATGAATCCGCGTTCAATGCGCCCGTGCTGGATGTCACAGTCGTTTCACCGGCATCTTTGACACCATTTCGGTTGGCGTCAAAATAGATCGTTTCGGAGAAAGAACTGCTTCCTGTCGTGATTGTACCCGCGCCGAGTGAAAATGTGTCGTCACCATTTCCGGTATTGGTAATTGTGACTGCATAATCCACAAAGGAATTGTGCGCCAGTGTTTTGTTCCCGTCGGGATCCACGTTCACACCGGCAACCTGAGAGACTGTGGTGGATACGGTATCCGAATTGACCGGTGTCATGGCATTCCCGTTGGCATCTTTGTAATTGCCAGTGGCCCAGTTTTTAATGATCGTACCGGCAGGCGTGCCTGCGGCAAAGATTTGCGCCACTCCAATCATCATGAGCAGCACAGCGAACAATAGAGTAAAACGTTTCATTTTAGCAATCCTCCTGAAATAGAGTTGTTTGTTCTTTGAATTGTTGTGAATAAACCAAACAGTTGATTTTGCTGCTACGGTGGACCGTGGTTTTTCGATCTCTCCAATCTTTTTTCGGATCGCATAGTCGTTCTCCTTTCTTGTTTTAATTTTATGTTTCACTGTGATTGTCTGCATTTTTTTATTTTACTGTAACACGAAAACTCAATTCTTTTTGCCCGCCTGCGGGAATGGCTTCATTGATCATCCATTTAATATGCGTTACCTGATCCGCGCTGGCTTTTTTTCCAACCTGCACACCCTGATCATTGGTTACGGAAATCATGATCGGCCATTCAGTGTACTGTCTGCCGTCATTGATCGAGAAAAAGATCTGGCTGTTTGTTCCTTTTGCACTGTTTGCCAAATAAACCACTCCCTGGGGAATTGGGTCCACGATTTCGGGTTTGGTCATCAATCCCTTGCCGACATTTTTTGCCAGGATTGTGTACTCAATCGTATCTCCCGGCGAGTAGACGATATCGGACTCACCTGTCTTTTCTGCGGCTGACATATTGATTTTCGTTTCGGAAATTTCCATTTCCAGTTTGGGTTTTCCCTGGGCAAATAATTGTATTGCCATCAGCATAAACCCGCAGATTAAAAATAATTTTAGAATTCTCATTGTATCCTCCTGAATTAATCAATGATCACTTTAAAGGTCACGCTGCCGGAATCTCCGGGTGTTAATGCTGCAGCGCGCTGAAATTGAAGATTGGTCACTGGTGTTGTTTGAAAAGCGTCGTAGTTGCTTCCATTGTCGTGACTGTATAATATTGTTATACCACTGCCTGCGGCCGAACCGGTTACGTAAGTTGTATTGTTCGGAATGGTTTCAAGAATAATCATCGCTGTGGCATTGGCATCACCTGTATTCGAATAGATAATGGTGTAAGTCAATTCTTCGCCCGGTGCAGCATTGTTTTTATCCACGAATTTGTTCAGCGAAAGCTGTGGTGAAGTGCCTGTGCCCTGAATGGCAAATGTGTAAGGATTTTCATCGCTGTCGTTATTGGCGATGCTGATTGTGGCACTGCGCACTCCGGTAGCGCCGGGATCGAAAGTAACTTGAAATGTGGTGCTGTCTCCTCCTGCTCCAATGGTGCCGGCTGGTGTGATCGTTACACTGAAATCCGATGCATGTGTACCTCCAATTATTATATAGGGTGAAGGATCGGTCAGGCTGAGCTGGCCGCTCCCCGTATTTTTAATAGTAAATGTTCTGTTCAAAGAGGGAGAACCGATCACTTCGATGCCGCCGAAATCGGTATGGTCTGAAAGCGAAGGAGTCATGTCTCCGCTGGCAATGGAAGTGTGATTGCCCAGAATATTAATTTCGGGGACGGCAGTACCTGTTCCCTGAATATCAAATGTATATGGATTCTCATCAGTATCATTGTTGGCAATAGTAACCGTTGCCTGACGGAGTCCTGTTACAGTCGGATCGAAGGAAACCTGGAAGGTCACCGTACCGCCGCCGGAACTCACAGTACTGGAAGCAGGCTGCTGATTGACGAGGAAGTCCCCGGAATTTATACCCACGATTTGTACAATAGGTGTGTCTGTCAGATTCAGATCGGCACTTCCTGTATTCTCAATTGTGAATGTATGAACAATGATATCCGATACAATGTCGCCATTGCCGAAATCTGTATCATCTGTTGTGGAGGGTGAATTATCACCATCTGCAATGGAATTCCCGTTCCCCTGAACATCCATTTCGGGGGAGGCGCCGCCGGTTCCCTGTATGGCAAAATCATATGGATTCTCGTCGGCATCTGTATTCGAGATGGTGACATTTGCGGAACGCGATCCTGTGGCCGATGGGTCGAATGTGATCTCAAATGTGATTGTACCGCCGCCCGAACTGACCGTACTCGATGCGGGCTGCTGGGTGACACTGAAATCAGAAGCATGCGTGCCGGTGATCTGGACAATCGGTGTTCCGGTTAAATCAAGATCGGCTCCTCCGGAATTCTCGATGGTGAATGTATGAAGAACCGAACCTGTAACAATGTCTGCGTTTCCGAAATCGGTACCGTCTGAAGCAGCCGGCGTGTTGTCTCCGTCCGTTATGGAATTCCCGTTTCCTTTCACATCCATTTCCGGAGCCAGACCGGTTCCCTGTATAACGAAATCGTAGGGATTTTCATTGGCATCGTTGTTGGAAATGCTGATCGTGGCCTGCCGAAGTCCACCGGCAGTCGGATCAAAACGGATTTCGAATGTGGTGCTTGCGCCGTTCGCTATTGGAGTCGTGGGGTTGACGACGACCGTGAAATCGGAGGCTGCCGATCCGGATATTTGAACGATAGGAGATCCGTTCAATGTCAAATTGGCCGGTCCGGTGTTTCTGATGGTGAATGTGTGTCTT
>Ga0315536_1001521_pt1 | contig 11574 bp, 9 predicted proteins | sample SalMarSW160230MG_FD_203093 | JGI IMG/M metagenome (GOLD analysis project Ga0315536, IMG submission 203093) | Salt marsh sediment microbial communities from the Plum Island Ecosystem LTER, Massachusetts, United States - Salt Marsh Sediment SW1602-30 ... | reverse complement strand
GCCTCGGGTCTCGGATGGGAGGTCTGGTTGGACGGGATGGAGATCACCCAGTTCACCTATTTTCAACAGGCTGGGAGCATCAGGTTGGATCCGATCTCCGTGGAGATAACCTACGGTCTTGAGAGGATCGCCATGTATATGCAGGAGAAGGAAGATGTCTACGACCTCATGTGGAATGACCATGTGACGTACGGCAACGTCCACAAGAAGGGGGAGTGGGAGCTTTCAAGGTATAACTTTGAAATGGCCGATGTGGGTATGCTCCTGAAGATGTTTCACATGTACGAAGAGGAGGGTAAGAGGGTCGGCAAGGAAGGGCTGGTTCTGCCTGCCTACGATTATTGTCTCAAGTGCTCTCATACCTTCAACCTCCTTGACGCAAGGGGGGCAATCAGTGTGACGGAGAGGACCCTCTATATAGATCGTATCAGAAACCTGGCGCGTCTCACCGCAAAGAACTACCTGGACCAGAGGGAGGAGATGGGATATCCTTTGGGATTGAAGATTAAGAATTGATGATTGACAAATACCCAACCCGCCACACAACCGGCGGGTAAATACCCAATGACGAAGGCGCAAGGCTCAAGGCGCAAGAAACTCAACGGGAAACAAACAACGATAAACGAGTGACAAAAATGGTAGCTGAACTGCTTTTGGAGATAGGAACGGAAGAGATCCCTGCTGGCTATTTAAAGGGTGGGCTGAGGAAATTGCGGCGGCTGGCGGAAGCGTGCCTGGGAGAGAATCGGATAGGGTTGACGGGTGGGCTGGTTACCTATGGAACACCGAGACGTCTGGTCCTTATGGGGAAGGGCATTTCCGTGATGCAGTCAGACCTAATGAAGGAGATTACCGGACCTCCAAAAAGCGTGGCCTATGACAAAGAAGGGAGACCGACAAAGGCAGCCATCGGTTTTGCACAGAAGCAGGGGGTGCCCGTCGAAGAGGTGCAATCCATTGAAACGTCCAAGGGGGAGTACCTCTATGTGAAACGTCAGATACCGGGGAGGAAAACCATAGAGATCTTGGCCGCGGCCTTGCCGAAACTGATCGCGGATATCCCCTGGCCAAAGTCAATGCGCTGGGGAAGCATAGGTTTCCCTTTTGTGCGTCCCATTCACTGGGTATTGTGTCTGTTTGATGGTGAGGTAATCCCTTTTGAGGTGGCCGGGGTAAGTAGTGGTCGCACTACCCGGGGGCATCGGTTCATGAGCCCGGAGGCGATTGAGGTTTCAAAGGTTCAAGACTATTTTACCGGGATGGCGCAGGCCTTTGTGGTTATTGACCAGCAGGAAAGGGAGCGGGTGGTAGAGCGGATAACCCGGGAAGTGGCTGAAAAGGCGGGTGGCAAACCTATTGAGGATCCGGAGTTGGTCAGCACGGTGGCCAATCTTGTGGAATACCCCTCTGCGGTTTGCGGCGGTTTTGATGAGATGTTTTTAAAGCTCCCCGATGTTGTCTTGATTACAGCCATGAAGGAGCATCAGAAATACTTTGCTGTTTACGATGAAAAGGGCCGTTTGATGCCCAACTTTGTTGCCGTCAATAACACGGTTGCAAGGGACGAGTCGGTCGTTCAAAGGGGTCATGAGAGGGTCCTTCGGGCCAGGCTCTCTGATGCGGATTTCTTTTTGAAGGAGGACAGAAAAAGGCCGCTCTTAGATCGTTTGGAGGGCCTCAGACAGGTTGTATATCAGGCCGATTTGGGCACATCCTTTGACAAGGTTCAGCGATTCACAAAGCTTGGCGGGTATTTGGCCGGAATCGTGCTGCCGGATGAAGCGGACAATGTAAGGCTGGTGGCAAGCTTGTGTAAATGCGATCTGATTACCCAGATGGTGAACGAATTTCCATCTCTTCAGGGTGTCATGGGGAAGGAGTACGCCCAATTGGAGGGATACCCGGATGAGGTCTGTTCAGGGATATACGAACACTACCTTCCTTTAAGGGCCGGAGGGCAACTCCCAATATCTAAGATAGGGGCCGTTGTCGGGATAGCGGATCGGATGGATACCATCGCCGGTTGTTTTGTTGTTGGGCTTGAGCCCTCAGGAAGCGCTGACCCCTTTGCCCTTCGCAGACATGCACTTGCCATTGTCAGGATTATAGAAGACATGGGTTGGGACTTTTCTCTAAAGGAGTTCATAGAGCAGGCGTTATTGCTTTTGAAGGAGGAAATTGAGTTTGACAAGGCCCTGATACTTTCAAAGGTCATGGCCTTTGTGAGGGAGCGCTATAAGAATATGATGTTAGGGTCAGGTTATGAGTCTGATCTGATCGAGGCCGTCATCTCGGTAGAGTTTGATCGCATCCGGCAACTTCGCCCAAAGATCGATCAACTCAAGAAGTTCTCCACTGAATCAGAGGAGTTCAACCAGTTGGCTTTGACCTTCAAAAGGGTGAGCAATATCTTAAAGAAACAGGACAGACCCTTTGAGGCGGATCCGGCCCTGTTCCGGGAAGAGTGTGAGGGGGCACTCTATGAGACGTTTCAAGCCCTCAAGGATGATGTTTGCAGATTTCTTGAAGAAGAAAAGTATCTTGACGCCTTAGGCCTTATGATAAAGCTCAGAAAACCGGTAGACGACTTTTTTGACGGGGTAGAGGTCTTGATCAAGGATGATCAGGCCTTGAGGGAAAATAGAGTAGGATTGCTGCAGCAGATCGCCGGTTTGATGCTCCTGATTGCGGATTTTTCCAAGTTTTCCATCTGAAGTAAGATAAGGTGACTCTGTGGTTTTTACGGCTTCTTGATCAGGATGTAGAGTTCCCCATCATGTCTTAGATGGCCTGCCACCATTTCGGCGTAGGGACCGTTTCCCCAGAAAATATCCGCCCTGCCTGCCCCTTTTATTGCGCCTCCGGTATCCTGATTCACGACAAAACGGGAAAATTCGTTCCAGCCTGTTATTTCGCCTCGGTTATTGATGGCCGGTTTTTTGCACGAGATAAAGGCCAGTGCCCCCTTGGGAAATAGTTTCGAATCTAAGGCCAACGATCTGCCGGGTGTCAGGGGAACGCTTATGTTGCCTAACGGCCCTTTTTTCAGGCGTCGAAAGAATATATAGGAAGGGTTGTAGTTAAGGATCTCCTTAACTTTTGCAGGATGCTCTGAAAGATATCTTCTGATAGACTGCATAGACATCTCTTTTTGGGTCAGAAATTCCTTGTCTAACATATACCGCCCGATGCTCTTGTAGGGCAGGCCATTAGAGGCGCTGTAGCCTACACTGATTGTGTTACCGTTCCGCAACCTCAGTCGCCCGGAACCCTGAATTTGAAGAAAGGCCACGTCCACGGGATCCTTCAACCAGGCGATCTCGAGGCCCTTGCCTTTTAACATATCTTCTTCAACAATCTGACGTCTCGAAAAATATGGTAGAAGTTTTGTCCCTTCAATTCGACCGATTATTTTTTCTCCCTTAAATTCCCGCCTGAAAAGCGAAAGGTCGGTTACTATCAAATCGTCCGGTCTTTTATAGATCGGATATCTAAAGGAATCATCAGGCGTCAGGCTGGCCTCATAAACCGGCTCAAAATACCCGGTAAAGAGGACCTTATTGTTTCCCACCCGACCGGTTGCGCGATAAACTAAAAAATTTCCCCTGATTTCTTCATTTAACTGTTTCGGACTGACATTCTTTTCTATTAGCGACAGAAAGGTTTCCTGACTCTCTCTCACATGCCTGCAGGTAAAAGTGTGAGATCCATAATAAAATGCCTTTTCAGGGTCGAGTTAAGGTACTCAATGTTTTTTCTTATGACCGAGATAAGGGACTCCCTGTCCATATCATCCTGGAAGGTGGGGTAAAAAAAGCGGACAGGCGCCAAAGACTCTTCAGGATGCCTGGCCTCCCTTTTCAGGGCAGGGTAGCACGCAAAAAGAGTTATGGAGATTATCAGAATGAGAGGTTTTAAATAAATTGTTCTGGTAGTCAGCATGAGTGCCTCGAGACCTTTGCAAAACGCCCTCTTTCGAAGTCTGCGCTTATCTGCCCAATCTCTGCGTTGCATTCGAATTTTAATCCTCGAAATATTCGATATATTCCTGTGGTTAAAATTCTCATGCGCCTTGATCTTGAACGAAATTGAACATTTTTCAAAGGTCTCGCTTTGAAGTAAAAATTATGTATATTTCCAATTCAATTTCAGCCGGGAATCAGCAATTTAACAATTCTCACCATAGTATAAACAATTGTTCTTATCAAGCGGGGAGCCAAAAAAACCACTGAGTGTGTTTTAAAGTACGCGCAATAATTCATATGTGTTTTTTTTGCCACAGATGTATGTGTATATAGATGACCTCACAGAGGTGCATAAATTTTGTTGCATAAATTATCTTTTAATATTAACAAGATAGGCCCAATCATTCCTTTTCAGTTGCACCTGTGACCTATTGGCATGCTATTTGCTTGACACTAATTAGGCAAGATTCGAAAGTCAGAGCTAATTAAGGAGTGGATTGTGGATTATAAACAGCGCACGTTGAAGGACGAGACTGGTTGTACCGGGATTGGCCTTCATTCCGGTGAAAAGATAAAAATAAATATCAGACCTGCCCCGTGCGATACTGGAATACGTTTCGTGAGAACTGACCTGCCCGGACATCCGATTATTGAGGCGCGTTTTGATAATGTATTTGATACCACCTTAGCCACGAGCATCGGTTTTGATGGTTGCAGGGTTTCAACTATTGAGCATCTGATGGCGGCCTTTTACGGGTTAGGAATTGACAACGCCGTGGTAGAAATAGATGGTCCTGAAGTGCCTATTATGGATGGTAGTTCGGCCCCTTTCGTATTCCTTGTAAAAAGCGTTGGGGTTAAGGAGCAGAAGGAGCCAAAACGCTTTATTGTCATCAAGAAGACATTCAAGATTGATGATGGAAACCGATCCATTTGCGTTTATCCGTCAAAAGAACTCAAGATCAGTTATATGATCGATTTTCAACATCCTCTTTTGAGAAATCAGGAATTCGAGTTACGTTTTTCAGAGGGTGACTTTGTAAGGGAGATCAGCAAAGCGAGGACCTTTGGCTTCCTGAAAGATGTTCAGACCCTCAAAGCAAACGGGCTTGCCAGAGGCGGATCCCTCGACAATGCTGTAGTTATCGACGATTTCAGAATAATTAACGAGGACGGGCTTAGATTCAAGGATGAATTTGTCAGGCATAAGATTCTCGATTTTATTGGAGATCTTTCTCTTATTCAGTCTCCTATAATAGGCCACTTTGTTGTTAAGAAATCGGGGCATTTCCTGAACCAGCAGATGTTGGCCTCGCTGATGCAGTCAAAAAGACACTGGAAGGTGTATGCATTTGTTTCACCGGAGGAATGTAGCAAAAACAGCGTAAGAATCCCCGCCTTCGGCCTGCCGGAACCTGCTCTTGGCTGAGAACAGATAAGCTTTCTGACTTTATATCCTGAGACCTTTGCAAAACGCCCCCTTTCGAAGTCTGCGCTTATCTGCCCAATCTCTGCGTTGCATTTGAATTTTAATCCTCGAAATATTTAATATATTCCTGTGGTTAAAATCCTCACGCGCCTTGATCTTGAACGAAATTGAGCATTTTTCAAAGGTCTCGGTCCAGCGCGTTGAGACACCCTTATTTTTTATTTAAGGCGCCGCCCGCTTTTACTCGCCTGCATCTTCTGCTTTTCTTAAGAACACGTGAAACCTGAATCACGCATTCCTATTTCCCAAATTCGGTTGGGATAGGGCTTGCATTTTGCGGGTCCCTCGCCTATTATCTCTTTCTTAAATTTCTTATATTTTGTTTGTAAGAACTTTGCCATATGGTTCTCCATAAGGAATAGGAAATGAAGAAGAGCCCATTGATTTATAAATGCCTGAAATTTGCCCTGCTGGGCTTCCTTCTTATCACTCTCTTTTCGAGTAGGCCCGCATTGGCCGCTGAGGCTCGACTTACTGATATTGTGGTCACAAACACCCGTGACTATTTACTCGCATATTTCAGCGTGGCCGATTGTTTTACCGAGGACATGAAAAGGGCGATTGACAACGGTGTCAGTACCACATTCATCTTTTTTGTAAAGCTGTATGAGGTTAGAAATTGGTGGTGGGATAGGAGCATTGCCGACCTTAAGGTGAGCCACGAGATAAGGTATGACAATCTGAAAAAGGTCTACATTGTGAGGCTGTCATCAAAAGACAATAAGAAAATTTATGTCAAGGATTTCGATGGGGCGAAAAAATTGATGTCCGAGATTGTAGGCCTGAAAGTCACCGAACTTCGCAATCTTCAGAGAGGAAACCATTACCAGATCAGCATGATGGCTGAACTTGACAAGATCAGGCTGCCCTTTTATTTCCATTATGTCTTCTTCTTCCTCTCCCTGTGGGATTTTGAGACCGATTGGTATACGGTTGATTTCAGATATTGAGTATTCAGGGATTTGATCCCGGCTCTACCACCATTACATAGTGTCCATCCAGAAATGAGATATTTTTTGCAGGGTCAAGGAAGATGAGGATTTTAACCACATGAATACATTGAAGTATTTCGAGGATTAAAATCCGAATCTGACGCAGAGATTGCGAAAAATAGCCTTTTATGGAGGACACTACCTAATCCACCAACATGAAAGATTACTTAGAGGCAGAAAAACAAGATTTCAGGAGAAGACGCAGAGAAAGATACCTGATTATTTTTCTCTGCGTGGTGATATCTTTTCTGGTCTATCTTGGGATGCGTATCTTTCACTTAGGACAGGCCCTTCCCTTTTCGAGCAGTATTATCGCTTTCGCACTGATCAATATCAATGTGATATTACTCCTCCTCCTCCTCTTTCTCACTGTCAGGAATTTGGTCAAACTGCTCTTTGAGAGAAAAAAGAGTATTATGGGAGCCAAGCTGAGGACCAAATTGGTCCTGGCCTTTGTTACTCTTTCCCTGTTGCCCACGGTCATTCTTTTTTTCGTCTCGGTGCAGTTCATATCTTCATCCATCGAGTACTGGTTCAGCCTTCAGATCGAGCGATCATTAAAGTTTTCCTTAGAAGTTGGCCAGGATTACTACAAGGGGATTACCGATGAGATCCTCTCTTTTGGCAATAATCTGGGTCGAGTAATCACCTATGAGGGGTTTATGATCCCATCCAACAAAGAGAAGCTTGAGAAATTTATTGACGAAAAGCGGAAAGAGCTTGGTCTGGCCTCCCTCCAGGTTTTTTCGACAAAACTGGACTTAATGGCCGTTTCCAAAGACCACAGGATTGATCTTACCGCTTTTAAAGGGCCGGGGCCAGATATCCTGAAGAAAAGTGTTGAGAAGGGTGATGACAGCCAGTATATCCAACCCTCGCCGCACGGAGATCTCGTTAGTGGCATCGTTCCGGTTTTTTCGAGGACCGAATCGAAGGCTGTGGTTGGTCTCGTGGTGTCATCTAAATTTGTCCCCGGCGCCTTTGTGAACCGTCTCCAGGCTATCTCAAAAGGCCTGCAGGAGTACCGTCAATTGAAGATGCTCAAAACTCCGATAATAGCCAGCCACATGATCACCCTCTCCATTGTTACGCTTCTTATCATTTTTTCATCTGTATGGTTCGGATTCTACCTCTCCAAAGAGATAACCGTCCCCATCAAGGAATTAGCCGAAGGAACAAATCGTATCGCATCAGGTGACTATGATTTCTTCATTGACTTGGAAACAAAGGATGAGGTGGGGATGTTAGTCAATTCGTTTAATAGAATGACGATGGACCTAAAAACGAGCAAAAACAGGCTCGAAAAGGCCAATAAAGAACTCATGGAGAGTAATCTTGAATTGGAACAGCGGCGACTTTACATGGAGATTGTCCTGGCGAATGTTGCTGCAGGCGTGGTGTCTGCTGATGCCGGCGGGAAGATCCTCACTATCAACAAATCAGCAGAGAGGATGTTGGACATAAGGGCGGAAGAAATTATCGGGAAACAATACAAAGAGATCCTGTCTGACGATTATTGCAAGGTAATTGATGGATTTCTGAAAGATGAGGCTCTTTTTCAAAAGGGCTACATAGAGAAACAGATAGGCTTATCTGTGGGAAACAGGACGCTGACCCTCCTCATTTCTCTCAATGTGCTTCGTGATGATCGTGGAAGGTACTTAGGCCTTGTTGTTGTCTTTGAGGATTTGAGTGAGATTGAAAAGGCCCAGCGAATGGCTGCATGGCGAGAAGTGGCAAGGCGTATAGCTCATGAGGTCAAGAATCCTCTGACGCCGATTCAACTGTCTGCCCAGCGGCTCAAGAAGAGATATGGAGACATATTAGATAGCGAGGACGCAGAGATCTTTGACGAGTGCACAGGAATGATTATCACGCAAGTGGAGGAATTAAAACGTCTTGTAAACGAGTTTTCCAATTTTGCCCGCATGCCCGCGGCCAATCCTGCACCGTCAGATATTAACGAGATTATTAATGAAGCCCTGAGCCTCTACAGAGAGACGCATAAAGAAGTGGACTTCGTATTTAATGATTCAAAAGAGGTCCCTGTATTTGATTTGGACAGGGAGCAGATAAGAAGAGTCATGATTAATCTCTTTGACAATGCCATTGAAGCGATTGAGGGTAAGGGAAAGGTGGTTATAGATCTTCATTACGACAATATCCTTAAAATGGTGAGAATCGAGGTGGTAGATAACGGGAGAGGGATAAGCCCTGAAAACAAGGCCCGCCTCTTTGAGCCTTACTTTTCAACAAAAAAACAGGGAACGGGGTTGGGCCTTGCTATAGTCAGCACCATCATTGCAGATCATAGTGGCTTTATAAGAGTTAAGGATAATAAGCCTAAAGGAACTAAGTTTATTATTGAGCTGCCAACCAGGATATGAGCGGGCCATGTTCTTGTACCATTTTCTCTGGACCATATGCCTTATTTTCTACCTGCCCGTAATTTGGATTTTAGGGAAGAGGCATTTGGATGGTAAGGGAAGCCGGGGTCTTGTAGAGCGGGCTCGCGAAAGATTTGCCTTGAGACTTCCTCAGGCCCTTCCTGCCGAGGGAAATATATGGGTTCACGCACTTTCTGTAGGAGAGGTTATTTCAGCCATTCCATTAGTAGATAGACTACGGATTGAATTTCCAGACAAGGACATAGTTTTCACGGTAACCACTGTTACCGGGATGGCTATTGCAAGGGAGAAATTAGATGCAAAGGTCAAGGCAGTTCTTACCATGCCCGTTGATGCATGGTGGTCTGTTCAGAGGATCGTCAATTTTGTCAAACCCTCTGTTTTCATCCTGATTGAGACAGACATCTGGCCCGCGTTGCTTTGCTCTTTGAAGCGTAAGGGGATAAAGAGCATCCTGGTCAATGGACGCGTTTCGCCCCGTACCTTCAGGTCCTATGGAAAAGCGCCTTTCCTTGTCCGGAAAATGTTCGACCCTCTCCACGTATGCCTCATGCAGTCGGATCTGGACAGAGAAAGACTCCTGCAGGTGGGCCTGAACAAAGAAAAAGTCATAACAGCGGGCAACATGAAATTTGACCGGGATATGGTCCCCATGTGTGAGGAAGAGCGTCAGGGATGGCTCGATGCATTGTACCTTGAACCTGCTGACCCCTTGTGGGTGGCAGGCAGCACCCATCCGGGAGAAGAGGAAATACTCCTTGATGTCTTCAAGAAACTGGGCGTTTCATTCCCGCGTCTGCGTCTGATCCTCGCCCCCAGAGATACAGGGCGATCCGGCGAGATCGTGACGATGAGCAGGAGGATGGGGCTCAGGGCTGTTTTGAAGACCAAAGTTTCGGAACCCCGCACAAAAGGGAGGGTGTTGCTTTCTGCAGCATCGGAAAACAGACGTTTTGACGTGCTTGTTCTGGATACCATGGGTGAACTGGACCGTATATGCGGGCTCGGCAGCGTGTGCTTTGTGGGTGGCAGTCTTGTCCCGGTCGGGGGGCATAACCTGTTGGAGCCTGCGAGCTTTGGCATCCCGGTGGTCTTCGGGCCCCATACCCATAATTTTGTATCAATGGCGGAGTCCCTGTTTGAGGAAGGGGCCGGGCGTCGTGTCCTGAACGGTGATGAACTCTATAGAACCATTAAGACCTTCTTGGAAAACGGGGAGGTGCGCACCCGGACCGGGGCGCGGGCAAAGGCGTTTGTGGAGAGAAACCGGGGCGCACTCGAAAGGGTCCTTTACCATGTGAAGGGTTGCATTGAGCAGGGAACCTAAGGCATGGAGATAGAGCTAAGCACAAGGTGTCATCTTTAACATTACGGAGCATGAGCCGTGCCTGACTGGTCCAGGATCCATCGAGAAAAACGATTCGGCCCGTGGACACTTCCTCTGTCCCTGTTTTCTGCCTTGTACGGGGTTGGGGTGCGGTTGCGTCTGAGCGCATACACAAAGGGCATTTTCAGAGGGAAGTCCCTTCCCGGTTATGTCGTGAGCGTTGGCAATCTGACCGCAGGCGGGACCGGCAAGACACCGGCAGTGGTGATGTTAGCCAGATGGTTGCTCGACCAAAGCCATCGGGTGGCCGTATTATCAAGGGGTTACGGCGCTCAATACAAACAGGAGATATTAGAGGTGTCTGATGGGAAAGGGACATATACAGATGCCCGTATGGCCGGTGATGAACCCTCTCTTCTTGCAAGAGAGATCCCCGGAAGCCCCGTGATAATTTCCAGGAGCCGTTACCGGGCAGGAATGTATGCCCATAAAACGTTCGGTTCCGATTGTTTCATCTTGGATGACGGCTTCCAGCACTTAGGATTGGAGAGGGACCTCAATCTGGTCTTGATAGACGCCTTTGATCCCTTCGGCAATGGACATCTTCTTCCATGGGGGCCTCTGAGAGAACCCCTGCATCAGTTGCGCAGGGCAGACGCCTTCATCCTTACACGGTTCAGCAGGGTGCAGAGCGCAGAGCATCGAGGGCAAGGCGTAAGGGGTAACACCAGGGATCACTCCGCGCAAAGGACTGTGACATTTTTGAAGGGAAAATTTCCTTCAATACCCGTTTTTTGTGCGGATCATATCCCGGACAAGTTGGTTTTTCCCCTTTCGGGTGAGGCTCATACTCCTGGATTTTTGAGAGGAAAGCGAGTCTTGGCCTTTGCCGGCATTGCCCACCCTGAACAGTTTCAAGAGAGTTTAATCGAATTGGGTGCGGATGTGATTCAATTCATAGGGTTCAGGGATCACTACCGCTTCGATGGGGATGAAATCAGGGAACTGATCCGTATGAAGGAGAGGATTGGAGCCAGGTACCTTCTTACAACGGAAAAAGACTGGATGAGAATCGCCCCTTTTACGCCGGCGTGTAATGACTTAGCCTATTTGTCTGTTAGATTCGCCTTCTTGCCGAGGCAAGAGGGCATTTTTGGAATAATTCGAAATGGCCTTTCAGGATAGTGGAACTCTTTCAATATGGATGTACAGGGCCCTATATGGGTTCGTATGGCTCATATCCCTAATCCCTTTTCGCGTAGGACAATTCCTTGGGAGGATGTTAGGGAGCATATTGGCGGTAGCCCTGAAGAGGCGAACAAAGGTCTCTTTGAGTAACCTTCGATATGTCTTTGGGGATAAGATGCCCATGGCTGAGTTGATTGAACTCAAC
>Ga0315536_1001520_pt1 | contig 11578 bp, 6 predicted proteins | sample SalMarSW160230MG_FD_203093 | JGI IMG/M metagenome (GOLD analysis project Ga0315536, IMG submission 203093) | Salt marsh sediment microbial communities from the Plum Island Ecosystem LTER, Massachusetts, United States - Salt Marsh Sediment SW1602-30 ... | reverse complement strand
AAAGTTGCCGGCGCCGGCGCCGGCGCCGCGGCCGGTCCGGAACCCGCGGCAACGGTAGTGGCCGGGGCCCCCGCGGGAGCCGCCCCGGTCGGAGCCATGGCGACCGCGGGCAACATCGACGGCTTGGTCGACGCCAGCAGTGGTGCTGTCGCGGCGCCGGCCGCGACCGGAGCGATCTCGATCGCCGGCGAGAGCAGGGTGGACAGGCCGATGCCGAGCAGCAGCGGCAACAGGAACGGTGCGGTCAGGATCGCGCCCCAGGTCGGCCAGCCGACGGCGTTGAAGAACACCTGGTAGGCGACAAAGAACAGGAGTGGACCATTGGCCGCCAGGAACGCCGGCAAATTGGTCAGAAAATTCTGGATGATCCGCGACAAATTCTGCAGGAACTTCTCCAGCTGCTGCAGCAGGTTCTGCAGCCAATTCCCGGAATCGGACGTGTTTTGCAGCGTGTTGATCGCGGCGTCGTTGGCTTCGCCGCCCGGGTGCACGATGGCAGGCGCGGGGGCAGTGCGGGGCGCGGACGTCAGCGCGGCGCCCGAGGCGGCCTGGTAGGCACCCATGACGGTGGCGGCCTGGACCCACATCCGCGCATAGTCGGCTTCATTGAGCGCGATGGGAATCGTGTTGACCCCAAAGAAATTCGTCGCGATCAACACCCCGTGGATCATGTGGTTGGTGGCCAGTTCCGGCAGCGTCGGCATGGCCGTCAAGGCGGCGGTATAGGCCGTCGCCGCGACCTCGTGCTGAGCGGCGACGGCCGCGCTGTCGGCACTGGACTGCTGCAGCCAGGCCAGATAGGGCAGGTGTGCCGCCGCATACTGCCCGGCACTGGGCCCCTGCCAGGCGCCCGCCTGTACCGACCCCACCAGCCCACTGAGTTCGGCTGCCGCCGTGGCGTATTCGGTGCTCAGCGATGTCCATGCACCGGCGGCCGCCAGCAGCGGTCCCGGCCCGGGACCGGCGCTCAACAATGTCGAATGCACTTCCGGCGGCGAAGCCATCCAGATGGGCACAGCGTGGAAAGTCATTCCTCAGCCGCCTGCGATCCCATACGTAGCGGCGGCCGCGGTGTCTCCGGCGAGATAGCTGGCGCCGGATTCCCCGACGCCCACGCCGGCGCGGCCCAGCTCTTCTACCCCTTGCGCCGCGACGGCGGCATGCTCCTGACCCTGGGCGCTGAACCCAACGGCCGTCTGCAGCGACACCGGATCGGCCGCCGGCGGCACCACCGCGGTGATCGCGGGAGCAACCGCCGCGTGCGTGGCCGCCAGCCGCGCCGTCAGCGCTTCCACCGCCGCGCTGGCCGCGGCCAGGCCCTCGGGAACCACTCGCAACGTCATGGCAACTCCTTCCCCAGTCCTTCTGTTCGCACGTCACTTGCCATCACGGAATCCCCCGCCAAGGGATTGACCAATTGCACATACGTCGGGCTATCGCTGTCGCCCAACAGGATTGCCCGTCCGGCAGGCAGCCGGCCGAATCGCTGACCCCGGATCTTGCCGCTGTCCTGCGGATTGCCCGCCAGCATCAGCGTGGTCGCCTGCAAGTCGTTGAAGCGGCGCAGCAGCGGGCTGGTCATCAAGTTGTGCCCCGACCCGGTGGCGCGCGCCGTGACGACCACCCGCAGCCCCAAATCGGCGGCCTGCGAGAGCAGCCCGAGTAGCGGAGTCCATGGCCGCTGCCCGATGTACGGGCCGGTCATCGCCGGCGAGTCCGGAATCTGGTCCACGTCATCGATGATCAGGTAATGCGTGTGGCCGCTGAACGTCCAGCGAGACAGCTCGCCGGGCGACAGCCCGACCGGCGGGCGCCGAGATTCGATCAGGTTGGCGAGTCCCAACATGGCCGGGATGATGCGGTCGATGTTGGCGGTGTATTCGTTGTCGGCGAACAGCGGCTCGTCGACGAGATGCAACCGCCGGTCCAGCACGGTGAAGGCGACCCGGTCGGGCGAGGAGTGTTCGCGGACGGTGCGAATGATGTGGCGTAGCAGCGTCGTCTTGCCGGACTTGCTGTCGCCGAACACCATCAGCAGGGGATCCTCGGCGAAATTGATCACGACCGGTGCGAGGTCCTCTTCGCGCTGGCCGATGACCACCTGCTCGGGGCCCCGATAGAGCGCGCCGACCGCCTCCGGGGCGAGGTTGGTGGGCAGCAGTCGCACCGGCGGCGCCGCCATGCCCGGGTAGCGGGCGTTGAGCGCGGCTACCTGTTCCAGCTCCGGGGCTGCAAACAGGAAATGCTCTGCCGCCATAGTCAATCCGCGGCCCGGCAGGTCGTGCGGAACGGCCTCGGCGGGACGACGCAGGGCACCGGCCACCCGCACGTTGCTGTCGCGCGGGTCGTGCAGTTTGAGCTCGAGTCGCAACCCGAGGCCATCCCGCATGGCCAGCGGCACCTCCAGCCAGCTCGGAGTGGTGATGACGACGTGGATGCCGTATGCCAGTCCGACATTGACCAGTTCGGTCACCTTGGCCAGTAGCGGGTTTCGCGTGTTGAACTGGTCGGTGTTGTCACGGCCGAAGGCGTAGAGGTTGTCGATGACCAGGAATGCCTCGCCGAAACCATCGTCGGGGGCCGCGCCGTGGCGGTCCCGGAAAGCCTCTCGCCGCTGCCGGGACAACAGCAGTTGCTCCAGCTCGCCGAAGGTGCGTCGGATGCGTTCGGGTTCCAGCGCGGACGCGACACTGCCGACGTGCGCCAGATCCTCGAGTGCCCGCAGCTTCCCGCCACCGTAGTCCAAGCAGTAAAACGTGACTTGGTGCGGCGAGTGCAGGCTGGCGGCCGACAGGATGAACGTCTGCAGCGCAGTCGATTTCCCGGACTTGGGGCCGCCGTGGATCACCACGTTCCCGGCCGACGACGTGGCGTCGAAAATCAGCGGGTCGCGGCGCATCTCGAATGGTTTGTCGATCTCGCCGAGCGGCCACCGCCACTGGTGTTCCGGAACACCGGTGCGAGCCAGTACCGCGGTCAACGGAATCGGCTCGTCCAGCGGCGGCAGCCACAACCGTGGCGCCCGCGGCCCGTAGCGGATCAGCTGTTCGCAGACGGTCGCGATCAGCTTGCGCGGCGGGCCGACCGTTTCCTCGTCCACGGCCTCGGAAATCACCGTGTTGTGATCCGGCTCGACCCGTCCGGCAGTGAACAGGTTCGGTTCCGGATCGGATTGCACCACAAAGGCCTTGGTCTTCTGCGGCGGCTCGTAGATGCCGTCGACATAGGTGCTGCGGAACTTGATGGGGGCCGCGCCCGGGGCGGGCACCAGGAAGCCGACACCCTTGTGCTCCTTGCCGGCCTCGATGTGGTAGGCGTCCTCGACGCCGATGATCTGGCGGGAAACACCGGGACTGGCCACCTTCAAACCGATGCGGTAGGAGGTGTTCTTGTCGATGTCCTTGATTTTGCCCACATCCAGTGTCTGCGACGCGAACAGGATGTGGATGCGGAACGAGCGGCCTTTGCGCGCCACGTAATCGAACAACTCCGCGTATTCGGGGTGATCGGCCAGCATCAAGGTGAACTCGTCGGCCACCACGAAAAGCGTCGGGATCGGCGGCAGGTCGGATGTGCCGGCGGCCCCGGATTCACAAGCGGACTCGTACTCGGTCACCGAGTTGAACGCGCTGCCCTGAACGCGGCGGCCGGCCTCGCGCAGTAACGTTTCGCGGCGGGCCACCTCACCGCGCAGCGTGTCGGCGAACCGGTCGGCGAGCGACCTCTTCTCGGCCATGTTCGAGATCACCGCGACGACCTGGGGGAAATCACGGAAGCTGTCGGCGCCGGCCTCGCCCTTGAAGTCGGCGTAGATGACGATCAGCCGTTCCGCGGAGTGAGTGGTCAACAGCGACAACAGAATCGACATCAGGGTCTGGGACTTGCCCGAACCCGTCATACCGATCATCAGGCCGTGCGGACCCATCCCGCCCTCGGCTTCGTCTTTGAGGTCGAACATCAGCGGCTCGCCGGTGGCGGTGACACCGATCGGAACACGCAACTCGTCTTCACGGCGGCGATGTGCCCATAGCGTGGGTACATCGAGCTGTGAGGCGTCCGGGATGCCCAGCAGTGTGGTGAAGGTGGCGCCCCGCGTGGCGGCCGAGCGCAGCCCGGTGTGGGTGGGGTTGGAGTCCCAGCGCGCCAGCTGCCGGGCCAGGTGGGCGGCCTCGTCGGCGCCGAGTTGATCGGCGCTGTCGATGTAGGCCTGCCAACCGGCGGTCTGCCAGCGCTCGATGGCGCCGCGCGCGATGCGCAGAATCGGCTGTTCCGGATCCGAATACTGCTCACGGTGCGGTGGTGTCGCCGAGCGGTGCACTACGGTGACCCCGGCCCGGCCCATCGCGAACGTCGACGCGTCCAGGTCGTAGTCGGGGTCATCGACGACGATCAGCAGGTGCCGCAGCGCATCGGCCGGCCCGCCGGCGAACGCCGGGCGGTCAACGAGCGCCGGCCCCAGTGATGAGGCCAGTTCGTCGCCGTTGGTCGACAAGAAGCGCGCCGGCCCGACACCGTCGAGTTCGCCGGGAACGTCGACGTGCGGCAACCACTTCAGCCACGACCAGTCGCGGCTTTCCAGATCGCGGGTGGCCAGCGCAACCCCGAGCACCGTCGGGTCGTGCCACGTCACGGCCTGAGCGATCCAGGCGCGCAACGCCGCACGCACGTCGTCCCGCTCGCCCAAAACGGTGATCCGCGAGACCTTGGTCAGGTCGATTCCGGTCGGCACATCACGCACGGTTCGATGGGTCTCGAGCAGGCTGCGTAATGCGCTGTGCGACACCGGTTCCAGGTCGACTTCATCCGCGGCGTCGTTGACCCGCAACGCGGTGGCCAGGGGAGCCTGGTGGCGCCCCGCCCGCAGCACCAGGAAGTCCGGGTCGTGCGGGTCGCGCTCCCACTGCCGGCGGGATCCGGGCACGCTCGCCAGCGCCGTCGGCTCGGGATGGGACCACAGCGCAGCCGCGCGCTGCTGGGCGGCCTGGGTCCGGATGTTGTCCCGTACCACCGACAGGTAGCGCAGATAGTCGGCGCGTTCGGCGTCGACCTCCTCGGTCCGCATCTTGTTGTCGTTGCCGCGATACAAGGCGGTCGCCGCCAGCAGCAGCACGAACGGGAAGAACAGTGTCTGTGGCGAGATCACCCGCATGCCCGTGGCGACCAGCGCGACGATCATGCCGACGATCAGGATCACCAGCACATAGGGCATGGCCCGGCGCAGGAACGACGGCGGAATCACCCGGGGCAGCTCGGGTGGCGCCTCGATGGTGATGGTGCCCTTACGGCTGGCGGGTGGCGCCAGCCTCCGGCGGGCTTCGAAAATGAGTCGGCTCATCGGGGCGCTCCCTCGGCTTGCCGCTCAACCGAAGCCACGCGGCCGGGCTCGTTGTCGGGCGCCAAACCGTCGTGAGCCAGCAGTGCGTCGGCACGTGACAGCGTCGGGCCGCTGGCGAACAGTGACAGCACCGACCACGGGATAGGTACCGGTAACCCGGTGAGTCCCAGGGCCGCAACGGTTTTACCGTGTCCGGTGCCCGCGGTCTCGGCCTGGTTGTCGATGCCGTACCGCACGCCGGTGTCGGATACCCAGAACAGCGAACCCGTGCCCGGTGACCCCGCACCGCCGCCGACGGTCTGGGTGAAGTAACCGGTGCCCGGGGCCAACGCGACACGGGTGGCCACCGAACCATTCTGCTGGGAGCCACCACCGACCAGGTCGACGGTGTGCCTCGATTCAGGAACCGGCAGCGCCGAGCCGGACAGCAGACTCACGGAGCTGGTGGCCGCCCCGGCCGGCTTACTCCAATAGGCGCAAGTGACAGGGTCTTTGGCCGCGTCAACCAGGGCGACCTGCTGATCCGGATACCGCGTGGTGTCCAGCATGCGCGACACCGGCAGCTTGGCGACCGCATCGGCACCCAGCCGCGGCGGTTGGTCCAAGCCGTAGGAGTTGGTATTGCGCAGGATCGCGGCGAGCACCGGTGAGATGGGCTGTAGGCCGTCCGGTAACACCGCGTAGTACCGAACGGCACCCGACGCGCCCTGATCCAGGGCATAAGACACCACCACCGCCCCGATCGGCGCCGGCACTGCGAAGTTGGCCGACGTACCCGCGTTCGGGATCTCCGGTGCCGTCAGCGGTGGAGCCTGGGGTATCGCATTGAACAACCCCAACGCAATTGGCCGTGGAGCGGGTACGTCGGTTCCCCAGCCGAGTGCATTCGTGACCGCATGGTCGGCCAGGTCGATCTGGCTGCGTTTGCCGTCCCACAGCAGCCAGGCGCCGGTGCCCCCATCGACCAGGACCGCCTGCCGGGAACCGAGCACGGCCGCGCGCGCACCGTGGCTGTCGGGCCGGCCGGCGATCACGGTGACGCCGGTGCTGTGCACCGCGTGGCCGCCCTGCCCCGGTCCGCTGACGGTGTCGCACACCGCCCAGTTCGCATCGTGGGAAGTGTTCTGCACCATGCGCTCCGGCGCTCCCGGAATGCCGATCAGATTGCCGCGCGGAAAACGGTCCAACTCACTGCTTTTCACCATCGTGGGATCGACCGGCCGACCAACGATCAGCCGGGCTGAGGTCAGGTTGAGCACCGGATGCAGCGCGTCACCGACCCGCACGTACAGCGCGGCGGTCGACCGGTCGGCGAGTACCGCGTTGGTACCCGCTGTCCCGCTGGGCCGGATCAGCGAGAAAACGAAGCAGCCCGCCAAGCCGGTGACCAGGAGCACCACGCCCATCAGCACCGCGCGCGACTGGGTGCGCAGCGGATCGACGAGCATCCTGGTGTCGTGCAACGCAATTCCGGAGGCGATCCGCCGCATCACGAATCGCCAGCCGCTGACCTGGTGGCGCGTGACGAAACCGCGCCGATATTCGACCTTGTCTGGGTTGTCGTTGACCGGGGTGCGCGAAGCGAACGAACGTCGCTCCTGCTCAGGATCATTCGTCATGCCGGCACCGACAGCCCGAGACCACGCAACAAGGGCTCCACCGAATTCTCGACGTCCCGGTCGGTGATCGTCATCAGTTCCTCGTCACTGAATTCCCCGGTTCCGGCATGCTCGGAATGGTCAAGCCGGAATTCGCGTTCTTCCTCGGAGCGTTCGACGATGTTGCGGACGAACCGGCCGTTGCCGGCGATGTCCAGATTGCGCCGGGAGATTCCATTGGCGTCGGGCGTCGACTCCGCGGCCAGCTTGGAGAACAAGGCCTCCATATGGTCTAGTGCGGCCTGCTCGAACACGCTGTCGCGTTGCTCGGCCATCTTGTGCGCGATCTCGACCAGCTCCGCCGGCATGTAGGAAGGGAATTCGATGTTGCGGGTGAACCGGGACCGCAAGCCCTCGTTGGTGTCCAGGAACTTGTCCAGGTCGGCCCGGTAGCCGGCGATGATGACCACCAGCCGGTCGCGATCGTTTTCCATGCGGGCCAGCAGGGTGTCGATGGCGACCAGCCCGAAGTCGTTCTTGGCCCCGGTGGCCACCAGGGCATAAGCCTCGTCGAGGAACAGCACGCCGTCGAGAGCGCTGTCGATGATGGCGTTGGTCTTGGCCTCGGTCTCCCCGATGTGCTGGCCGATGAGGTCGGCGCGGTGCACCTCCCGGATGTTTTCCCGCTTCAAAAGACCCAGACCGCAATAGATTTTGGCGACCACGCGAGCGATGGTGGTTTTACCGGTGCCGGGCGGCCCAGCGAAGACCAGGTGGTGCGCGCGCTGCGCGACCGCGAGTCCACGCTGCTTGCGCACCAGTTCCATGGCCACCGAACTCTTGAGCCGCGAAACCTGGTTTTTGACCTCGTCCAGTCCGATGAATTCGGCGAGCTGGCGCTCGGCCTCAGCCAACAGCACGGCCTTGCGTTCGTGGGCCGCGGGGTCAACGAAGTCTTCGGCGCTGGGCTCGGTGCCGGCATCCCATGGATCGGTACGGGCCTCGATCCGGGCCGCCGTGGTGGTCACAATCCCGAAACTGGTATCGGAGAGCGCCTGCTCGATCTGTTCGTTTTCCGGATGAGCCGCGTACAGGTCCTGCAGTACTTCGCCGGCCGACTCCTCGTCGACGTGCGCCCGCAGCACCAGCGCTTTGGCCAGCGCGCCGTCGACCGCCGCCACCGTAACGGGGCCGTCGGGTTCCTCGAGGTACGACAGGGCCGGGGCGAACATGCCCAGCCGGGCCAGCGCGGTGCCCAGGGTGATCTTGGCCGCGTGCGAGAAGGCGTCGTCGAGATCCGCGTCGTTGACGATTGGGGTCAGCAACTTGACAACGTCCGACCAGCGCTCGGCGCGATAGTTGATGACGACGGCGACCCAGCGGGCCGCACGCCAGCTCGGGCGGCGTTCGGTGAGGTCGTTGACGATCCGGTCGGCGTCGGCAAACCGCCCTGCCGTCGCCAGCGCCGCCGCGTAGGCGAGGTGGAAATCGTCTGGAGCCGTGGCGCGGAACTGGAGATACAAGCCCGTGTCGTAGCGAAAACCCAGGTCGCCGGGCGCCAGTTCTACCTGCCGCTGCAGTGTGCCCGCGGTGGTCGCCGTGTGCGAAACCGCCTCGAGCGCTCGCAGGGACACGTCACCGGCGGCGGCCAGGCCGACCCAGGCGTCGCACTGCTCATGGGCGATGTGGGTCAGCGCGGTGAAACCCGAGCGGGCGGCGGCCAGGTCGGCCGGACGCCGACGCTGGTAAACCGCAATGCCGAGCGCGCGGCAGCAAGTGGCGAACCGGCTGACGATGTCACTGTCAACCCTGCTATCCACCCGAGAATTGACCGGCTGAGCTGTGAGCATGCCGATGTCACCGCGTTCCACGGCTGCTTCTTCTCCCGTATGTAGTGTTCCCTAACCTAACCCGCCTGAAGTTAGCATTGCATAAGCTAACTGTCGAGGCGCGAGGCCCAGCCTGACTCATCACTTCACTCCCGCTTTACTGCCGCATATGAGGATATTGATGCCGTTGACGGTCCGCATTTTCGGATACTGGTCCCAAATAAAGTAAGCTTACTGATAACCATTTTCATTATCAACTCGAGTCGGGCTCCCAGGTACCCGGCACCATGGGCACCGACGGCCCCCCGCCGAAATCGTCGCCGGCCAGCGTCGCAAGGCCGGCCGCCTCGGCGGCGTCGCCGCCCGCCGTTCCGGCATAACCTTGGGTCCCGGCCCCCTGCCGGGACGCCACCGTCGAGGCCATGAACTGTTGCGGGTCAGGCTCGACCTCGGCGTCGGGCTCGATGAACTCGTACCGGTGACTGCGCTGGTGGTCGTCCATCGCCGCCCGCCGCCGCCGTCGCGCCAACCGCTTTTCCCGCGCCGATGCCGTGGCCGCAGCCACGGCCGCGGCGGCGTCCGGCTCCGGTGCCTTCCGCTGCGCGCCGGAACTCATCCCGGTGCCCGACCCGATGCCGGGGCCGCCGACCAGGTACGGGTAGGCAGCCGCGATGCCGGTGGGCGGTGGCGGTGGTGCCGCCGGTGTGGGTGCCGGGGCCGGGGCGGTCACCGGAGCCGGAGCCGGGACGGATGCGGGTGTGGGGGCGGGCGCGGTACTGACGACCGGCGCGCTCCCCACGGCCACGTAGCCGGGTTGGGGCGTCGCGGCGATCGGCGCAGCCGCTACCGCGGGGGCCGCCGCAGACTGGATTCCGGCCAGGCCGGCCAGGCCCGCGAGGCCTCCCGCAGCCCCGGCCGGCAGTGCGAGCCCGAGCGCCGCAATCTGGGGGGCGAAAGCCTGAATCGCCTCGATCGCATGGCCGAATTCGTCCACGATCAGTAACCCGATGTCGTGCCACAGCTGCGCCAGCGCCGCGGACGGGTTCTCCGGAAATTCCTCCAGATCTCGTCCGATGGTTTGGAAAATCTCGGTGAATCGATTGATCCACCAACTCAGCTGGTAAGGGTTGCCGCCGTCATTGTCGATGATCCCGCCATCACCGTCGTCCTCGTCGCCGCCGTGATCGGCGTGATCGGCGTGCAGGATGACCGGCGCCGGACCGGTCTGCGGCGCCGACGCCACCGCCATGGTGGAGACCGCCTGGTAGGTGGCCATCGTGGTGGCCGCCTGCACCCACATTCGCGCATAGTCGGCCTCGTTGAGCGCGATGGGGATGGTGTTGATCCCGAAGAAGTTCGTCGCCACCAAGGCCGCATGGACCGCATGGTTGGCGGCCAGCTCCGGCAAGGTCGGCATCGCGGCCAGCGCTGCGGTGTAGGCGGCTGCGACCACCTCGTGTTGAGCGGCCGCCGCGCTGCTGTCGGCGCCGGCCCGAGTCAGCCACGCCACATAGGGCGCATGCGCCGCCAGGTACTCCGCGGCGGAGGGGCCCTCCCACGCCCCAGCCTGTGCCCCCGCCAAGATCGCGGTGAGTTCGTCGGCGGTCTCGGCGTAAGCGGCGCTCAACGAGCTCCATGCGCCCGCGGCGGCCAACAGCCCACCCGGCCCGGGCCCGGTGCTCAGCTGAGCCGAGTGGACCTCCGGGGGTAATGCCATCCACAGTGGCGCTGTCATCGCAGCGACTCCTAACCGGTCGGGGTGCGCTCGGCGACCGCCCGGGCTGTTGGCGGCGCAGTGAGCGCGCAGTTAGTAGTCGGCGGCCGGCGCCGAAAAGTTCCCGCTAGGCCTTGACCGCGCTCACCAAGGTGTTGCGGGCGATCATCGGCCCGGATTCGGTGTCGGGGCCGGGCACCGGCCGGCCGGCCTCGCGCAGGTAATCGGCCAGCGGAGTGCCGACTGCGTTCCAGCCGCGCCGACCGAACCATTCGGTGGCCGGTGCACATTGCTCGTTGTAGACCAATCTGAAGAACAGGCGCGGGTCCCCCTCTGCGGCCGCCGCACGTTCTTCCTCGACGGCCGCCTCGAAGTCGCCGGGCTCCATTGGCGCGCCGTCCTCGATAGCGACGTGGCTGCCGTGGCCGGCCAGGCCATCGATGCCGGTGAACAGCTGCTCCTGCGCGGCAGCCGGAAGGTACACCAGCAGGCCTTCGGCAATCCATGCCGAAGGTTTGGCCGCATCAAAATCATTGTCTTGCAGGGCTTGTGGCCAGTCGTCGCGCAAATCGATGGCGATTTCCCGACGTTCGGCGCGGGGCTTGTCGCCGTGTCCGGCGAGTACCTCGCGCTTGAAGTCGAGCACCTGCGGACGGTCCAGCTCAAAGATCGTCGTGGCGGCCGGCCAGTCCAGGCGGTAGGCGCGGGAGTCCAGTCCCGCCGCCAAGATGACCACTTGCCGCACGCCGGCGTCGGCAGCACGGCGGAAATACTCGTCGAAATATCTGGTGCGGGCGCCCTGGAAATTGACGAAATGCTGGCCGAATTCGGCGGTCTTCAGTGGGTGCTGGGGATCTTTGCCGTCAAGCACGTCGGCGGCGGGACCGCCAACGGCCCGGCAGAAAATCTCCGCGTACGGGTCCACGGCCAGCGGGTCGGGCTTCTGTGCCTCCAATGCTCGCGCTGTGGCTACGAATAACGCGGTCGAACCGACACTTGTTGTGATGTCCCAGGTATCGCCTTCGCTACGCACCAAACCGACCCTACGCCGACGACCTGTCCCAGGTGCCCGGCATCATCGGCACCTTCGGGCCGGCATCGA
>Ga0315536_1001518_pt1 | contig 11580 bp, 9 predicted proteins | sample SalMarSW160230MG_FD_203093 | JGI IMG/M metagenome (GOLD analysis project Ga0315536, IMG submission 203093) | Salt marsh sediment microbial communities from the Plum Island Ecosystem LTER, Massachusetts, United States - Salt Marsh Sediment SW1602-30 ... | reverse complement strand
AGAAGAAGTCGGAAAGAGAACTCTGATGAATTGAACCACGAAGTTCTTCCAAAGCAGTCTGAAGTCGTTCAAGAGACTTCTGAACTCTACTCTCACTAAAATCATGCTCTTTACATAGTATTCTAATAATCTCATCAGGTTGAGGTGCGGACCACTTTGGTGTCTCAAGGTCTATCTTTGGTGGATTGAGAAAAATATCTCGGATCTCATCATATGGAAAGTCGAATTTTTCTCCTCTATCATCCTCAATGGTTTCAAGATTACCATGTTTCTTGACTAATTTCAGAGCTGTCTTTGGGCCGATTCCTTTTACACTGTCATTGTAATCGGTACCAACTAGTATTGCAATATCAATCAATTGTTCACGAGTGATACCAAGTAATTCAAGGTTCTGATCTAGTAGGATTAATTCTGGATCAATGCTCTTGTACTTTTTAGAACGAGATACTCTTCGCCTACCAGAGATTGACAAGTTGCGAATCATTCTGGGACAATTATAGAGTAGCGAGTCATTGTCCTGACTAGCACTTGCCCATACTAGACCCTCACGAGCCATTTGTGCAGCTACTGCTTCTCCCTCAGACGGTGCTTGGATTACGGGAATACCAAGAGCGCGAAGGAGATCCTTACTCTCATCAATCATGGGGCCAGTGAGTCTAGAGCTAGCTTGACCTGCTTTTCGAGCATCTTCGATTCGGCCCTCTTCTTTTGCTGCCTTCCATTCTTCATAGGCAGTATCACGAATATCTCGTCTACGTTGGACTTCCGCTGCCTTCAGTTTCGGTGCCTTGCCATCATAGACGTAGACCGGATTGATTCCATTTTCAAGGAGGTTGATATTTCGATAGAACATTCCGCTGAGATGACTGGTCACACGACCTTGTCTATCCGTAAGTGGAGTACCATCAGGCTGACGGATTGTTGCCAAAAAAGAGTAGATTGTGTTGAATGCATCTACTGCAAGGTCCTTTCCAGAAAGGTCACTCAATGTCAGTGTCTGCGCTTCTACTATATCAGCAAGCTTTGTACCCATCGAATCCTCTCCATGAGGTGAATATACTACCGACGTCACAACAATTTATCCTTTTCAGATGACCAACCGCTTCGACAGATTTATAACAATTCCACAGGTCGGAGCCAAAATCGGTACCATCTGTACCGACTACAACCTTTCTGGTGATGATTGAAAACTATGAAAGCTACTAGGTGTACATCCTGTCACGCATCCGTTTCACCACAAGAGGATAGCGTAAAGTTACAATGTCCGTCATGTGGAGAGCACACAATCTGGCGTTGTGAGTCATGCAGACGATTTTCTAATCGATACACCTGTCCTAACTGTGGATTTGAAGGTCCATAAATCCAGAGCGGAGTTGAATCTTAATGGCAAGAGTTGTAATGACAATGAAAATCATGCCAGATGGCGTTGAAATCGACTTAGATGACCTACTCGAGCGAATAAAGAATGTTGTACCTGAAGGGACCGATGTTGGTGCAATAGAAACTCAACCAGTAGCTTTTGGTCTTATTGCTATCAGAATGAATCTCGTGCGAGATGAATCACTAGGTGGCACCGATGACATCGAAGAAGCAATTAGCGCCGTTGAGGGCGTTGCTCAAGTCGAAGTAGAAATGGTTTCCAGAATGTAGGTAACCCAATATTTACATCCTTTCATGTCTTAGACTTGATTTGACTGTAAATAGAAGCAATTAGTACTCAAAATCGTTCTTATGAAAGTTGTATACTGGATTATATTAGTCGTTAAAGAAACATTGAATAGCGGATAAAAAGGGGAGTTTAATGATACAAGTCTCCCAAACCATTTCCAAATTATAAACAGTCTTGGAGGATGTTAATAGACAATGGTCGAAATTGTACTCAAAGTTGCAGAGGCCGAACATAGAGACATTGGTAGGTTCATAGTGCGTATTGATGCTATGTCAATGGAAAAACTGGGAGTAAGAACTGGAGATATTATCCAGATTAAGGGCAAAAGAATTACTGCTGCAATTGCATGGCCGGCATATCAAGGAGATAAGGGTCATGAGATTATCAGAATGGATGGGCGAATCAGAAGAAATGCAGGAGTAAGTCTTAGTGAGAAGGTGTCTGTAGCTCGTGCAAATGAGGAACCAGCTAAGAGTGTTACATTAGCACCAACTTCAGTACCAATCCGACCAGAACCAAGGTTTGAGGAATTTGTGAAGAGAAAACTCCTCAACTGTCCTGTGACCTTACAGGATACTGTATTCATTCCGATTCTTGGAAGAGCTATACCTTTCAAGGTAACTTCCATAAAACCCACAGGAACTGTCGTTGTACAACATTCGACGATCTTAGCCATTGCTGAGAAACCAACAGGAGATGTTATTGGCGCATCTACAGTGACCTACGAAGAGATAGGTGGTTGCGCTGATGCAATCCAAAGGATCAGAGAGATGGTAGAATTACCAATGAAACATCCTGAGATTTTCAAGAGATTGGGAATCGATCCACCAAGAGGCCTCATTCTTCATGGTCCACCAGGAACAGGAAAAACACTACTTGCAAAAGCTGTAGCAAGTGAGTCTGAAGCCAATTTTGTACACATCAATGGTCCTGAAATCATGTCCAAATTTTATGGTGAATCCGAACAGAAACTCAGGAAAATCTTTGAAGAAGCAGAAGAGAACGCACCGAGTATCATATTCATAGATGAACTAGATGCAATAGCACCAAAGAGAGAAGATGTACAAGGAGAAGTTGAGAGAAGAGTCGTTGCTCAACTACTAGCAACCATGGATGGGCTCAAATCACGAGGGCAAGTTGTTGTCATTGGTGCGACAAATCGAGTTAATGCATTGGATCCAGCTTTACGAAGACCTGGACGTTTCGACAGAGAGCTTGAAATTGGAGTTCCTGATGAAACAGGACGCTTAGAAGTACTTCATATACATTCACGAGGAATGCCACTTACAGATTCAGGGGATCTTAAGGTTGATTTGCAACTGCTTGCCAAGAAAACCCATGGATTTGTGGGCGCGGATCTACAGGCACTTTGTAGAGAGGCTGCAATGAAAGCATTAAGACGGTATCTTCCAAAAATCAACCTTGAAGACGAGGAATTACCTCAAGACGTGCTAGACCAGCTAGAAGTCCATAATGGTGATTTCGTAGAAGCAATGAGAGAGATTCAACCATCAGCTGTACGAGAGGTCTTCATTGAGGTCCCCAATGTACGTTGGACCGATATTGGAGGATTAGAAGAAGTCATTCAAAGATTGGAAGAAGTTGTCGAATGGCCACTAAAGAAACCAGAGGCTTTCAAGCGCTTAGGAATCACTCCGCCAAAAGGCGTATTGATTTACGGGCCACCAGGTTGCGGAAAGACACTACTTGCAAGAGCAGTAGCTACTGAAAGCGAAGCAAATTTCATTAGCGTCAAGGGGCCCGAACTCATTTCAAAATGGGTGGGAGAAAGTGAAAAGGCCGTTAGAGAGATTTTCCGAAAAGCACGAACGGCTGCACCAGCAATCATATTCTTTGATGAGATTGACGCAATTGCACCATCACGAGGTGGGGGTGGCTCTGGTGATTTTCACCATTCAGAGAGAGTCATCAGTCAGCTTCTGACAGAGATGGATGGACTAGAAACCATGAAAGACGTTGTTGTAATTGCAGCAACAAATCGTCCAGAATTAATTGACAAAGCACTTATTCGAACAGGTAGATTCGATAGATTTGTCAATGTTGATGCTCCAGATAAGAAAAGCAGAAAAGCTATTTTCAAAATCTACACCGCAAATATGCCTCTAGCTGATGATGTGGATATCAACAAACTAGTAGAAGCAACAGAGTTCTATGTTGGTGGAGATATTGAAGCAATCTGTAGAGAAGCAGGAATGCGAGCTCTCAGAGAAGACATGGAAATTGAAACTGTTGCAGCTAAGCATTTTGACGCAGCTCTGAAAGACGTACATGCCTCCACAACTAAAGAAATGCTTGAACGATTCAGAAAACTGGACCAGATTCTTCGAAGAGCTACAGAGACTGACTCTGCAACTGCATCAATGTACGGCTAATATTGGATAGTGAAAATGATGGCGACTTGGAATGCAACTCCCTTAACAAATTTGGTGGTTCAAATCATTAAGAAACGTCATGGGGTCATCCTAGACGATGAGCTAATTCGAGCACTAAAGAAGGAGATTGGAACCGAACCCAGCGAAGCAGAATTGAATGCTGCATTATTGAAACTGGAAATAAATGGTCTCGTGCATGTCGGTCAGATAACAAAGACCAAGCGAAGGATTGAAGTAATATCCGAAGGAACAGAATTCCTTGCGGTAGATGAGGACTGATTCAAATTTACTGCAGGTGCTGGTTCAATGACTGGTAAGAAAGTTCTTGCGGCAGGAAAATTTGACATCCTTCACTTGGGACATCTTGCATATCTTGAACAAGCTAAAGCGCTCGCAGGCGATGATGGAGAACTCGTCGTAATTATTGCTCTTGATAAGATAATAGAGAAAGAGCGCGGTGCCCCACCGGTATTTCCTCAGGAGCAGAGAAGAAGACTTGTAGAAGCCCTAGGATTCGTAGATCAAGCACTCCTTGGTCTTGATACAGAAGACCATGCAAAAATTGTCATTCAAACCAAACCAGATATCATTGCCCTTGGTTATGATCAACACACCAATTTGGAACACCTTGAGCAGCGCATCTCAGAAATGGGACTTCATACTAAGATTATACGTTTGGAGAAAATTATAGCGGATGGTCTAAATTCATCTACCCTTATTCGAAAACGGATTATAGATTTCTATAGAGAGAACGGTAGACCTCGATAATCTCTAGATGATGAGTTCGCCACGTGCTTCTGCAGCACGACGTATTTCCGCATTTCTTTCTCTTCTATCAAACTCCCATCTCCAAATAACAAAAGCCACTGCTGCTAGAACTCCCAGAAGGATAAATCCGTAAATTGAATTCCAGTTATGTGGAAAATGTTTTGCGAATTCGGGTATTGGTCCAGAAATGAAGTAGGGCCAATTTACAACCAGACCAAGGAGATACAGCATCCCTATCAATACGATCTGTTTCATATACGCAATTGCGAGCTTATCAGTTTTGAATAGCAACACAACAGGACCAAGCCAATAGAGGTACCATGGCATTACCCATCTGAACATAAAGAACAGAACGAAGGGGAATAGGTAGAGGTATAGGGGTATGAGCGATATTAATTTCTGGTGTAATGAATGCTCAGAAAACTCTGCTTTTGTGGGGAGAAATTGTTTGAATGTGAATAAGATGAAGAATAAATAGATGATAAGAGGAATTAATGCTGGCAACCATATATACGACTCAGGTGGACTATCTAAGATTGGAGTACCTATTGCGAGACCTGGGTACATTGGATTTACAACAAACGGACTATAACTAGATAGATTCAATAAATGCGACATTAGAGAATCGAAACTGGCACCCATGAATACTGGAACTACTGTCAGAAACATAGAAGCAAAGAACCAGACTGATGAAACTGGACTTACAAGGAAAAATATGGGAAATGCAACGATAGGATAGATCTTAGTCTGCACAGCTAGACCAAGAGTGAACATAGATTTTCCCCGTTGATTTTCTTTCCAGAGAACTAACGACATCAAGAAAAGACAATCTACTATTGGTTCAAGTTTTCCCCCACCTGCAGACATGACAAGTCCGTAGATGAAGTAACCTCCAAAGAACATCCTTGCCCAATGAACTTTGTAGAGCTTCTCGCGAAGTAAAATAGCAATCAAAGCGAGATTTAGATTGAAGACTAGCACAAGGAGAAAATTCAACCACAATGGTTGTAATCCACCAGCCCCAGGAAATAACCACGTAGCTATTGCAAAAAATATCAACCCAAAAACGGGGTATTCATACTTGACCCCACCAAGATATGCAGGTAGTGTATGATATCCATCATTAAAGCCCATATTGGCCATTTGAGGTTCAGATGCCAGTTCGGTATCATTCATGTCATAGACACTGAAACCAAAAATCCAGAATGCCTCTCCATACATTTCGTTTCGGTTTCGATCTCTTTGTATTATTAGAGCGTCAGAGATTGGAATAGCAATCAGGGAGATGACTAAAGTAAGTACTAAGTACTTTCTATGTTCATAGATGCTAAGACTGATCGCAGCAAGCATGTCTCTAACAACCAGTGGTGAATGTACGCACCCAGTATATTATCCTTCCTAGCGACTTTACGTCTATGTATGACAACCGTACTATACTTCATACATGGCGACGGCGTAATATAGCTCTCAAACTAATCTTATGCTAGATAAGTAGGACAGGGCCAATTGTCACATTCGAAACAACCAACACATTTCTCTGCATCAACGCTGATTTTGCCTTCATCCAGATTCAATGCTCCGTATTCACATTGCGGGACACAGGATCCGCAAGCCTGACAGAGTAAGGCCCTCTTTGTTGCGCGTTCTAGTTTCTCGGTCAGTTTTTCCACTGCTCGTTCATCAGGTCCTCGAACAACAATCGAACCTGAACTAAAGAAAGAGATATGATTCTCTCCTGAAACAGTTCTAAGAATGCCAAGTTCCTCTGACATTTTTGTCTTACCAAATATTGGCATGATTTTTGAAACTCGATTGAGGTCAAGACCTGCTGTGAATGCACCTTCTAGACTAAATCCAGACTTTGTACAGGGAGCAACGCCCTTGGTTACATTCAGTTCAATATTTTCTCCAGGACTTTGACGCGTTCCTGATATCTTTAGACCCATTTCGTTGACAAGATTCATCTGTCCTTGAGGCAGGGTCTTCCATCGCCAAAATCCAAGTTCGTACCATTCATCAGGAAATCCATATTTCTCAGCCCATTCGCTCATTTTTTGTTCCCATCTTTCATGAAGCTCAGGATGAGTTTCTCGCAGACTCTCAAGTTCTGCAAGCGGTGAAGCGGGACATAGATAGCATCCCATTCTATGATATCCTCGATTGTATAGCGGATTGAAATCTTCTTTCTTCAGGAAAGTATACAACCATACCTCTAGTGCGTTCCAGTTTTGAATGGGATTAGCAGATATCTGTCCAGGAACCCATGGATTCTCAGTAATACGTGGTTCGATTGATCGTTGAAAAGATTCCAATTTTCTTTGGCCCATGAAGGATAATGTTTCTTTTCCAATCATCTCTGCGATAGATGTTGCTGCAGGACCTAACTTCAAAACCTTGCAACACCACCGAAAGTCCCTTGCAGGAGGACCGAAAATATCGATTGATTCCCAGAACTGGTTTCCAGCTTTTTCTCCAATGATTTTTACATCACGTTTCTCTGCAAATGTCTTGATGAATTGAATTGTTTCGGGAAGTTCAAGACCTGTATCCATAAAGAATATCGAAGGACTCTTCCCCGTTGCTTCTTCAACTAAGAGATAAGCTGCAAGAGAATCTTTACCTCCACTAAAACCGACCACTAACGGTAGGTCTCCATTCTGTTCGATGACTCTATTAACAAAAGCCGTTGCTTCTTTCTCAATATTTGCAAGGTCTTTTTGATTTGCTCTGACTACATCATCCCAATTGGCTTGTGTTTCATTCACTCTTGACTCATCAGTGAAATCAGATACTTCTCGTATTTTCACTGCAAATCCTTTGGACCCTAGAGCCATTTCATCGCCGCTCATTCGAGCAATCCCAGAACCAACTACCGAACCATCTGAGTCAATAATCCAAACATCATCATTGACTTCAATTCCAGAGTCGCAACCTTGTACTCCCGGTAGCATTAGATTGGCTCCATCCTTCAAGTATTGGAGTACTCCATCATGGATTGACACCCATTTCTGTTTGCTAATCTTCCCTATTCTGCGAGCGCCTTCATGAGAGAAAAGAAATGTGTATCCACGTTTAGGGATATCAAAACGTAGCCGCCCAACGACATAACCATCTACAATGATTTCATACATCGCATCAAGTGATGACACTTTGTTCATGACAATTGTTTTTGAAGATGGGAGCAATGCTTGGCCGATATCCTCTCCGAATTGTGCATCAATTACATCAATAGCTCGTTGAAGATGTCCATCCATGGCTGGAAACGGGTCTCCAGGAGGAGAAAGATTCACTTTTCGAGGTTGCGAACCACAAACACTGCACTCAGTTTCTGCAATTCGCGGTACATTGCATGTATCACACCAGAAGAACCTAATCTTAGTTAGATATGGTGCATGTCCTCTACGAAATTTCTTGCGACTATATGTTCCTCTAGCCAGTTGGTACATCTCCAAGTGTTCTATTCGAAATCTGCAAATGTTCTCATTTTCACCTTTCGATAGGGATGTTTAGTTCTTTCAGTAGTTTTGGAGTGGGGTTCCCATCTTTGTCCCATCCTCTCAGAGAATAATACTCAGGCAACATCACATCAATCTGAGCAACTCGGTTTCGAGAAGCTCCTTCTGGAAGAGGTGTGGAGAATCTAGGTGGGAGAGAGTCATCACCTTTAGTGAATCCCTCACGAATATTAAACAATCTCTCGAGATTCCATATCCGAGATCCAATTTTGAGTAGTTCCTTTCCATCAATTGGTAATCCCGTTCCGGCTGCAACAATGTCTGCATAGTCATCTACCGACCAGGCAAAATTTGTGAAGCGACAAACTACCATAGAGTCCATCGCAGCTGATAGATTCTGATAGAGAATCACTAGATCTGCTTTTCCTTGCGTAGCATCTCTATCAACAAGCACTGGACTACCCATTACTTCTGGTCCTATCAAGTATGAGCGGAGGTGGCACCCACCTCTATTGGACGTAGCATACCCTAGAGCATGTCCTTGAACACCACGGGGATCGTAAGCTGGTATCTCGAGACCCTTGACCTGCATGGCTAGTTCGGGAGCACCATAATGTTCAGCAAAAGCCTTTGAGCCCTTACTCAAATGAGCTCCAAGACCTCGAACGTGAGCGATATCCTCAATTAATTCAAGGAGTCCGGTAGTATCACCAAATTTGAGTGAATGCTCCAATTTTCCTCGTTGCACTAATTCCATCGCACAACCTATTGTACTACCTACCGATATTGTATCTATCCCAAGAAGATTACACTTGTCATTTGCAATAGCAATCCATTCAAGATCATTTATGCCACACTGAGGGCCAAGTGACCAGATAGATTCGAATTCAGGGCCACCAACATCTTTCCCACCAGCATGGCTCATACGCCCACAGCCTATAGGGCATCCATAACAGCTATAGTTCTTACGGGCCAAGCGCTCTAGAAGTTTTTCACCTGAAACTCCATCTGCATCATTGAATCTACCTTCTTGGAAGTTGTGCGTTGGAAGCATTCCAAGCTCATTAACTACACTAACAAGAACTGGCGTCCCATAGACCGGTAGCGATTTATCTGTGACTCCATTCTTCTTGATAAGCCTACGAGCCCGCTCTACAGCTAGACGAAGTTTCTCTGGATCTTCTACTCCAGGTGACTTTGTTCCTTTAGCTACTATTGCTTTCAATTTCTTGGAACCCATTACTGCACCTACGCCACCACGTCCAGCCGCTCTGTGTTTATCAGTCATGATTGCTGCGAGGTTGATCATATTCTCACCTGCAGGGCCAATGCAGGCGACTTGGGCTCGTTCATCCGTGGCTTTAATCAATTCATCTGTTGTAACATCGGTATTCTTTCCCCATAGTTTGGAGGCATCACGGATTTCCACTTGGTCATCATTAATCCATAAGTAAACAGGTGAATCAGAAGCTCCAGTCACAATGACCGCAGCGATTCCAGCACGACGCAGTTGATTGCCAAAATAACCTCCAGCATGTGAATCAAAAATTGTACCAGTTGCGGGAGATTTTGTGATTACAACAAAACGACCTCCGGTCGGGACCGATGTTGATGTCGAAGGACCTACAGCGAAGATTATCCAGTTATCAGGTGATAACGGGTCGATTCCAGGAGCAAGATTGTCACAGAGCAATTTAACGCCAAGCCCTCGACCTCCAAGGAATTCTCTAATGAGATCCTTGGGAATTGGTTTTCGGGTTACTGTCCTATCGCTCAATGATACATAGAGAAGTTCAGCCTTAGAATATTGTTGAGAAGTATCAGACATACATCATTCCTCCTAATCTGTGAAGACATTGTGCTCCTTATCCGGGCAAGTCAGACATCGTTGTTTATACCAAAGATAGACATCTTTTGGTTGTTTTGCAATATTTGCCATGCGACTCGGGCATGTCCAACAAGGTTTGTCCGGTTGCATCCAGGAATCACTATATTGAGCCCAACGATAGTCCTCAATTATTCCTATCCCCGAACTGGTTCCAATTCTATTTGCTCCTGCATCAATAAGTCGGAGTGCTTCCTTGAATGTACGAATTCCTCCTGCGGCTTTAACCCCCATTTCTGTTCCAACAGTTTCACGCATGATTTTGACATCGTGCGGCGTGGCGCCCATTGGACCAAATCCTGTCGAAGTCTTGACGAAATCAGCCCCTGCTTCTTTACAGATTAGGCAGGCTTTAATCATCTGATCATCCGTCAAGAGACCTGTTTCCAGAATGACCTTCACATGAGCGTCACCAGAGGCTGCTACCACTGCTTCCACATCACTTTTCACGAGATCAAAATTGCCATCACGAAGCGCTCCAATATTCATCACCATATCTGCCTCATGAGCACCTAATGCTACAACCTCTCGCGTTTCCATTGCCTTAACTGATGATAGGGTTGCTCCCAGAGGGAATCCAATAACACAACATACCTTTACCGAACTATCTTTGAGAAGCTCAACAGCATATTCAACATGGACTGCATTGATACAGACTGCCGCAAAATTGTAATCCATCGCTTCTTCACAAAGTTGTTTGACTTTGCTTCGTGTCGTTTCTGGTTTCAATACAGTATGATCAATTGTTTGAGCAAGTTCTTCCACAGTAAGGGGCATATGTATACCTCCAGAGGTGAAAGAGAGTCATTTGACACTATTAACCCTTCGAAAAGGGTCCTGAATTGTCTTACCGTGTTCCAAGGTAAGATTTGATGTCGTCAAGGACTTCTTTTTGGAGTCTTATGACATCGTGAACCTCAATTTCTTCAGCGTCCTTAACAACAGAATTGAGTTGTACGACAGTACCTACAGCATCCACTTTTGAAAAATCAATTGGGAATTCCACTTCCGCGCCTTTCACTATGAGCTCCGAACGAGTTGGATGGAGCGCTATCCTAATGCTTCTAACAATACCAATCCTTCTAGCACGGTTATCTAGAACTTCTTTTCCAATCAATCTACCGGGCATACTTAGCTCGTAAAGTTCGGCTTCTATACTTGCCATTGGTTCTTTTGTTGTAGAGGTCATCTCATCTGGGCTCCTTGTACTGTATAATGTAATTGTAGGAGGCTTTTTACAGTGAGTATTATCAAATGTATGCAAGAAACCAAATCTTGTGAGGCGCAATCGTGACAATTGCTGAGAAGTATGTAGAGATGCCATTGATAAAAGAGAATTCAGTGGACTACAGATCTTATCAGGTAAATCTGGCAGATATTGCAGCTCGCCAGAGCACTATGATTGTCCTA
>Ga0315536_1001516_pt1 | contig 11597 bp, 6 predicted proteins | sample SalMarSW160230MG_FD_203093 | JGI IMG/M metagenome (GOLD analysis project Ga0315536, IMG submission 203093) | Salt marsh sediment microbial communities from the Plum Island Ecosystem LTER, Massachusetts, United States - Salt Marsh Sediment SW1602-30 ... | reverse complement strand
GTTCTTCTTCCTCATCTAGCTGAGGGACTTTCTTGGAGAATTCTTCAATCAGCTCTTCAAATGTCTCCCCAATTGCGTCCGGTGCAATGGCGACTTCTGGCTCTTTCTCTGCCTCACCGGCTTCGGTGCCAACCTCTAGCGGCACCTCAATCGCGGCTTCGGCCTCGCCAGCCTCTACCATTTCGGGCTCGGCTTCGGCTTCTGCCTCGACCTCCCCCTCCAGCCCAGCTTCAACCTCCGCCTCCTCTGCGACGGCCTCGGTTTCACCCTCCGCGACAGGTTCTTCGACCAGCGGGTAATCATACGCAGCCAGGCTGTCTTTCAATTCCTGCAGCGACTTCGGGCCAAAGCCAGACAGGCCGAGGATCGCATCTTCATTGATGCCAAGCTGTTCGAGGACCTCTCCGGCAGTCTTATAGCCACCTTCTGTGAGCAAGTTGAAGACCCGAGTTGAAAGCCCAACGTCTTCCAGGTTCACGTCGTAGGCCGTGGCCGGGAAGGTATCCCGCACTTCGGCCAGCCGGTCCAGGGCCTCCTGGCGCCGTTCATCACGCCGCGATTCGATTTCCTTCTGCACCCGATCGACGAAGGAGGTCATCGAGCTGTATTCTTCCGGGGTGATCGGGCGGCCTTCTTCCTTTTTAGCCAGAATGCCCTCGATCTTCGCCATGGCTTCGGTTTCCAGTTCCGCAAACTCGGCGAAAGCTGGATCGGTAACCAGGCGATTGAGCGAGTCGGTAGCTGCCTCTTGCAGGCTCTTAATATCGATCCGCCAGCTGGTCAACTTGGCCGCCAAGCGGGCATTGACGCCTGCACGGCCGATGGCCAGACTTAATTGATCTTCTGGAACAACGACCATGGCCGTCTTGCCACGATCGGGATGCTCGTCAAGATACACGCCGGATACGCGTGCCGGGCTGAGAGCCTTGGCGATGAACGTTGCCGGATCAGGATTCCACTCGATGACATCAATTTTCTCATCGTTCAAATCGCGCACAATGGACTGAATTCGAACCCCGCGCAGGCCAACGCAAGCCCCGACCGGATCGACCCCGTCCCGCAGGGCTGCAACCGCGACCTTGGCGCGCTTGCCAGCCTCACGTGCAATCGCTTTGATTTCCACCAGGCCCTGGTTAATTTCGGGCACTTCCATCTCAAGTAAGCGGCGCAGCATATGTGGATGAGTGCGCGAAACAACGATGACCGGGCCGCGTGGGGATTTCCGGACTTCAAGGACGTAGGTTCGGATGCGGTCACGCACGCGGAAGTGCTCACCGGGAATTTGCTGGTTGCGGGGCAAAATCGCTTCCGCTCGGCCAAGACCGACCGTGACCGCGGAGGGCGTAATCGAATGCACCGTGCCGTGCACCATGTCGCCTTCGCGTTCAATGAACTCCTCGTACTGGGCATCCCGTTCGGCTTCGCGCAGGCGCTGCAGGATGACCTGCTTGGCGGTCTGGGCAGCTACTCGGCCGAAGTCTTCTGGAGTTGCCTCCACCATGACCATATCGCCCATCTGGGCTTCAGGGTCGAATAAGTGCGCCCGCGCCTCTTCGACTTCGGTCTGCAGGTTTTGAACCTCGTCCACGACCTCTTTCTCAACGAAAACCTCGACGTCGCCGGTCTCGGGATCGATCTTGACTTCGACATTCTGTGCGTTCGAAGCATTGACCGCTCGCCGGTACGCGGAGATCATGGCCGCTTCCAGCGCTTCCATTACGGTATCGCGCGGGAGGCCAAAACGTTCGCTGATTTCATTAAAGGCCAGGGCAAACTCACTCTTCATCTCAGTTCTTTCCTTCGTAGTTAGATACGGCCGTGCCTATACGCAGAAAAGTGGGGGATGCCCACTTTTCCAGACCAACGATATCACGGGACGATTGCAAGAAGATTCTAGCACAAGGGCGAATGGCGAGCAAGGGCAAACACAGAATATTTGACCGACAGTTTCACACCTCGAAACCGATTCGTATGTCGGTGCCTGGGCTGCTCAGCGTGTGAGCGACTTCCAGCGGTCGATGCTGCTCTGCTTTTTCTCCAGCCTCTGCAGAATAACCTTTGCTGATGGTTTCGCCCAGTCGGGTGTCGGTACGTCGTAATCAAAGCCTTCCAGGTGTGCCCGCTTGATCTTCTCGTCCAGCAGGTACTCGATCGAATTGATCAGCGGCTCATCTTCCGGGGTGACCAACGTCCAGGCGGCACCATCGGCGTCCACGCGCGCGGTTCGCCCGATGCGGTGAACGTAATTCTCCGCCTCATCCGGGGCATCGTAATTGATAACGTGAGAGATGCCCTCGATGTCCAGCCCACGGGCAGCCACATTCGTGGCGACCAGGATACGTGAATGCCCGGAACGGAATCGCTCCAGGGCCTGATTGCGCTGTTTCTGCCGGAAATCACCATGGATCTCGGCAACGCTGTACCCGCAGTCACGCAAGCGGCGCGTTACGACATCCGCTTCAACCTTAGTTCGAGTGAAGACCAACGCACTATCGACCCCTTCACATTTCAGCAGCTCGATCAGGAGCGGAAGCTTCAGGTGCTTGGGAACCGGATACAGCCTCTGATCGATAGCTTCCGGGGGCCGAGCGGTGGCAATTTCAACCCGAACCGGGTTCTTCAGATAACGATAGGTAAGCGAGACGATCGGGCCTGGCATCGTGGCTGAGAAGAGCATGGTTTGACGCTTGGCCGGCATGTGGCTGACAATCTCGTCGATGTCCGGCAGGAAACCCATATCGAGCATTCGATCGGCTTCATCCAGGACGAGAATTTCGAGTTGTTTGAAATTGATATTGCCACGCCGCATATGGTCCATCAAGCGTCCAGGTGTTGCCACGACCAGGTCGAGCCCGCGCTTGAGCTGATCGATCTGGCGCTTGATCGGCGCTCCTCCGTACACTACCCCGGTGCGAAGTTTGGTATAACGCGCCAGGTTGCGCGCCTCTTCTGCGATTTGCATCGCCAGCTCGCGCGTAGGTGCCAGTACGACGGCACGTGGCCCGCCCTTTGACTCCGACGCTTGCAGACGTTCGAGCGATGGCAGCAGAAAAGCCACGGTCTTACCAGTGCCGGTCTGCGCCGTTCCGAGGACATCTGCCCCACCCAGCGCGGCCGGGATGGCGACTTCCTGGACTGGCGTGGGCTCTTCAAATTCCATCGCCCGCACAGCCTGCAGCAGTGGCTCACTTAATTGTAGGTCTTCGAATTTCATGTATTCCTTCCAGTTGTTATAGCACGGCGCACTGCACCGATTTAAAGAAAACCGCTCCGATACTATGGGAGCGGTCTTGGATCCGATCCAGTAACTTATGTTAATTTTATCGCGAATGGGGAAGTGCGTCAATGCGTGGATGATAACGCCCACAGCTCCCCTGACCGTAGCCACAGATCGCGTCTAACTCAAGGAAACATTTGACGCGCTCACGCCAACCACTTATGATTGCGACGGTCCCAGCACAACCTTCGAGGTGATTTATGGAAGTCGGTCTGGTCAAACGCATCGACATCGATGCTGAGATGCAGCAGTCCTATCTGGACTACGCGATGAGCGTGATCATCGCCCGGGCTCTACCCGATGCGCGGGATGGACTCAAACCGGTTCACCGGCGAATCCTGTATGCAATGCACGCGATGGGATTACGAGCTGATTCGCCCTACCGCAAGTCCGCCCGCATCGTTGGTGAAGTCCTCGGCAAATACCATCCCCACGGAGACATGGCCGTTTACGATGCCATGGTGCGTATGGCTCAGCCTTTCTCAATGCGCTACCCAATCGTTGAAGGACAGGGGAATTTCGGGTCGATCGACGGGGATCCACCCGCCGCGATGCGTTATACGGAAGCGCGGCTCTCCCCGCTTTCGCTCGAAATCATGGCCGACCTGGAGAAGGAAACGGTACCCTTTGTCGACAACTTCGATGGCTCGCTGCGTGAACCGGGCGTGCTTCCTGCGGCCGTGCCCAATATGCTCGTCAACGGGGCGACCGGCATTGCGGTTGGCATGTCGACTTCCATTCCTCCGCATAACATGGTCGAGGTATGCGATGCGCTGATCCATATGCTTGAAAAGTGGGATCGGCTGGACGATATCACCATCGATGACCTGATGAATTTTATCCACGGGCCGGATTTCCCGACGGGTGGCATTATCCTGCGAAAACCCGGTGAGGGAGATAACCTGGCCTCGGCATACGGCAGTGGCCGTGGCAAGCTCACACTTCAAGCACGTGCCCATATCGAGGAGATGGGCCGGGGACGCTCACGAATTATCGTCACCGAACTTCCCTACCAGACGAATAAGGCAAGTCTGATCGAACGCATCGCCGATCTTGCTCGGGGCGGTAAATTCGACGGCCTTTCCGATCTGCGCGATGAGTCGGATCGCGATGGGATGCGCATCGTGCTTGAACTTTCCAAGTCCGCCGACCCGCAAAAGATCCTGGCAGAACTCTACCGGCGTACGCCGATGCAAACCACCTTCAGCGTGATCATGCTGGCACTTGTTGATGGCGAGCCGCGTCTGCTCAGCTTGAAGCAGGCTTTGCGGGTCTTCCTCGAGCACCGCGTGCAGGTGGTCCACAGGCGAACGGAATTCGATCTGAAGCGCGCCCAGGAACGCGAGCACATCCTGGCCGGCTTGCGGACCGCGCTCGATAACCTTGATGAAGTGGTTAACCTGATCCGCAAGGCCCGGGATGCGGAACAGGCACATCAACGGTTGATAACACGCTTCAACCTGAGCGAGATTCAAGCGCAAGCGATTCTTGATATGCCGCTGCGACGCCTGGCAAGCCTCGAGCGCAAGAAGATCGACAACGAGTACAAACAACTTCAGGTCCGGATCAAAGAGCTTCAGAGCCTGCTGCGGTCGGGCAAGAAACTGCGGGGATTGATCTCTACGGAATTGGAGGATTTGAAGGAGCGGTATGGTGATCGACGGCGGACGTTAATCGCCCAGACCTCTGGTTCGAAAAAGGGGCCGGTTCTCACCGCCTCCGACCTGGCGCCGGATAAGGAAACCTGGGTTGTGGTGAGCGCCGAGGGCATGATCTTCCGCACGCCTTCAGCACGCCTGCCGGCCATGTCCGGGCGGAGCGCGCCGCGTCTGATAGTTGGAGCGAACACGCGTGATCTGCTTTACTTATTTGAAAAGGATGGCTCCGCCGCGGTCGTACCGGTGCATACCGTTCCCGAGAGCGACGATGCCCGAGGCGGAAAGCAGTTTTATGGAGTCACGCCTTTGGGGACGAACAGCGAACTGGTTGCCGGCGTGGCCGTTTCACCCGCGCTGGTTGGCGGCGACGAAGGAATAGCTACGCTCTTCTTCGCGACGACGAACGGCATGGTGAAGAGGACCGATCTGGCTGCACTACCCGGTCCCTCGGCACACCCGTTTGAGGCGATTAAAGTCGCAGAGGACGATGGGTTGGGTTGGGTGCAGCTTACCCACGGTCAGGATGAGGTGATCCTGATCAGCCGGGTCGGGATGGCGATCCGCTTCAGTGAAGAGGAGGTCCGGCCGATGGGGCTAGCCGCGGCCGGGGTGATGGGGATGAAGCTGGAGGAAGTGGACGACCGGCTCGTCGGGATGGGGGTCGCCGTCGACAAGCAGGAACTTCTCGTGCTCACTGAGGATGGCCAGGGCAAGCTCAGTCCATTGAAGGATTACCCCCGCCAGGGGCGCTACGGAAAAGGTGTCATCACCTGGAAAAGCACGAAGGACGTGAAGATCGCTGGAGCTGCCATCGGTGAGGCTAAAGACCGGGCGGTAATCCGCTTTGCTCGCAGCGCGCCGCGCTCGCTGCGCTTCGGGGATGCCCCGAAGCGGGTCCGGGCTTCAGCCGGCAAGCTGCTTTTCGAACTTGGGACAGGCAACCGTATCACCGGGGTCGACCCGGCCCTGCCACGCCCGGATGTTGACTCCTCTGTGGCAGGCATTGCTGGGAAGGAGAAGACTCGCGAGAAGGAGGAAACGACAAAACCGGCGAAGAAGACAAGCTCCAAAGCTAGAAGTTCACAACCTGCGAAGAAGAAATCAGACCGCACGACAAAGAAGAAGGGAACTGCTGTAAAAAGGAGGACCGTCAGAAAGCAGGGTCCTGCAAAGAAAAAAGGAACTGCAAGGAAATCCGACCAGGGGGTGAAGAAACCCTCCAGCAGTAGAAAAACACCATCATCCGGCAAAGGGTTGCGTGGTAAAGCTGGAACGCGAAAGAAGAAATCTTGATATGAACGCGGGTCAGGGCAGCGTATAGATAATTTGGTTTTCGGGCCGTGAGCAGGTGCAAGCCGGGACGACCTTTGATCCCTTGGTAAGCGTGCCCTGGTAAAGTTCGCCGTTGTACGCTGCCACCCAGCCGTCAAGCACAAAGCCCAACGGTCCGGTCGCGGGCAGCCATTCCCCATTGTATTTGCGGGCGATATGAATATGCGTACCCGTCGCACGTCCGCCTTCGCAGGAAGGGTGACCAAGTGGATCGCCGCGTACGACCCGCGTCCCGGCCGCGATTCGTCCCTCGCTGGCAACATGGAAGAAGAACACCACCCAGCCGGTGCGCTCATCGCCATCCCCATCTAGGTCCAGAACGACGATTGCCTCCCCGCTGCGGGCGATGACGCCGTCGGCCGGTGCGGCGAACCATTCGTTTGATTCGACGCAGCCGCTCTCTGATGATGGCGGCGCGAAATCCAGTGCCCCAATCGCCGGACTCGAACCCCAGGAGAAATGCGGCCCGCCCGAGAAATCCCAGATACGGTTCGGCAGGAATGGCAACCCCAGCTCAGGCTGCTGCAAACTGCTGGGGATCAAGGTTACTTCTCGCTGGAAGGGATCGCCCCATAATTCGAGGTAGGTCTGGTAAAAACCCTGGGGGCTCACGGCTAGATCATAGGCCTCGCCTGTGAACATCTCTGCGAAGAGCCGGTGCAGTGCAGCGGTTCCCGCGTTCAGCCACGAATCAGGTCTCTCAACCAAACCTCCCATCAGCTGGATCTCATCCAAATCCCCGCTGCGCCATTCATAGTAGCCTTCATTCAAGCGCTCGGCTGCCCAGACCAACTGCCAGAATAACCCACGGTAGCGGATGTCCTGAACGCCCATGGGATAGGTCAGATCTAGCGGATCCGGATCGGGATTCGTGAGCGCTCCCGTGCGGTATTCGAGCAGTGTCAGCAGCAATCGCGGGTTCAGGCTGTAATTTTCAGCGATTACCTGCACCACCTCCCATGCCTTGCGCTGCTTCTTGTAGGCGAAAGATTCCATTCCAGACAAGTAACCCGGAGTCTCCTTGACGAACTGCTGCAGATCGAAATCGATCGCACCGGGACCATAGACGACTTCGCTGTCAGGCAAAATGTGAAAGGGAGATCCACTCAGCGGGGAGTAGTAGGCCGGCACCTGGAGCGGATAACCCGGCGGCAGAGTTGTGACGGCCGAGGGCAGATCCGGATTAGCGGCTCGAATTTCGCCAACGCTGGTATTGAAATGAGCAGCTACACCCTCAAGCGTATCCCCACTCTGAGCCGGATAGACGAAAATCTCGCCCGGAGGGAAGAGCCCGCGCGTGGGCAACGGGGTCGGACCGCCGATGAGAGTTTGGACTGCTTGTTCCGTGCTATCAGGGACTGTTTCTTGCGGTGTGCTGCAGGCGCTCGGCACCATGCTGAGCAAGATCAGCGTGAAAGCAAGGCCGCGAAATGTTCGGGTCATCTTTGAATCAGTGTCTCTGCCGAGGCACACGTACAGGCCAGCACTTCTTCTCCGTCTTTCACCAGGGCTCCCTGGTAGGGTTTCGAACCGGCGCGCGCGACCCAGCCGCTCAGGTTGAACGGCAGCGATCCATCCGCCAGGATCCATTCCCCATTGTACTTCCTGGCAAGATGAATGTGCGTCCCGGTTGCGATGCCCCCCTCACAGGAAGGGTGGCCAAGCCGATCTCCAGCGACGACAAAAGTGCCCACCTCAACCCGGTCGTCCTTGTAGACATGCAGGTAGAGCAGCGACCAGCCAGTTTGCTCGCGGCCGTCACCATCAAGATCGATCACGACCGTACCGTTTTCACTGCGTACGACCAATCCCGGCGCTGATGCAACCACCCAGTCCTCAGAAACCATGCAACCGGTGACGCTCGAGGCCGGGGCGAAATCAAGCGCCGCCCAAGCGCTGTCGCGCTCCCACGCACCATGCGGCCCGCCGGTGAACGACCAAACATGGCCGGCGATAAACGGCAGAATCAGCGGAGGCTGCTCGACACCTGGTTCGAAGAGCGGGTAATCGTAAGCCCAGGGATCACCAAACAGCGCCTGGTAGGTGGCGATAAAACCTTCGACATTGAGCACCCGTTCCCATGTAAGCTGATTTCGGTTGATCGCGAAATAATACTGCAGGGCGACCGTCCCGGCGTTCAGATCAGGGGCGAGCCGCTGTGTCGTAAAGTTCTGGAAGTGGACATCGGTCAGGGAGCCATCACGCCATCCGTAGTAACCATTGCCGAGTTCGTTTGCCAACCAGGTGAGCTGGCGGGAAAGGCCCATGTGCTGATTGTCGATGAAATCAAGCGGGTACATAAAGGCGTCACCCTCAGGAACAGTCGACCGTGTCAGCCAGCCGCTCTGAAATTCGAGCACCGCCAGCAGGATGCGCGGGTTGATCGAGTTGTTCAGTGCGACACGCGCTACGATCTCAGGTCCTGTACGCCAATACCCGTTCACGATCTCCCGATAGCGGTTGAGATAACCGCCTTTCGAAGCCGCAAATGCGATGACATCGAATTCGGCTGCATTCGGCGAAAAAACCAGCTCGCTGTCCGGAATCAGCTTCACATCCGGTCCCGTCTCAGATAAACGGCTTGGGATGAGAAGGACCTGCCCGGGATCGATCATAGCTTTTTCATCGGGCAGCACATCGGGAGAGGTGATTTCCTGCGGGAGCACGCCGAAGCGAACGGCAAGCGCCCGGCGGTTGTCGCCCGGTTGGGATTCGTAAACGATGATCTCCGAAACCTCTGAGGCTGAAGTGGTGGGAGTGGCCGGAAATGTCGGTGACGCGACCGGCTCCGGGCGATCCGGGGTGGGCGTTGGGCTGGGCGGGATCTGTGTCGGAGGCAGCGTGGAGAGCGGTGGATCTACCTCCTGCGTGAGCTCCGGCCGCTCCGTGGCTTCATCCGTCGGGTCTGGCAGTGAGCCAGAACCGATCGCGCCCGGCGGTGGAACATCAGCCCGCGTGCAGGCTAACCCCGCCAGGAAGAGCGCGAACATCGGCAGCAGCACAGCTGCCCTGACCCGGCCGGACCCTGCGGACGTGAGCCGTCTAGCGCGTGATCTGGTTTGAATCATCTCGGCAAGCACACGCTTCCAGAGTAACACCGCCGCGTTGCAAGTAGCCATCGTAAGGCAAACCGGTTCCAATCGATACCCATCCATCAAGCACGAACGGTATCTCCCCGTCAGCCGGAATCCATTCGCCATTATACTTTCGCGCCAGGTGCAGGTGTGTTCCGGTTGTCACGCCTCCTTCGCATGACGGATGGCCTATATGCTCACCAGCCTTGACGATAATTCCGGGCGCAACCCGATCCCTGCTTTCGACGTGCATATAGAGCAGCACCCATCCAGTTTGTTCGTATCCATCGCCATCGAGGTCAAGCAGTACTTCCCCATTTTCGGCACGGACGATGAGGCCGTCGGCGGCAGCGACCGCCCATTCGTCAGACTGCACGCAGCCGTAGGCAAAGCCGGGCGGAGCGAAATCCAGCGCGGCCCAGCCAGCCCAATCTCCCCAAGCGCTGTGCGGACCTCCCGTAAAGGACCAGGTGCTTCCGGGTTCAAATGGTAACAGCAGGTTGGGTTGTTCGAGATCCGCTGGTAGAAGTGGCTCGACCCGGCGGGTAAAGGGGTCGCCATAGAGCGCCCCCAGGACGGCCGCGAATCCGGTCTCGCCCAACTGCGTCCGCCAGGTGGCGATATCCGAGGTCTGGGCGAAAAGCGTTTGAATGGCAGCCGTTCCTGCGTTTATTCCCGGGCCGGGCGGCACGACCGACCCATCGGCCAACAGATACGGACCGGACCAGCCCGCCCGCCAGCGGTAGAAACCCAGGTTCAATTGATCGGCCGCCCATGAAAGCTGGCTGAAGAGGCCCTCCCAGTTGTAGACCGCATACCCCATCGGATAAACCAAGGTGCTGGCTGATGGCGATACCTGGGTCAGCCATCCCGACCGGTATTCAAGCAGCGCGAGCAGCAGTTGTGGATTGACCGAATAACGCTCAGCGACCAGCTGCACGATCGCCGCTCCGCTGCGTTGTTCCCCATCAACCTCGCCCACGTACTGCGACAGGTAGCCGCCACGGCCGTTGATCTCGGTAAAAAGGTCAAAGTATACGCTCGCTGGTCCGTAGACCAATTCAGAATCCGGGATCAGCTTTAAGCTCGGGCCGGGGGCCTGCGGCTTGGGTGCAGGGATGATCAGCCGCTGCCCGATTCCCAGCAGGTCGGGATTCAGGATTGAATTCGCACGGGCGATGTATATTGCGGATACACCGAAGTTCCCTGCGATGGAGTTTAGAGAATCGCCGGGCTGCACGTAATAGGTCTCCTCTTCGGTCCGCAAGGGCGGTGGCGGGCGCAGAGCATCGGGCGTTGGTGTACCGGCTACAGGCTGAAGCGGCATGGTCGCTATTGGCTGCTCGTGCAGCGCGATCGGCGTGCTGGTGGGTAAAGTCGTTTGATCATCAGGCTGGATGTACCCAATCCAAGGCTTGACCAGCGCATCCGGCGTCGCTGAACTCTGTGCCGCCTGGCACCCTGTAAGAAAGATGGCCGCGGCTGCAATCACTGCAGAACAACGCATGCTGTGCTGCAACATGGGTTGCAGGCTTGATGGGGGTAGCCTTTTTTCCATATGGGTCACAGGAATTTCAGTGAATCTTCCCTTCTGGCGTTGATCCCAATATTCATCTTAACGGCCAGGGGGCAAGATCCATGCCAGCTTGAGGCAACTACAGCTGCTTCTCCAGCACGTACGCCGGCTCGTGGATGTGCTGCAGCACACCTTCATGGTCGAAGTAGCTCCAGTTGCCCTGGTCTTCGCCGAAGATGCGGAAGCCCTCGCTTTCATAGAGACGCAGGGCGCCATCGTTTTCTTTCGCAACCGAGATCACAGCCCGGTTGTAGCCGTGAGCGATCAGCTCTACCTCGGCTCGTTTCAACAAGCTCCGTCCGATGCCCTGATTGCGGAAGGTTTGCTTTACTCGAAATGAATGCAGATAAGCAGCTGCCCCCCCCCGAAAACGGTTTTTCCAGACGTTCTCGAATGCGATAAAAATCTGCCCGATCAACTCTTCATTGACTTCGGCCACAAGGAGCAGCCGGTTTCCACGCTCGGCTTCACGCATCGCCTGCTGGTAGACGCGCCGGAAGTGTTTGTATTCGCCTTCCCATTCGAGCGCCTTCAAATCTGATGCCTGCGCTTCGCGAATGCGGTAGCGGATGGCTTCAACCATGTGCCAGGTGCTCCTCGATCATCGACTGCAGCATGCGCCGCTCTTCGGATTTGTTGGTGATTTTACCGTCCAGCCAACCGGCACGTAGTGACCAAAG
>Ga0315536_1001515_pt1 | contig 11600 bp, 12 predicted proteins | sample SalMarSW160230MG_FD_203093 | JGI IMG/M metagenome (GOLD analysis project Ga0315536, IMG submission 203093) | Salt marsh sediment microbial communities from the Plum Island Ecosystem LTER, Massachusetts, United States - Salt Marsh Sediment SW1602-30 ... | reverse complement strand
GCACGCATGGGGCGACCTGAAAAGGCGAAGAGGCGGGAGATGAAGCCTTTGGTTCACGTTCTTTTTCCGGTTAGCTTAGCTGGTGGTTCGCATAGAGATCTTATGGAAGCGGCGAAAAAAGGACCTGTGTTTTTGGAGGTTTCCAGACGGAAGTGTCCTAGCTGTAAGACGTTTACTTTCAAGGTGAAGTGCGCTGATTGTGGATGTGAAACAATCGCTGAACGAAGTTGTCCACGTTGTGGCAGGGCTTTGAAAGGTGATAGTTGCCCAACGTGTAAAGCTGATGCGGTTCAGTATCAGCGGCAGGCGTTTAATTTCAAGGAACTTCTTGCAGATGCTTGTGGCTCGCTTGGCGTTTCTTTTCCAAAAATCTTGAAGGGTGTTAAGGGGTTAACGAATGAAGATAAGACCCCTGAAATCGTCGAGAAGGGTGTTTTGAGGGCTAAACATGACTTATCGGTTTACAAGGATGGCACTATTCGTTTTGATGCTACTAATGCTCCGTTAACGCATTTTAAGCCTGCTGAAGTTGGAGTTCCTGTTGAGAAGCTGAGGCAGCTCGGTTATTCTCATGATGTATATGGTTTGTCTTTGGCTGATCCTGATCAGGTTTGTGAGCTTAAGATTCAAGATGTTGTCATTCCGCGGAAGGCAGGCGAGTATTTCCTGCAGATTGCAGACTTCATAGACGAGCTGTTAGTCAGAGTTTACAAACTTCCAAGTTACTACAACATTAAGAGTTTTGATGATCTTGTTGGTCGTTTGATTATGGGTTTAGCTCCTCATACCTGCGTCAGCATTCTTGGTCGCATCGTCGGCTTCACTGATCTTAACGTTTGTTATGCGCATCCAATTTGGCATTCTGCTAAGCGTCGAGACTGCGATGGTGATGAAGATGCTATTATGTTGGCGTTGGATGTGCTTCTGAACTTTTCCCGCAGGTACTTGCCTGCGCAGATAGGTGGAATTATGGATGCTCCGTTGTTGATGATTCCTTTTGTGAACACGACGGAGGTGCAGCGGCAGGCGCATGACGTTGACGTTGATGGCGCTTATTCTCTTGAGTTTTACGGGAAAACTTTGGAGAGGGTCGAGGCTAAACAGGTCAGTTCGTTGGTTGATCTTGTTAGTCATAGGCTTGGAACTGAGGCGCAGTTTGAAGGGTTCAAATTCACTACGCCTGTTTCTGACATAAACATTGGCAATTCAGCCAGTGCGTATAAGCAGTTTAAGTCAATGATTGAAAAGATGAACATGCAGCTGGAGTTAGGCGAGAAAATTGATGCGGTGGATGTTAGACATGTCGCCTTAAAAGTGTTGACAACGCATTTCATTCGCGATATTGCAGGGAACTTGCGTGCTTTTTCCACTCAGGCTTTTAGATGCAAGTCATGCAACAAGCGTTTTCGTCGTTTGCCCCTTCGCGGTAAATGTCGTTTCTGCGGTGGGTCCTTAACGTTGACGGTTTATCGGGGTGGAATAGAAAAGTATCTGGAGGCAGCTCAAGGGTTAATTGATAAGTATGATTTACCTGATTATTACGCTCAGCGGATTGCCCTGATAAAAAGCGAAATTATATCCATGTTCGATAACAACAAACCAAAACAAGTTAGCCTTTTAGAATTCGCTTAACTTGTTGCGTGTGGGCGACTATACCCCCCTTATATATACTAAACTGCATGGGTTCTGAGTTTTCAATCTGAGCCATGCTTCACTACCATTGAGTTATAGAAATTTGAAGACTAAAGCTTTTCAACATAAACAACACATTGTTTCTCGGTGAGTCGATATTAAGGAAGCTTTTCACCCAAACGCTTACTTGCAGCGCATTAAAAACGTTAAAAATGGGCTTAAAGCCAGAACCAAGATACTGAACACTTTGGAAAAGCGGGTGTCTGACGCGTCATCCATAGCTGTGGACATTCACTTGTCGTATGGGGCTGTGATGCATCATCTGCGGCTTCTCGAAAATGAAGGAACAGTGAATCGGAAAGGAAGGCGACCGTATCTTTGGTTGCTTACGGGCTTAGGGCAGAAACGTCTCGTCAGCTAGAACTTGCATTGGCATGGTGACTGTTGGCATTTTGGGCACTTGCCGTTGTACTTGTTGACAGCAGCTTTTTCTAAATCGATTCCTGTTATGTTGGCTAGCGACGCAAGCCAGGCAATGACGTCTGCAAACTCTTTTTCTGCTGCTTCTTTGTCATTCTCTTCAAGGGCTTCTCCTAATTCCTCAAGTTCGTCCTTGAGCCAATCGTATGTTCCTTTTACTCCGCGTTTTGAGTCTCTGTGAAAGTATAGGCGTCTCATCATTTCCTGAAACTCTTTGATGTGCATGCTGCTCACCAGTTTTAGACACAGTGTTTATGCTTTCCAGAGTTTAAAGCTTGGCGGCATCTATTGTGGCTACAGATATCAGCGTGATAAATCAAAGAATGCGCAAGCTTAATAACACAGGAAAATTATACGAACTTGTCACTTCAATTAACAAACAGGTAAAGTGTCATGAGTAGAAGTAGGAAAAAGAAGGAAAGCGCTCCAATGCCTGCGGCGAGCGCAGGATTGCTCAGGTTCTTCGAGGAAGAAACCGAAGGAATTAAGATTAGGCCTGAGCTTCTTGTGGTGTTTGCCGTAGCCCTAATCGTGATATCTGTTTTAGCTAAAGCGTTTTTCCCCGCATAGCATAGGCATCTTAGCTTCTTCAGCGTCTTGGAGGATGCAAGACCTCTATTCTTTGAACCGAATTAAGATGGAGAAATAGCTCACTTCTTTCCTCTCGACTTGCAACTTGAGGTATAGGCTGAGCAATTGTTGATCTTAAAACAACTGCTTCGGCGTCTGAAAGCCAGATTCCAGAGGGATCATGAGTCACAGCGGCTAGGGTGCCTTCAAAACCGTAGGCTGGATCTAGAATGACTCTGATTTTTTTGCCCAAGTTTCTTTCGAGCATGAGGAATATGGAGGGCGGAACTTCTTGCTCTGGCATATACTTGACTTCGCAGAATATCTATAAGTGCTGCTTTAAAGATAAAACAGTTGCTCCTTTAAAATATTGTTACCTTCATGGTGCATACGTTGGCGCGAATCAATTATTGCTTTTCTTTTCATTGTTTTATGTTAAAATAATCATTGATTTTATTCAGAATATAGAAGTACATGTTCTAATGGTTCTGAAGAACGCCTCCTTAACTTAGGTAGACTTTAATAGGAATAGCCGTTCCATTAGGAACCCAAACTTGAGATGGTAGACATGGAGACTTCGGATTCCCTCAATCACTCAATGAACAGCGCACTGAAACATTATTCGTCCATGTTTTTTCTGCCATCATTTCAAAAGGCAATCGCCGCAGTGGCCTTAATCTGCATAGGAGGCGTGGGAATAACCACTTTTTTCATTACACTTCAGCTTCCAGGCACCTCTCTGGTTGATGGGTTGGCCAAAGCTCTTCTTCTTGGAGTTTCTCTTTTCGTCGCGGTCCTCCTCGCTGACTATTTAATAAGCAAAACAGCTCTCAGACGCGACCCGATTTACGTTTTAAGAAGAGCCATGGCACTTTCCCTGTTCTGCTGGATTCTATGGTTGTTTTTCGTCATTCTAGGCGTTATATTCGGAACAATTTTGGGTTTATGGTTGTGGGTTGACTTTTGCCTTCTAGGTTTTGCAGCCGTGGTTACTTTTCGCGCTGTTGTGTTCATATCAACATCCTCAGCCGGAGTCATACAGGGCATATTATCTGCTTTGTTTTCTCCTTTCCTTTGCATAGCAGCGTTCATGGTTTTCTGGCAGGTGTTCACTGTTGATGCTCCTCTTAGATTTTTGCCTTTTTTGATTATTTCACCCGTTGCGGGTTATGTTTTCGCTTATTTGTTTACTTTAATCTTGGACCAGATGGGGAGACGCATCTATGGAATGCCTGCTATGCCTCTTTTCAAGGCGTTTATGCTGAACTGGGTCGCGGGTTTAAACGCGCCTTTTGAAGCGTTACTGGAAAAGCTAGGGGAAGATGAAGATGTTGAAGTTACCCTTCTGAAGTTTGATTCGTATAAGCCAAAGGCTGCAATTATTGTTCCTCTTGTTCACCCTGGTCCATTTAAGAACATAGGCAGCAGTCTCCTGCCGTCTATGTTGAAACATGATTTTGAAAAAGAGTTTGGCTGTGACACATGTATTCCATTAGGCATCCTCGGTCATGAGCTTGACTTAGCTTCGCAAGCCCAGAACCATAAGATTATTGAGCAGGTGATAAACTCTGCCAAGTTCGCTGCTTCTGTTGACAAAGCAACGCCCTTCGTTAAAGTCACCGAGGGGTTTGTCACTGCTTCATGTCAGGTTTTCGGGAAGACTGCTTTCCTTTCGTTTACTCTCGCTCCAAAAACAACTGAAGACTTGCCGCAGCAGTTGGGGCGTATTGTTAATGAGGAAGCGGAAAAACTCGGGCTTAAGTGTAACGTAGTGGTCAACGCCCACAACAGCATCAACGACACGGTTGAAATAGAAGCCTCCCTAGACACATTGCGTGACGTAGCTTCTAAATGCCTCAAAAAGGCTGTTTCCCTCCCTTCTTACGCGTTTGAAGTTGGCGCTTCCACCGTTTTTCCTCAGGAGTTTACCCTGAAAGACGGTATGGGGCAAGGCGGCATCACCGCGGTCGTGGTTAAGGTGGCTGAGCAGCAAACCGCTTATGTAGTCATTGACGGAAATAACATGATTTCTGGGTTACGGGAAGAAATATTATCCGCTCTTAAGGCGGCAGGGTTTCATGAGAGCGAAGTTTTCACAACCGATACGCACGCGGTTAGCGCCTTAGTTTTAGGGCGCCGTGGCTATCACCCTGTGGGCGAGGTCATGGACCATAAGACGTTGATCGGTCACGTTCAGGAAGCCACAAAAGCGGCTGCGGCAAACTTGGAAACCTGCAATGCTGGATGCATGCGCTTAACGGTGCCTAAAGTCAGGGTAATTGGAAAAGCGAGACTAGAATCTCTGTCAACGCTTGTTGATAAGGCTCTTCGAAGGGCGAAGCAGACGGTTGCCCCGCTTTTCATTTCCGAAGGTTTGCTCTTAATCCTTCTTCTGGCCCTTTTGTAAACCAAGCCAAACACGTTTCAAACGGGTTCTTCCATTGTAACGGAAGGCTTATTTAGAAATCTGCTGGCTTCACTATCCCTTCTCTCTCGGCGCTACTCAGGGCGTGGATTGCGTTTACTTGTTCGTCGCGGCTTCCTTTTCAGCGCCGTGCCACAGACTATGCATTCGGTGGAATTGTAGTCAGCAGGGTATTCTTTGTGGCAAGCGGGGCAGTATCTGATCCATTCAAGAAGACGGCGAATGCCGAAAGTCGCTAGGGAAATAAAATCTATCCCCATCTGTGTGGCAACGTTCTGTATTGAATAGTCATCTGTGACAATTTGAGGTGTGTAGCCTTTTGTCTTAAACTCTAAAGCTAAAGCTAAGACTTGAAGGTCGGTTTCTGACAGGAAAAACGCGTCGCCCACCTTGTTTGCGGACGCTTTCACCTTGTTCCACGCGTCTTCAGAGGGCGCCTTCACCTTTACTTTTCCGTTTTCCACCGCGGTTTTGAACCGCACCAATGTTATTGAATTACTTTTTATCTCCTCTTCTACCTTGGGCACCGTGGCTTGGTCTTCACTTACGGAAAAGGGGTCATATCCCGCTAAAAAAGCAGAGGTATCAAGAACCATGACGCGGTCGCACAGGTGTTTTCTTTGAATTTTTCATCCCATTCCCTTAAACAACAGCCTGCTTCGTAATCGATTGTAGAAATCGTCTTTAAACCTGATGAAAGAAGTTACGTTCTTAGAACGTGTGATAGTCAGCTTATGATTTTTTGATTTTACAAGTTGCCGGTAGTTTCCGTCAATTAGCACAAGCATTTCCTTTGGTCTGATAGCTTCAATGGTGACTGTGGAATCCGCTGAAAAAATAAGTGAGCGGAACACTGTCAAAGAACAGATCGGGGTTAAAACGAACGCGTCAACTTCAGGGTCCAAAACTGGGCCTCCTGCCGAAAGCGAATAGCCTGTGGATCCAGTTTGCGTGGAAGCTATCAACCCGTCCGCCTGGCATTTCAGAATTGGTTCATCATCCTTGAATATTTGCGTGTAGAGAATCTTCGAAGGTTCTCCGGCAGAAATAACAACGTCATTTAAGGCGTCAGGCAAAACCTGTTCATCCGTTGATACCGCAAGCTTGGCGCATTTTTCAATCTTGAACTCTCCCTTTAGGATTTTTTCCACGGCGCCGCAAGCTCCTTTTGGCTCAACCTCCGTTAAGAAACCTCGAACCCCCATGTTGACAGCTAATATTGGCGGTTCAGGCTCCGGTAATCCAAGGCATGTTCTTAAGATGGTTCCGTCTCCGCCAATGGTTATTATGAAATCAGTTTTCATGTTTTTCAGAGGAATCATTTTGCCGCCTGAAAAATTCAGTTTTCCCGCGAGACTATCTTCAAAAAAAACCTGTAAACCTTTTTTGCTGAGGTACTCTGCTATTTCCTTGGCGAGTTTAAGTGCTTGTTTCTTGTCGTAGCGGGCGACTAATCCGACATTTTTAAACACTTTTTTCACCGTTCAAGCTAATAGCGATACCTTAATCTATATATGGGTGTTGTTTAAAATTGCTTTGAGTAAATCACACCTTTGGTGAAGTGTATGAGCAAGCCAGTTGATGTTGGAAGTTTACGCGTTGGAGGCTACATGGTCATAGACGATCAGGCGTACCGCATAGTGGACATAACAAAATCAAAACCTGGAAAACACGGTGCTGCCAAAGCGAGAATTGTTGCCATAGGCGTTTTCGATGGCGTCAAACGAAGTCTGGTCAAACCCGTTGACGCTAACGCAGAAATTCCCATGATTGACAAGCGCCCCGGACAAGTGTTCTCGGTTAACCCGAACGGCGTCCAAATAATGGACTTAGAAACGTACGAGTACGTTGATGCTCCTTATCCCGAGGAGGAAGATTTGAAAGCCAAGCTTACCGTAGGCACTGAAATCGAGTACTGGAAGATATTGGGTAGAATCAAAATCGTTAGAGCCAAATAACTCCACACTCTTTTCCTCTTTTCGTTAAAGTTTATTTTCCCGACTTGACAAGTTGATTATGAAGCCAATGATGCATGAAGAGCCGTCTGAATCGTGACGATATTATTTGGGGCTGAGGCTTCACCGTTCATCTGCAATACGTATTTAAATACGCTTAAGATGTTCTAAGGCAGGAGACGGAAAATGGCACTAGATCGCTTGGGGTCTTCGCTCACTGGCGCCATCAAAAAACTCTTCCGTGCAGGAGTAGTTGACGAGGCAGCAGTGAAGGAACTGGTACGCGACATCCAGAGGGCGCTGCTCCAAGCAGATGTTAACGTTAAACTTGTTCTAGATATATCAAAACGAATAGAGGACAGAGCCCTAAAAGAGAAGGTTCCTCCAGGCATCTCCCGACGCGAACACGTGATAAAAGTTGTTTACGAGGAATTAACGCGCTTTGTAGGTGACAAACCCGTTCCGATCAAGATGGAACCTGGGAAAAAGAAAATCCTGATGCTGGTTGGGATTCAAGGCTCTGGAAAAACCACTCATGCAGCCAAGCTCGCCCGGTACTTTCTCAAGAAAGGTTTGAAGCCCGCCTTGATATGCGCTGACACTTACCGCCCTGGCGCTTACGCTCAGCTTCAGCAGTTGGCGAACCGCATAAACATTCCAATATTTGGCGACGTGAAGGCTAAGGACCCGGTTAAAGTGGTCAACGAAGGCTTGAAGCAGTTCAGCGACAAGGAGCTAATAATAGTTGACACCGCTGGACGCCACAAGGAAGAGAAAGAGCTAATTAAAGAAATGAAAAATCTTGAGAAAAAAATCAAGCCTGACGAGGTCATGATGGTTATTGATGGCACAATCGGGCAGCAAGCGCTGATTCAGGCGCAAACTTTTCACGAGGCGACACCAATCGGCTCAATTCTAGTCACGAAGTTAGATGGGTCTGCTCGAGGTGGAGGAGCGCTTTCGGCCGTTGCGGCCACGGGCGCGCCAATCAAGTTCATAGGCACAGGCGAGAAGGTTGAGGACATAGAGCAGTTCATTCCCTCTCGTTTCGTGGGCCGCCTCTTGGGTATGGGTGACTTGGAGACGCTTCTTGAGAAAGTTCATGAAGCCGAAATCAAGGTTCCCCAGAAGAAAGCCAAAGCAATACTCAGCGGCAAATTCACTTTGACGGATATGTATGAGCAGTTCGAGGCCGTTAAGGGCATGGGGCCTTTCAGGAAAATCTTCAAGATGCTGCCCGGCATGTCTTATGATGTGCCCGACGACATGTTGAACATGGCTGAGGATCGCCTGGAAAAGTGGCGCGTAATTATCCAGTCTATGCGTCCTGAAGAGAAAGATAACCCTAAACTTTTGAATTCTTCACGGGTGAGACGTGTGGCACGGGGTTCGGGAACAACCGAGCGGGACGTTAAAGATCTTCTGAAACAGTATGTGATGATGCGGAAGATGATGAAGATGTTCAAACGGAAAAAGAAGTTGCCCTTCATGGGTAAAGGGTTCCCAACAGGGTTCAAGTAGGCTCTACTCATGGATGTTCTGGAAAAAGCACTGGCTATGCTTAGCAAGCATCCACTTTGTGACAATTGTCTCGGACGCCAGTTTGCGTTGCTCGGGTACAACATAGAAAACAAAGATCGCGGCAAAGCCTTAAAACTCAGTTTAACCCTTCAAGCCAGCGAATTGAATTCTGAAAAAAGCGCGGAGGGTATTAAAAGGCTTAGGGTTCTGGCAGTCAACGGTTTTTCCCGTGAAGCGCAGGATACCCTGCGGCACCTGAAGAGGCGTGTTCCAAAGGAAGACCCCTTAAGAACATGTTTCCTGTGTGAAGGCAAGTTTCAGCTTCTTGATGGCTTGGTCCAGAAAGCGTTGGGCACTGTGGCAAGCTACGAGTATAGCACTTTTTTGGTTGGCGTAGAGTTGCCAGTTGCAGTGGAGGAGCGTGAAGACGAGTTTAAAGCCACTTTCAACGTGAGTTACGGCGAGAACATTCGGCATGAGTTTGGACGTTTGTTGGGCAAGCGAATTGCTGAGGCGACGGGCAAGGCGGCAGATTACCTTAAGCCCGACATAGCAATAGTGTGTAATCCTTTCACAGATCAGGTTCGGCTTCAAGTCAATCCTCTTTTTGTTTCTGGGCGATACAGGAAACTCGTCAGGGACATTCCGCAGTCGAAATGGTTCTGTTCCAGCTGCCGGGGCAGAGGCTGTGAAAAGTGCGGGGGGACCGGAAAGCTGTATTCTGAATCGGTTGAGGAACTGGCTTCTAAACCTTTGCTGGAGGCTGCTGAGGGTGAGAAAACTTCGTTTCATGCTTCGGGAAGGGAAGATATTGATGCTCGGATGCTGGGTAACGGTAGGCCTTTTGTGATTGAAGTTTCGAAGCCTAAGAAGCGTTTTCTGGACTTGAAGACGATTGAAGTTGCTGTTAACGCAGGTGCTGCGGGCAAGGTTGAGGTTTCTGGTTTGCGTTTTTCCAATAAGGATGTGGTTAGGCGGTTGAAGAAGGGCGAGTCTGCGCAGAAGGAGTACCGTGTGCTGATTGATTTCGAGAAGAATGTTTCCGATGAGGACCTACACCTTTTGGAGGAGACGCTTAGTGGCGCCTTGATTAAGCAGCAGACGCCTTTGCGTGTTTTACATAGGCGGGCGGATTTGATGCGGGAAAAGTACATATATGAGGTTAAAGTTAAGAAGGTGTCGCTTAAGAGGGCCGAGATGAAAATTCGTTGTCAAGGCGGCCTCTACGTGAAGGAATTGGTGTCTGGCGATGAAGGAAGAACGGTGCCTAACGTGTCGGAGTTGCTTGAAAACAGAGCGAAGCCTCTTAAGCTTGATGTTTTGAACGTTATTATGGAATAATCAGGTAAGGTGAAGTGTGATGCGCGGGTCAAAAGGGTATTATACGGGTGCTCGTGGGCTTCTGAAGAAAAAGCCTCGGGAGAGGGGCAAGCCGAAGCTTGGTAAGCTGCTGATTAAGTATGAGACTGGTTCTCAGGTGATTATTAAGATGGATTCGAGTGTTCAGAAGAGTTTGCCTCATAAACGTTTTCACGGGAAGATAGGCACGGTATTGGAGAAACGAGGTCGTGGGTACGTGGTAAGCGTATCAAAAGGCGATTCTGTTAAAAAAATAATCGTCAGATCTGAACATTTAGAACCGTATAAAGGGTAGTTGAATATATGGCAAATAAAGAGTTAAGTGAAAACAGGCTCACGTTGCCGCAGGTTAAGAAGGTGCTGGAGGCAATTGGCGAGGAAAATTTGGATCAGTTTCAACGGCGCACTTTGGATTACGTGAACAAGTTTTCTAAAGTGGACGCTAAGACGGCGGAGAAGCTTTTAGGGAAGCTTGTGAAAGAGTTTGATCTTGACGAGGCTGAGGCGGTTCAGGTTGTGAATTGCATGCCTGAGACTGTGGATGAGCTGCGCGTTTTCTTGGCTGGCGGTCGCAAGATTATAGAAACCACGAAGTTGGAAGCTATTGTCGCGCTTTTGAATGATAGCAGAGCGGTGAAATAGCCAAAGTTTGCTAATAACTTTTAAGCAGTAAGCGCGAATAGAAGTAAAGGGGTTCAAGGACTATTATGGAGAAGCGATACGAAGAGTACGCTTACGTGCTGGACTTCTTGCCGCACGGCAGAGCTGGGTTTCGCGCGAGTGGACGAGCGGGTTACCGAGCGGGAGCTTTGATTGAATGTGTGGGCGAAGAGTTTTTCACGTTGCTGGAGGCTTTGGTGAAGGAAGGGTTGATGCTTAAGCCAGGCGACCGTGTGTACGTGGGTAAAGACGCACGGGAAGAGGTTACGTACATTATCGGGCGTATCGGTTTTGACGAGTTGACTGCCTCAGCGAAAGCGGAGCTTCCGAGTGTGGTTAGCCGTATAGTTTTGAATCGTGAGAAGTGGTTTGTGAACTTTTTCAACACGGCACGTGCGATTACGCCGCGTATGCACGCTTTAGAGTTGGTGCCTGGAATCGGGAAGAAGTATATGTGGCAGGTGATCAACCAGCGTGAGCGCAAGCCGTTTGAGAATTTTGACGATTTGCAGAAGCGGACTGAGTTGCCCAATCCTGTGAAGCTGGTTACGAAACGGGTGTTGGAGGAGCTTGAGGGCGACAGTAAGTACCGATTGTTCACGCGGGTTCATTAAGGCGTAAGGGATGAGCGTTTCAGAAACGAAGCTTTTGCTTCGAACCCATCGAATTGTTCCGAACAGGCTTTTGGGGCAAAACTTTCTGGTTACGCCTTCGATTTTTCCCAAACTCGTTGATTACGTTTCACTGGGTAAAGCGGATATGGTGCTGGATGCTGGCGCAGGCTTCGGTTTTCTCACGCGGTTTCTAGCGGATAAGTGTCGGATGGTGATAGCGGTTGAGAAGGACTTGAGTGTTGCTGCGGTGTTGCGTGAACGGCTCAGAGGATTTGCTAACGTGACGGTGATTGAGGGTGACGTGTTGAAGGTGACGGTTCCAGACTTCAACAAGGTTGTTTCGTTTCCGCCTTATTATCTGTCTTCTCGTTTGGTGATGTGGCT
>Ga0315536_1001512_pt1 | contig 11604 bp, 8 predicted proteins | sample SalMarSW160230MG_FD_203093 | JGI IMG/M metagenome (GOLD analysis project Ga0315536, IMG submission 203093) | Salt marsh sediment microbial communities from the Plum Island Ecosystem LTER, Massachusetts, United States - Salt Marsh Sediment SW1602-30 ... | reverse complement strand
AATTAACTGCTGATGTTTAGTGGAAGTAAAAGTCCCTGTCGGGCTTTCTTTTTTTGTAGAACCATCCGGTGCGATTGCCCCCTCGGATCGGTAGTGGCAGCTTTTACTAATTTGCGGAAACTGCAGTGGAAGGCATTGCCGCCTTTCATCCCGCCGGTAAAAACCCTGTAATTTGGCCGGGCAATCTATATGGACCAGCGATACGCAACGGTGTGCCAATTCGATCTGCTGTATACTCCTATCAGGACGCCATTCCCGGCGGGGTTATTGGCGGAGGGAACCGTTTACGGATGATTATCCATACAGAGGCAATATCCGGCGAGCGCCAACAAGCATTACGCGGACGCCCCTTCGCCTGCCGGGAGAAACCATTCGAAAAAGCCCCGATCCGTGCGAATCCCCGACTTCAACCGATCCTCCGGCAGCATTTCAGCGTGACCGGTCCGGCAGCGATCCCTGGCGGTTGCCCTGGGGTTAACAGCCGGAGGATTTCCACCGCCATCAAATATGGATTGCCCCATCGGGTCATTACCAAGATTTTGGCTTCACTTATTCCGGGATTGGCTGCCGCCGCTGTATGGATCGGCAGGCAGGCGGGCAGTATCCGCGCCCGCGCGTGTATATTGTGCGCTGCCGCGTTCGTAATACTGGCTTTTTCCGCCGGCGCGGCGATCGATTCGCCGCGTGCGGTGCGGGTCGGCGTTTACCGGAACAAACCCAAAGTATTCATCGAGGAGAACGGCCGCGCCGCGGGGATCTTTGTCGAACTACTGGAGGAGATGGCCGCCCAGGAGAATTGGAAACTGGTCTACGTGCCGTGCGAGTGGGCGGCGTGCCTGCAAGCCCTGGAAGCCGGGCAGATCGACCTGATGCCGGACGTCGCGTTTTCGCCGGCCCGGGATGCGGTATATGATTTCCACGTGACCCCGGTTCTTGAAAGTTGGTCCAGGGTATATGCCTCCCCACGCTTAGCCATCAATAAAATCTCCGATTTGGACGGAAAACGGGTCGCACTGCTCGAAGGGTCCATCCAGCAAACGATGTTTGAGCAAATGATGAAGGGATTCGGATATTCCGTGACGGTCGTGCAGACCGACTCGCTGGAGCAGGCCTTTACCTTGGCGTCCGACGGTTCGGTGGATGCCGCAATTGCCAATCACTTTTTTGGAGACTATACCTTCCAGGAATACGGATTGACCAAGACGACGATCGATTTTAATCCCGTCACGCTGTATTATGCGACGGCCAAAGGAAAAAACCATGATCTCCTGGAAGCCATCGACCGTCATCTGGACGCATGGCTCCAGGAAACCAACTCGCCATATTATCAGACGCTCCAACGTTGGATGGAAAAAGCGCCCGAATACCGCATACCGCAGTACTTTTTCTGGGTGATCGGCGGCATCACTGGATTATTGGTTTTTGCGGCCGGGACGATTCTTCTACTCCGCAGGCAGGTCCGGGCCCGCACGATGAACCTCGAACGGGCGAATACGGAATTGCAGAAGAGCGAAGAAAAACTGCGCCTGGCATTGGAAGCCGCCAACGACGGCATTTGGGACTGGTATCTGGAAACCGGAGAAATCTCCTGGAGTCCCCGCTGTTACACCATGCTCGGCTACCAGCCGGATGAATTTACCTTGAACCTTGCGCGCTGGATTGAGCTGCTGCATCCGGATGACCGGGTGGATACCTGGGCGGATATACAGAGGCAGATCGACACCGGTGATCGCAGCTACTCGGTCGAGTTCCGGTTTAAACGCAAAGATGGCGGCTGGGTATGGATCAACGCACGCGGCAAAGCAATCGCTTTTGACAAGCAGGGCAGCATACGGCGCGTGACCGGCACTCTCACCGACATCAGCGAGCGCAAGCAGGCGGTCGAGGCGCTGCAAGCCAGCGAACGCCAACTGTCCACGATTTACGCGAATATTAATGACGTCCTGTTTTATCTGGCGGTGGAACCGGACGACTGTTTTCGCTTCGTTTCGATCAATTCGGCATTTCTCAAAGCGACGGGCTTATCGAAAAACCAAATCATCGGCAAACGGGTGCAGGAAGTCATTCCGGAATCCGCCCATGCAATGGTTCTGGGGAAGTACAGGGAAGCCATTCGGACGAAAAGGGCGGTTCGATGGGAAGAAGTCTCCGAATATCCGGCAGGGACAAGGGTCGGTGAGGTTTCCGTGGCACCGGTTTTTGATCCCGGCGGCAACTGCACCCACTTGGTTGGGACCGTGCACGACATCACCGAGCGGCTGCATGGCGAGGAGGGGTTAAAGGCGTCGGAAGGCAAGTTCCGGGCCATTTTCGACAACGCCAGCGACGGGATGTTTCTAATCGATCTTAAAGCTCGGAAGTTCTTTATGTGCAATGCCGCGTGTGTAACTATGCTGGGCTATTCCCAAGGGGAGTTTTTAAACCTGGATATCGGTGGAATACATCCTGAGGAAGACCTGCATTTTATTTTTGAGCAGATCGAGGCGTTTAGCCGGGGGGAGAAGGGAATTCGAAGTGATATTCGGTTCAAGCGAAAAGACGGAAGCATTATTACCGCAGATCTTAGCCCTGCCCTTATAACCCTTGCCGAGAAGGAATATTTACTTATCATTTTTAAAGATATCACGGAACGCAAACAGCACGAGCGGGAGCGGGAGGCGATCATCATCATGGCGAACGCGCTGCGTTCGGCTCCCACACGCGCCGCCATGCTGCCGGTTATCCTCGACCAACTGCTGGAGATTCTGCAGGCCGAGGGTGCGGCGCTGGTCATGCGCGACCCGGCCAGCGGCGAGATCCTGGTGGAAATGGCGCGCGGAGAATTCCTGCGGGATAAACGCACGCACATGCCGCCGGGTGAGGGTGTGAGCGGGCATGTCATCGCCACCGGCCAGCCCTTCCTCAGCAACGATCTGCGCCACGAGCCGCGCTTCACCCGGCCGGAGCTGCTCGATACAATCCGCGCGGCGGCCTGTGTCCCGCTCATCGCGCAGGGGCAGACCATCGGCGCGCTGTGGGTGGGCCGCAAGGGTGAGATTGTCACTGGGGAAGTGCGTTTGCTTTCCGCCGTGGCCGACATGGCCGCCAACGCGATCCAACGTACAACACTGCACGAGCAAACGCAGTGGCAGGTACGGCGCCTGGCGGCCCTGCATGCGATCGACGAGGCTATCACGTCCAGCATGGACCTGCATGTCACGCTGGATATCCTGCTCAGTCACGTGACTGAGCAACTGGGCGTCGATGCCGCCGCCGTGCTACTGTTGAATCCGCAAAGGCAAACCCTCGATTTCACCGCCGGGCGGGGTTTTCATACCGGCGCCATCGAACAATCCAGTGTGCCGCTCGGCCAAGGCTGCGCCGGATCGGCCGCTCTGGAACGGCGCATTATCCAGGTTCCGAATCTGGCGGACAGCAAGGAGGATTTCACCCGCCCGCCGCTGCTGAAGGATGAAGGCTTTACGGCTTACTACGCCGCCCCGTTGGTGTCGAAGGGGCACATAAAAGGCGTACTGGAAATTTTCACCCGCTCGCCGGCGAATGCGGATCCGGATTGGCTGGAGTTCCTGGAGACGCTGGCCGGGCAGGCGGCCATCGCCATAGACGACGCCGAACTATTCGAGGAGTTGCAGCGGTCGAATACCGAATTGTCCATCGCCTACGACGCCACGATCGAAGGCTGGTCGCGGGCGCTCGACCTGCGCGACCGGGAGACCGAGGGCCACACTTTGCGCGTCACCGAGATGACCCTGCGGCTGGCGCGCGCTGCGGGGATTCGCGAGAATGACCTGGTGCATCTGGCTCGGGGCATGCTCCTGCACGATATCGGCAAGATGGGCGTCCCGGACAGCATCCTCCTCAAGCCCGGACCGCTCACCGACGACGAATGGGTGGTCATGCGCCGGCACCCGCAACTGGCTTACGAAATGCTCTCGCCGATCAAATATCTGCACCCGGCGCTGGATATCCCCTATTGCCATCACGAGAAATGGGACGGCACGGGATACCCGCGCGGGTTGAAAGGCGAGGTGATTCCGCTGGCCGCGCGTCTGTTCTGCGTGGTGGATGTCTGGGATGCCTTGCGTTCCGATCGCCCGTACCGCGAGGCCTGGCCGGATAAGGAAGTGATCGAATATATCCAAGCCGGAAGCGGTACGCATTTCGATCCGCAGGTGGTGGAATTGTTCCTGCGGGTGCTAAAAGAAGAGATAAAGGATTAATCGTGGAACAGAGACAATTACCGCATGCCATCGGCCTTCCAGCCAACCCGTTCAACCGGCTTGGTGAAGTCCTGCGCATGGATATACCAAAAATACGCAATGATATTCTGCGCCCTCGGGGCGTTTTTATCGGGATATTCCGCGGAGAATCGCCCCTTTGACCTCGGCGATGGCCTTGGTGACCTTGATCTCGCGCGGGCAGGCGGTGGTGCATTGGAAGGCCGTCCGGCAGCGCCAGATCCCCTCCGCATCCGCCAACACCGCCGTGTGTTCGGCGCCGCCATGATCGCGCGAGTCGAACAGGAAGCGGTGCGCGGCCACGATTGCCGCCGGGCCGATATACGTATCATCCGCCCAGAAGACCGGGCAGGCGGTGGTGCAAGCGGCGCACAGGATGCACTTGGTTGAATCATCGAAGCGCATCCGCTCGGCCGGACTCTGCAGGCGTTCGCGTCCGTCCCCCGGGAGCGGATCGCCGCTAATCAGGTACGGTTTGACGCTGCGGAACGCCGCAAAGAACGGGTCCATATCGACCACCAGGTCCTTTTCCACGCGCAACCCGAGCAGCGGCTCCAGGGTGATCCGGGATCCCAGCTCGCGGATCAGCGTTTTACAGGCCAGGCGGTTGGCGCCGTTGACTCGCACCGCGCATGAGCCGCAAATCCCATGCCCGCAGGACCGGCGGAAGGTCAGGCTTCCATCGTGTTCGTCCTTGGCGCGGATAAGCAGGTCCAGAATGCGGTCCGCCGGTTCAGCTTCCAGCGTGAAAGTCGACCACCATGTGGAAGGATTGCGTTCCGGATCGAAGCGTTTGACTTTTAGCGTTACGAGCATTGGGTGTCCTATTTTATGAAAGATCGTCATCCCCGCGCGTGCTTAGCGGGGATCCAAGAAAAACTGCATGAAGAACATTTCAATGATTCCTGGATGCCCGATGAGATCACCCTCGCTTCACAACCGTTCCGGCTTCAAGAGCAAAGGCAAGTCGGAATGTTACCCCCACTCGCGAATACTTCGCATTGGAAAATCACCAATGCTCATCGCTCGGGAGGGCGGGCGCGAGGGCAGGCTCGGGCATGACGAACAACAACCGAATTGTCATTCCGGCGTGCCTTTTGCCGGCATCCAGGAATCGATGGAGTGATTCCTGCCTCGTATGCGCTGGAAACCCGCTTTGATCACCCTTACTTCGCGAGGGCAGGCGCCGGATGACGAACAACATCTAGATCATCTAGATCATCATGCCCGCATGCCCGAAACGGGCATCCAGGGACCGTCCGCGTGATTCCCTCAGTGCATCCCATGGATTCCCGCCAAGAGCACCCTTGCTGCGCGAGGGCAGGCGCGGGTATGACGATCGTTCACGCCCCTCATCACCGGCCCTTCTCCCAGTTGATCCTGGGAGAAGGGAGAAAAATCAATACTCCCTTACCTCCGGCGCGAAGCGTGTGATGACCACCGGCCGTTGCTCGAACAGAATGCCGTCGGGCACCAGGCCCGCCCCCGAGCCCTCTTTGCGCCGGGCAAGCGTATGATGCAGCCAGCCGGTATCGTCGCGTTGGGGATGATCTTCGCGGAAATGCGCGCCCCGGCTTTCGGTGCGGTGCAGCGCGCTGGCGGCGGTCACCTCGGCCAGGTCGAGCAGGCCGCCGAGCTCGTAGGCTTCGAGAACTTCGGTGTTCCACTTCCGGCCCAGGTCGGCCAGGCCGATTTTCTGATAGCGCGCTTTCAGTTCGCGCAGGGTTTGCAGCGCGCGTTCCAGCCCGCGGGCGATCCGTTGCACGCCCACATGCTCCGTCATGCAGCGCTGCATGGCGGAGCGCAGTGCGCCGATGCGTTCCGATCCGCGGTTTTCCCGCAGGCGGATCAGTTCCCCGGCCGCCTCCCGGCCGGCCCCCGCGGGGAGCGCCTCGAGGGCGCTTGCGGCGCAGAATTCCGCCAGCGAGCGTCCGCTACGGCGTCCGAAGACGAGCAAATCGACCAGCGAGTTGGTCCCCAGGCGGTTGGCGCCGTGGACGGAGACGCAGGCGCACTCGCCGGCGGCGAACAGCCCGCCCACGGGTTCCATGGCGTCCGCGGTGCCCGGCACGGAGCGGAGGACCCGCCCTTCGCAGTCGGTCGGGATCCCGCCCATCGCGTAGTGCGCGGTCGGCTGGACCGGGACCGGCGCCTTCATCGGATCGATACCCTGGTAGATCCGCATCATCTCGATGATGTCGGGGAGCTTGGCTTCGAGATCGGCCGCGGTTACCGCCCGGCCGCCGGGCGCGCTGTGGAGCCGGCTGATCGTCTCCGGCCGGATATCGAGGTGGAGATAGTCCTTGCCCTCCACGCCGCGCCCGTCGCGGATCTCCTGAAACATGTAACGCGAAACCATATCCCGCGGTGCGAGGTCTTTGAGGGTCGGGGCGCAGCGTTCCATGAAGCGTTCGCCCGCGCCGTTAAGCAGGATGCCGCCCTCGGAACGCGCCGCTTCCGAAAGCAGGATACCCATTTTATAGATGCCGGTTGGATGGAACTGGAAGAACTCCATGTCTTCCAGCGGCAATCCGCGGCGGTAGGCCGCGGCGACCGCATCGCCGGTCAGCGAATGCGCGTTGGAAGTGACGGCATACATCCGTCCGAAACCGCCGCACGCCAGCAGCACGGCTTTGGCGCGGAAGAGGTGCAGCTCGCCGGTTTTAATCTCCACCGCGACGACGCCGCGCGCCGCGCCGTCCTCAAGGATCAGGTCGAGCACGAAGTATTCATCGAAGAAGCGCACGTCCCGACGGATGCAGTTCTGGAACAGGGTCTGCAGGATCATATGGCCGGTGCGGTCGGCGCTCTTGCACGCGCGCATCACCGGGGATTTTCCGAATTCGCGGGTATGGCCGCCGAAGCGCCGCTGTTCGATCCGGCCGTCGGGGGTGCGGTCGAAGGGGAGCCCCAGGTGTTCGAGCTCGAGAACGGTCTCGACCGATTCGCGCGCGAGGATCTCCGCCGCATCCTGGTCCACCAGGTAATCCCCGCCCTTGACCGTATCGTACATGTACCAGTCCCAGCGGTCTTCTTCCATGTTGCCGAGCGGTGCGGCCACGCCGCCCTGGGCCGTACCGGTGTGCGAACGGGTCGGGTACATTTTGGTAATTACCGCCACCCGGGTTCCTTGGGATGCGTGCAGCGCGGCCATCAGGCCGGCCCCCCCGGCCCCGACGATCACGGCGTCGAATGTGTGCTCAACGGTCATGAACCAACTCCTCCGATCACGGCGGCGGCTCCGAGGGCGGTGATGCCCAGCCAGAAGCAGAAAAGCAAAACGCGAATCACGCGCCGCGCCCGCCGTCCATGGATATAGTCTTCCAATACCTGGCGCAGGCCGTTCGTGCCGTGGGCAAAGGCAAAGCACAGCAGCCCGGCGTCGTAGATGCGCCACCCCAGTGACGCCCAGCGCATCGCCACGTACTCGAGATTGATCCGATGCACGCCAACCAGCATGTCCTGGATCACCACGTGGATCCATACCAGCGGAACGAGCAGGATCGCGCTCAGCCGCATCAGGGTCCAGGCGACGGTCAGCCAGGAGCGGCGGGTGGTAACGGGAGTTGCGGCGGGAGGGGCCATCGTCATCCTTACCAGCCCAGGAACGTGTAGCCGATGAAATTACCGCCCATGATCACCCCGGCCGGCAGCCAGAGAATGAACGCCAGGAGAATGGTCAGGCGGACCGAGAGCCGCTCGCGGTCGATCGTCCAGGCCGAGGGCAGGACCAGGTCGAAGAGCGCGATCCGGAATCCGTTCAGCCCGTGGTAGATCACGCCCGCCACCAGCGCGATCTCGGCCAGCATGAAGTAGGGGGAACGGTACACGGCCAGGAAGTCCTCGTATCCGCTCGGATGGAAATACACCATGGCGGTGTCGATGATGTGAATCGACAGAAAGAAGAGCACCGCCAACCCGCTGATCCGATGCAGGAGGAAGGCGATCATCCCGTCCCGCGGGCGGTAGTGGGTCGAAGCGTGCGCGAATTTGGCCAGCGATTGCATCGGAAAGCTCCGTTCCGCCGCGAAGGAAAACACGCGACAGGATCGGGCACTATAGTAACACCCGATCCCGGGGTATAGTCACGCCCGGTTTTTGGGGCGACCGTGGGGGATTATAGACGAAGATGGGAGGGGAAGCTACAAGCGTGAAGCACCCGCAGGGTATCACCCCGGGGGACCTGTAGACTCCGACGCGGAACATCCGCAGGGTGTCACCCCGGGGGACCTGTAGACCCCGACGCGGAACATCCGCAGGGTGTCATCCCGAGCCCGCTTTAGCGGGCGAGGGATCGGTGACAAAGGGATGAGGAGAAGTTACATTGTGAAAGGAGTCGCCGATTCCTCCCCTTCGCCTTTGGCTCAGGGCCGGGATGACATTGGATAGGATCGACTCTGCCCCTCACACAAACAGCGTCACCATCTTCCGGCACGTCGACACCCTCACGGCCATTTTCGCTGTCCTAACTTCCTCACCCCGCCTTCGGCACCCCTCTCCCCCTTCCCCGTAAGGGGAAGGGGGAGAGGGGATGGGGGAGCGGGGGGTGGGACGGAATGAGCGTGTGAAGGGAAGAAAGTACGAATGAAATGAGTGAAAGAGGATTGCGGATCACACAAACAGCGTCACCATCTTCTGATTATTCCCAAACTACCGATGTATATCGGTTCACTTTGCGGACAGAGTCGCCGATCCCTCCCCCTCCTTTTTCCTCCCCCATTTGCTGTGGTGTCTTGTTTGTGATCTTTCATGTTTCACGACGCAAATGGGGGAGGGGTGGGAGGGGGCAAGTAGTGAGTACGAGACGGGTTACAACTCTTGCAATGCATGAATCAGCGCCACCGGATCCAGAATGACCCCGAAGGAATATTCTTTGTCTTCGTGTGTGATCTCAATGGTCTGCCCTGTCTTCAGTGCGGTTGACCAGAAAACCTCCGGCGTGATTTCCGGGTTTACCTGCGCCGCCAGCGCGTACACGCCGGCGATGTAGGGGATCGACCAACTCCATCCGCCTTCGCGGTAGAACGCGTACTCAGCCACACCGGTCGGGCTGGCGGTCGTCCTGGAATCCATCGGTACGAGCAATGTGTTTTGCAATTTATCCAATCCCGTGAAGAAATTCTTGGCCCACCACAGGCCCGGCTCAAAGGAATTAATGGTATCGGGATCGGCAAGCGGGTGCCGTCCTAATCCATGGAAATCCAGGCCATATACCTCCCTCTCACTTGAACAAATGACAAAGATCCCGGCATCGCGGGCCGCTTGAACCGCGGCCGTTATTTCCGAATATCCCTTGCTTTCTTTCCCCCAGCCGATCGACATCGAAAGCACCCGGATCTTGCGGTCGGAAGGCAATTGGTTGTTGATCTCGATGATCCGATATACCGATTTCGCCAGGCATCCGAAATCGATCGTTTCGTATGAGCCCTTGCTGCACATTGCGGTGGCGATGAAATATAGATCCGCGCCCGGGGCAACTCCGACCGTTTTCCCCACGGCGATGGATGCCACCGCGGCGCCGTGCATTTGTGATGCCTTCCAGCCGCCGACGATATCGTCGGTTTCCTCATACAAGCGGATCCGGTCCTTGTATTCCCGGTGGTCCACCAGTAGAGTTTGGTCGATGATGGCGATCCCGATGCTCGTCCCGGTGATACCTTCGTCGTGCAGGAGGCGGAGTCCCAATCCGGGATTCTTGCCGAGCTCCATGATCTGTTCCCAGTCGAACCCTTCAGGCATCCTTTCCGCCGCCGGCCAGACCGTACGGCTATCGAATGTTGCATACATCAGATCATCCAACGATCCGCTGAGGTCGAGTTTCGAAAGATCGAACGACCGGAGATCCATCTGCCAGCCTTCATCCGAATCGGGATCGTACACGGGGACGTTGGGCATTTCTCCCCGGTAGTAATCCGCAGCGGTAGGATGCCGGTCGATCTTCGGGAACACGATCGGTTCCGGAAAGGGGGTGGCCGATGGATTTGCGGTCGGCTGGAGGGATGGAGAGGCAATCCGGGGAAGCGCGGCCGCGGGATTCTCAGCCGTCGGAGACCCCGGTGATACCGCCCGGCAGGCACTCAGAGAGAGAATCAATATTGAGGAAAACAGATTAATTTTCTTTTGCATGAGAATACCCTCCCGCTAAGGAAATTTCCGGATTGCAGAAAAAATTGATAATTCAAGGATAAGCTAGCGGATGAGAAAAAACATTTATCCTGGTTAACGATTCCGTTGCAGTCCCTATTTACAAGCGCGACGATTGCCCTACGAAACACAGTTCGGCGGCATCAGACAATTCGGGTCTGTCTACTCGCGTTTTGAATCTGTTTGCCTGACGTGAACAACCGGTGAACGCGGTGAATGATGACCGGAGTGAAATTCTACGGAGAGGAGAGTATTTTCTCGATTAATGGCGGTAACTCCGATAAGGATCGGAGCCGATGGGGAAATTCCATCTGGGGAGGCGCGTCGTCTTTCGCCATCCAGATCGGTGTGATTCCCAGCGCGGCGGCGGGTGCAAGGTTGGGGATGCGATCGTCGATGAAGACGCAATCCTTTCCGTCCGCCTTCAGCCGGTCCAACAGGATCCGGTAAATCTCCGGCGCGGGTTTTCGCACGCCCGCTTCGCCGCTGATCACGACCTGCCGGAAAAGCCGGTCCAGCCCGTGGCGCCGCCGCAGACGGGCCGACCATTCGGCAATGTCGTTCGATAGGACGGCCAGGGAATATTTTTCGCTCAGCCGTTCGGCCGTCTCCACAAAACTCGGATCCAACGGAAGGCAGGTATCCAGGTATTCTTTCTCGATTGCCGGGTACTCGTTCCCGAGGCCGATCGCTTCCCAGAACGCGCGCGGGGTAATTTGCCCCAGCGACGCGCGGCGGTAGACGGTATGGACCGCCTCCGGTTCAAGATGCGCCTGTCCGCGGCGATGGAGAAAGGGGACGAGCCGGTTGATGATGTCGTCGCTCTCTTCGAAAATCACCCCCATCACATCGAATACGATCCATTGGGTCATGCCAAGTCACTCCGTCCGCGCGCAGGCAGGCGGTTCACAGGCTCTTCCCGAAGCGGAAGCCTGTCTCCGCGTACCCGAGGCGGCGGTAGAACTTGTGCGCTTCGGCGCGCTGCTGGCCGCTGGTGAGGGTTAATTTGTCCACCCCGCGTTCCCGAAGCCAGTGCTCCGTCTGATCCAGCAGTTGTTTCCCGATTCCCTGTCCGCGACAGGTTTCGTCCACAACCAATCCCAGTAAACGGCCGTAATAGCCGTCATATTCCAATGCCAGATGGATAAAGACGCCGATCACGCCGACGACGCATCCGGAAACCTCCGCGACCCACATCGCATAATCCGGATGCCCGAGGATC
>Ga0315536_1001508_pt1 | contig 11612 bp, 10 predicted proteins | sample SalMarSW160230MG_FD_203093 | JGI IMG/M metagenome (GOLD analysis project Ga0315536, IMG submission 203093) | Salt marsh sediment microbial communities from the Plum Island Ecosystem LTER, Massachusetts, United States - Salt Marsh Sediment SW1602-30 ... | reverse complement strand
GTCAACCAGATTATTCTAACGTTCACAACAACGTCAAAAAATAGGATAAATGCTCTAAAATATTATATTTTCATGAAGATATTACCTTAAACAACGGCGCGGAATCGCATAAGTTTTCTTCTTTTATCCTTGCCCTAAAGTTCTGATTTCCCCTATACTCCTTCCCGGAGAAAAGGAACCCATTTCCTCTTACCCATTTCACAAACACCTTACTTGCGCATGCCCTAATGCCGCCGAGGGAGACTCAATGGAACCGGAACCATTTTTTTGGGGACAGCTCGATCCATTCCGGGAAATCCTGGATTCAGCGCGAAACGGAATAGTCATCGTCGACATAACCGGCGCCATACATCTTTTTAATCAAGCTGCCCGGGACGTGCTGGCAATCCCGGAATCGGACTTGGTCGGACAGCATATCGGCTCCATCTCTGTGGAAGCCTGGAACGATATGCGTATGATTCTCAAAACAGGCCTGCCTCAGCTTAACAAAAAGATCACCATTGGCGAATCTATAATCATCGCCAATAGAACCCCTATCGATTTCAAAGGACAAATTATTGGGGTCTTAAGCATCTTTCAAGATATCTCCGAATACGACAAAATCTCCTCTAAGTTAGTATCGTTCAAACAATTGACCATGCAATTAGACGCAATCATAGAGTCCTCCTACGACGGGCTGTATATTACGGATGGCGACGCAAATACCCTCCGTGTCAATCAGGCCTATGAAAGAATCTCCGGATTGAAACGAGAAGACCTGATCGGTCGTAACATGAGAGACCTTGTTCAAGAAGGAGTTCTTGACAGATCCGTCACCCTGGAAGTCCTTCGTCTACGCGAACCTGTCACAATCATGCAGGATATTGCGGGGGACAAACATGTTATTGTGACCGGGAATCCTTTCTTTGACAAAAATGGAGATATCTCGTTAGTAGTGACCAATGTTAGGGATATTACCGAGCTGAATCAGCTTCATCTGGAATTGGAAGAGACCCGTAAGATTTCTTCGCGGTATCAGGAGGAATTGGAACAACTTCAAAAATTAGAATTTGCATCGCATGAACTTATTGCAAAAAGTGATGCCTTTCGTGCAACGCTCAAACAGGCTGTTAAGGTCTCCCAAGTGGATGCAACGGTATTGATAACAGGGGAATCAGGTGTGGGGAAAAGCCTCTTGGCCCGACTCATTCACAAAATGAGCCAAAGAAACGATGGACCATTTGTAAAAATATCCTGCGGCGCCATTCCGGAAAATCTCATGGAGAGCGAACTTTTCGGGTACGAAAAGGGGGCCTTTACCGGAGCTCAAACCGGAGGAAAAGCAGGGCTTTTGGAAGTAGGAAATAGCGGAACAGTATTCTTAGATGAGATCGGGGAACTGCCGTTGAATCTGCAGGTTAAACTCTTAGATGTATTAGAGGACAAAGAGGTCACCCGTCTGGGTGGGACCATTCCCCGTTCAATGGACCTTCGTCTTATTACTGCTACAAGCCGGGATCTTAAGCAGATGGTCAGGGAAGGGAGCTTCAGGGAAGATCTCTTTTTTAGATTAAATGTAATCCCTTTACACATTCCGCCATTGCGTGAAAGAAAAGAGGCCATCACTCCCCTGATTGACCATTTCTTGCAGGAGAGCTTTGAGGCCACGGGAAATCGAAAATCGATCTCGCCGGAAGTTTACGAAACCTTAGTAAAATACCCTTTTTACGGTAATGTGAGGGAACTAATGAACATGGTTGAGCGGATGGCCATCCTGAGCGACGAAGACGTTATCAACCTGAAGGACCTCCCGCCAGGCGTTAAAGAGATCAGCCGCACCTCACTGTATGGAGAATTAGGCGAATCCCTTCCGCTGAGAGAGGCTGTGGCCAAATTTGAAGAGGAAATCATCCGTGAAGCTATATCCACACACGGTACCATTTCAAAAGCAGCCCAAATTTTACGAGTCAATCAATCCACAGTATCAAGAAAAGCCAAGAAGTACAAAATTCTGCGCCACTAACTATGCATTACAGCATACTTATATGTCAAATAGCAACTCAAACAACTTATTGTATTTAAAGATCTTCTCTTAAACAAACTGCGTTATCATGCATTTCTGCATATATACTTGTGATTTTCAATATTCACCTGATTTTTTTTCCTGAAATTTCCAATAGTTAGTACCAGAAGAACTCTGAGGAATGCTGGCATAATGTTTGCAGCCAAATTCATTTTAACCCAAATCGCTTGTTAGTAAATTCATTCCAACAATAAAGAAAGGAGGGATTATTGACGTAAGATGCCTACAGGAGCCAAAGTTGACGACTAACTTTACTACAAACTTTAGACTAAGTTAAAGGGAGGGCTTCAAATGAGTGTTACAAGGAGAGACTTTTTTAAGGTATGTGGAGGAACAGCCGCTGCTTTAGGGCTTTCTCAGGTTAAAGTACTGAATACCTATGCGATGGAACCTACGACGGGTGTGGATGTTTATGCTTTTCATTTACATACCTGCCGATTTCAAGAAGATGGACCAGTGTAATATAAAGACTCTTGATGGGATGTTTGATGTGTTTGGAGACCAGAGCGTCATCGTTATACCCACTCCAGGCCACACCCCGGGCCATCAGTCCATTTTAGTCAGAACCAGCAGCGGTCAAAATCTAATTCTGGCTCAGGATGCGTGCTATACACTTGAAAACATGTTTGCCGACATACCCCCCGGTCTGGCCTATGACATTCCAGACGCAATGATAAGTATTCACCATTTCAAGGCGATGACGGTTTTAGGGGCGAAACTGGTTCCTCCCCATGACCCTGACTGGTGGAAAGGTAAACCTCTTGCCCCGCAAAAATTGATAATCTAAATTGGATATGGTTCACTTTTGACAACCGGGCGGATGAGGAACTCACCCGCCCGAGTGGGTTACAGCGTCATGTTGGGAGCACATAATCATTCTGCCTGCAATCAAAGAGGTCTAAGATTGTCCCGGCAGGCGGTTTACTGTTCTAATGGTTTTTCCGGTTTCGATCCCTGTAAATTTTTGAAATCAAGGCATGAAACATGCCGGAGATCAACCGCCACGGCTTAGATCCAATGATGGAGACTTCATCCAATGCGTGCTTATACATTAAACTAAAGCGCTGTTGATTTCTGGCAAAAATACAATTAAGATATTTCACCTGTTGCGTTGAACTCCAACTGACTTTTTAGTAACTTCATCAAGTGAATCGGCAGAACAAGTGCTGTGGATTGATTGAAAAAATAGACAAATAGAGATAAATTGGAAAGGGGGGTGGTACCGGAGGAATCGCTAAGTTAATTGGTCGGACAATGTTGGACGTATCCCAGTTGGCGATAACAAGTTGGGCTAAAGAACAAGGAGGATTTGTTATGACGGAAAAGAAGATCGGAAGAAGGGATTTTATTAAGTCTGCAGGTGTAGCAAGTGTCGGTATAGGCACGGCGGGCCTTTTGGCGTCCACGATCAATTCCAAAGACACCCATCAAGGTGGCGGCCATCAGTTTCCTTACAGGGGCTGCTGCCGCACCCTTTGGCATACCCGGGGACAATTCGTACAAACTGTGTGCCGATCAAATAAATAAGACAGGCGGCATTTTGGGGAGAAAGATCGAGCTCAAAAGCTTTGACGAAGCGGGTGGTGCGGACGCGCAGGTCAAGTTGGCGCGAAAACTGATTATGGAGGACAAGGTTGACGTGATCTTGGGCTATATTTCATCGGGAAATTGCAAGGCCGTCCTCCCCCTAAGTGATGAATTAGGTGGTCTGATCATCGCCTATGACTGCGGCACGCATGTTCTGATGGAGAAGAGAAAATCCCCTTACAAAGTGCCAAAATACGGCCTTGGGTTCCGCAGTTCGGCCCATTTGGGGATCGACAATATCGGCCTGGCTCTCTATATCAAGAAGTATTTCCCAGGCATCAAAAAGGTTGCGGGAATCAACCCTGACTATGCCTGGGGAAGGGATAGTTGGCTAATATTTGAAACGACCATAAAGAAATTGATTCCGGGAGTAGAGATCGTTAAGAAACTATGGCCCAAGCTGTTTACCACTGATTACACGGCCCATATCAGCGCCCTGATAGGTTCAGGCGCTGAGGTTATTCATTCAGCCCTGTGGGGGGGCGATGCCGTCACTTTCACCAAACAGGCCATCGGGATGGGTCTCTTTAAGAAGGCCCGCATGGCGTACTCTCGTGGGGAACCTTATCCCCAGGAGGTCGGGATGGACTACCCGGAAGGGCAAATCATCTGCTGCGCAGGCACACACTATTTCCTCTATCCGCCGGCGGACAAGTGGCCCTTGAACAAATGGTTTGTGGAGGCCTATCACAAACGCTACAATAAATATCCCACCTATCCCTGTTACCACGCCTATCAGGCCATCTACACATACAAAGCCGCCGTAGAAAAGGCCGCATCTCTGACTGGTGGCTGGCCCTCAAAAGAGGAAATAAGCAAGGCCGCGGCCGGGCTGTCCATTCAAACGCCGTCGGGCATCCTCACCATTGGGGACGATCATAATGGTAGAGAGGATGTGCTGGTAGGAATCTCGAAGAAAGTAAAGGGCTATTCATTCCCGATTCTGGATCCCGAGCGGTTAGGGGTATTTCCCTCTCTCATGGTCAATGCTCCTCCAGGTATCAGGACAGAGGACTGGATAAAGAGCTGGAAAGAGGGGGCCTGGATTAACTAACAAGCTGACAATCTGATCGAATCTCAAAGGCAGGGTCCCCGTTCCACGGGGGCCCTTGCCACCCAAGGAGGGTGTCCGAGAATGGCTATTTTTCGCAATCTCCGCGTCAGGCTCATCCCGCCATGGCGGGACTCAAAATACTTCAATGTATTCTTGCGGTTAAAATCTTCGCCTTTCTTGACCTTGCAAAAAATCTCTCATTCTCGGACGGCCTCCTATGAAATTACCCGGAATCTTTTTTTTGGTTGCTTTCATTAACAGAACCCATAAACTCTGGTTAAAGGTCTGATTCATGGAAAACTGGGTTATATATATATTGAATGGGTTGTATTTTGCCTCCTTTCTATTCCTCACCTCCCTTGGATTAAGTATCATCCTTGGTGTGATGGGGATATTGAATCTTGCCCATGGCTCGTTGTTTGCTATTGGGGCCTTTGTGGCAGCATGGATTGTGGGAGCTTTTGGGGCCAATTCCCCAATTACCCTCTTTTTTGTAGGACTCTTAGCGGCCTTAGGCGTGGCAGGGGTTGTCGGCCTGGCATTGGAAACGTCCCTCATCAGGCCCATGTACAAAAGGGCACTGGAATATCAGCTCCTGATCACGTTTGGAGCCTTACTCCTAATAGAAGATCTCATCAAGATGATCTGGGGCGGAACTGCCTATTATGCCTCCAAACCGTTTACCGTGATGGGTAGCTTGAGTATCGGGGACAATCAATATCCCTACTATTTTTTGCTTGCCATGCTGATCAGTATGGTTGCAGGCCTCAGCATCTGGATGATCATGTCCAAGACCCGGGTTGGGATCATGTTGAGGTCGATCTCCATGGACAGAGAAATGGCGCAGGCCATGGGGATTCAAATCCGAAAACTCAACACATTAGCCTTTGGGATGGGTGCGGCATTGGCGGGCTTGGCCGGGGCACTCATTGTGCCGACGACGCCAGCCCTCCTCGGTATTGGGATGGACCCCCTTATATTGGCCTTTATCGTAGTTGTTTTGGGTGGTTTGGGAAGTCTTAAGGGAGCTCTTGTGGGGTCACTCATCGTGGGTGAAACCCGATCCATTGGAATTGTCTTCTTTCCGGAAATTGAATTGCCTCTTCTGTTCTTGATTGCAGTCATTATCTTGGTGTTCAAACCTGAAGGGCTTTTTGGGAGATAAATAAATGGGCGTTAAGAATGCCATATTGAAACCCAAATTCTTTGTATACTTAGGTTGTTTCATATTATTATTGTTTTTACCCAGGGTGCTCCCAATCTATCATCTGATACTGTTTGAATCCGGCATCACATTTGCAATTATGGCCCTGGGTTTTAATCTGCTTCTCAGGTACACCGGCCTCCTTTCTTTCGGTCACGGGGCCCTTTTTGCTATAGGGGCCTATGCGGTTGGGATGACAGGCGAATACTTCCCGGATCTTTATCGAATAGAAATCCTGATCCCTGTAGCCCTTTTGGCTTCTCTCGTTGTTTCCACTATTTTCGGTTTTATCTGTGTTCGTCACACGCGAGTATTCTTTTCCATACTTGCTCTTGCCGTCTCAATGGTCATATACGCTCTATTAGTCAAGTTCTACGATATCACCGGGGGCTCAGACGGGATTCATATTGAACTGCCCATTATTTTCGGGAAGTCCTTTGAAGGAATGAAGCGTTTTGAATTTCTTTCAGGGGCTTACTACTACTTACTCATATGCGTTTTTGCCGCTGCCACTATCATCATGTTAGCCATTGTCAATTCTCCTTTTGGAAAGGCCCTTCAATGTATCAGGGATAATGAGGTCAGGGCGGAAATGATCGGTATCCGGGTTCGTAGATATCGTCTGTATTCCTTTATCCTGTCGGGTCTATTTACCGGATTAGGAGGGGCCATGTGGAGTTTTGTCAATGGCCATGTGACTCCTGAAATCGCCGAATGGGTATTTTCAGGAGAGATCGTCTATATGACCCTCTTGGGTGGGTTCATGGTCTTTGAGGGACCCATCATCGGGGCTATTCTATTTACCTATCTAAGACTGTATGCTGTCGCTATTACTCAATACTGGATGTTCCTCATCGGGGCCACCCTCATTATCCTGGTGCTTCTCCTTCCTGAGGGGATCACCGGGGGATTTGTTAAGTTGTTTTCGAAAAAGAGACGTGCCCCCGCCACTGGAGTCGCATAATGCTAAAGGTAAAGGAACTCATTAAGGATTTCGGAAAGGTCAGGATTATTAACTCCGCCGCGTTTGAAGTGAATTCCGATGAAATCGTATCTTTAGTCGGCCCTAACGGGGCAGGAAAAACCACTCTGGTCAACCTGATCAGCGGCCATATCCTCCCAACCTCGGGAAAAATAGAATTCCTTGATCGCAACATAACATTCGCCTCCCCCTATAAACGTATTAAAATGGGGATCGCCCGCAATTTTCAGATAACGAATCTTTTTTCTGACAGCTCGGTTCTGGATAATGTGAGGACCTGTCTCTTTTCCGTTTACGGAAAGATAAAGAAAGGGTTTTTGCCTGCGAACCATTACAGGGCAATCACACAGGAGGCTGTTGATATCTTAGATCTATTCGGCATTTCAGAGAAAATGGAGCTTTTACCCCCGAGCCTGTCTGAGGGAGACAAAAAGATATTGGACACTGCAATGGCCTTTGCCTTGAAATCCAAATTTTTATTGCTCGACGAGCCAACCAGCGGTGTGGCAACCGGAGATAAATTTAAGGTCATGGACACGATCGTTTCCGCCATCCGGCGTGAAAAGATGGCCTGTATGATTATAGAACACGATATGGATATTGTATCCGACTATTCTGATAGAGTTCTGGTATTGAGCGAAGGAAAAATCATTGCTGATGGGAAACCTCAAGAAATCATGAAACAGGATAATGTTAAGGGAATCTTATTTGGAGTAATGGCTTGATATGTTCTTAAAGATAGAAAATCTCGAATGCCGCATTGCCGCTACGAACATCCTGAGGTCTTGTTCGCTTGAGGTGGGTAATAATGAGATCGTGTGCTTAATTGGTCGAAACGGAGCCGGAAAAAGCTCCATTTTGAAAAATATCATAGGGTTATACCCCTCACAAACGGGAAAGATCATATTTAATGATCAGGATATCACAGGCATGACATCTCACCAGCGGGTAAAGGCGGGCATTGCCTATGCCCCGGAGGACTCAAGGCTGTTTCCGGAACTCAGTGTCGAGGAAAACATTCAGTTAGGCTTCTGGATCACAAGCAAGACTGAGCGATCCGGATCATTCGATCTTGAACAGGCCTTTAATATTTTCCCGGCCATGAGGAAACTGATAAAACGAAGAGCCGATACCCTGAGCGGTGGCGAGAAAAAGATGGTTTCCATATCGAGGGCATTGGCCCTGAGCCCCTTGCTCGTGCTTTTGGATGAATCCTTTGAAGGCCTCTCCCCCCTCGTAGTAACTGCCTTCAGTGATGCGATGGTAAGTATAAAAAAAGATCTTGGGGCCTCAATCCTGTTGGCTGAGTCCAATGTTCGCAATGCTGCTCAGGTCGCAGAGCGCTCGTATATTATTGAAAGAGGAGAAATGATATTTGAAGGACAGCCTTCGGAAATTTTAGAAGATGAGCAACTTTTGAAGTTGGTGGGAAAATAAATATATCGTGCCTGAAGGAAAATCCCGTTCAGACACGCTTTCGGATTTAAAGCATCCAGCCTCCAGAAATCAGCATCCAGAGACCCGTATGAACTATCCAGAAACCAGTACAAGGAGCATGAAAATGGACAGAATAACACTTTTCAGAACAACCCCGCGAATTGTTATGGGTCCGGGCGCGCTAAACCAGATCGCAGAGGAAGTGCGCCAGCTAAAAGCGAAAAAGGTCCTATTTGTCAGCGACAAGGGAATTATAAAGGCAGGCCTGTTAGAGCCGGCCCAGGAGGCCTTGGATACATCTAAAATCGACTATGCCGTTTTTGATGGGGTGGAATCTGACCCAAGATATGAGATCGTCGCTGAGTGCGTAAAAATGGTTGCGCAGGAAAAGGCCGACCTTCTCATCGGGTTTGGAGGCGGGAGCCCGATTGACATCGCCAAAGCCTCCGCGATCATGGCCACAAACGACGGTTCGGTTGCCGATTATTTCGGCATAGATCTGGTCCCAAATCGAGGTCTACCAACGATTATTGTCCCAACCACCGCAGGAACAGGCAGCGAAGTCACCCCGATCGTTATCCTTTCCGATGAGGGTGAGAAGCTGAAAAAGGGGATCGTTTCCCCTTACCTCTTCCCTTCAGTTGCCCTGCTGGACCCGGGACTCACATTGGGCCTTCCGCCCGACATCACGGCCGCAACCGGGATGGATGCCCTCATTCATGCCATTGAAGCCTATACCTCGGTGAATGCAACGGGAATGACGGACAACCTCGCTTTTAGGGCCATGATTCTGCTGTACCACAATATCCGCATTGCCTATGCCAACGGAAACAGCTTGGAGGCGCGTTCCGCCATGATGGAGGGAAGTCTCTTAGCGGGCATGGCCTTTGCCAATGCAGGAGTTACGGCGGTTCATGCCTTTGCTTATCCCATTGGCGCCGAATTCCATATCCCCCACGGAATCGCAAACACGTTAATGCTTCCCCATGTCATGCGTTTCAATCTCTTGGGAAATCTGAGCAAGTTTGCAGAAATATCTGAAGCCTTTGACCTCCCGGTTGACGATCTCGATGATTTGGACGCTTCGGAAATGGCGGTTGACGCCATTGAGAGATTAGCTCTGGATCTGAGGGTCCCAAAACATTTGTCTGAGTTTGGAATTGCCGAAAAAGATCTACCCGCCTTAGCTGAAGGCGTCATGAAGGTAACCCGGCTTCTGGCAAACAATCCCCGCACCATGACCCTGAAGGACGCAGAAGAGATTTATAAGTCAGCGCTTTAAGTTAGGCCCATTTATTAAACAACAGGTTTTCAAGTGAGGACGGAATCATGAAAGGTTTTTACAATCAAATTTTGAAAATTAATCTCTCTAATAAAAGCCATCAAATAGAACCTGTCGCTGATGAACTCCTGGAGGGTTATTTAGGAGGGAAAGGGCTTGCCACCCATCTCCTTTTGGAGAACAACCCCCCGGGCGTTGACCCGATGGGTCCTGAAAATCACCTCATCTTTATCACAGGACCGGTATCCGGGACATCCATATGGGGATCATGCCGGTATGGCGTCTACACCAAATCCCCCCAGACCGGGTTTTACTCCGAGTCCTATTCCGGAGGCACCGTAGCAGATTACATGGCAAGGACCGGGTTTGATGCCGTGGCTTCCTCTGATCCCTGTTGGATTGAGGTTTCTGACCAGGGCGTATTTTTTCATGATGCAGGAGATCTTTGGGGGCTGGATACCTTTGAGACAGAAGACAGGGCCAAGGCGTGGATCAAAGAAAACCGTCCTGATGCAAAAAAATGCGGCGTGGTGTGTATTGGTCCGGCAGGCGAGAACGGGGTGAGTTTCGCTGTCATTGAAAATGATTACTGGCGAAGCGCAGGGCGAACCGGCGTAGGAGCCGTGATAGGCTCTAAGAATATCAAGGCAATGGTCTTCTGGGGAAGCCAGAAAAAGGAGGTGGCGAATCCGGATCTGGTCAAGAAATACGTAAAGGATGTTGCACGTGATGCCAGGGATGACGCGGGCGTACAGGCCTACAAGAGCAAAGGCACCCCTATGATGGTAGACATCATGAGTAATGTGGGGAGTTTCCCGACTCGATACTGGCACAAGGGCGAAGCGGCTCACAGGGAAAGCATCAACGCCGACGCGCTGCATGAACATCTGGACGTTACCCCGAACGCATGTCTCAAGTGTTTTATCGCGTGCGGCAGGCTCGCGGTCGTAAAAAAAGGTCGGCACAAGGGCCTCAAAATCGAAGGCCCCGAGTACGAAACCATCTATGCCTTTGGCGGCCTCTGCGAGGTAGACAGCATTGAGGAAATCGCTTACCTGAACGACATCTGTGATCGTTTAGGGTTGGATACCATCAGCGCCGGCAATCTCGCTGCCTTCGCCATCGAGGCCGTCCGCCAGGGAAAGATCAACTACGATATAGACTACAACGAACCGGATAAGATCGCTGATCTCCTCAAAGATATGGCGTTCAAACGAGGAATTGGCAAAATCCTTGCGAGAGGGATCAAGGTAGCGGCCCGGGAATGGGGCATGGAAGATCAGGCCATTCACGTCAAAGGATTGGAACCGGCCGGCTATGATCCGAGAGTGCTGAAAGGGATGGGTCTGGCCTATGGAACTTCTCCCAGGGGCGCCTGCCACTTGCGAGCCACTTTCTACAAGCCGGAGTTAGCTAAAATGATTGACCCGGATCAGATAGAGGGGAAGGCGGAGATGTTCGCAGAGTGGGAAGACAGGCTGATTATTTTTGACACCCTGATCCTCTGCAGATTTTACCGCGATCTCTATCCGTGGGAAGAACTGGCCACTATTATCAGGGCGGTCACCGGCCTGGAATTAGACAGGGGTCAAATGAAAACAATCGCGAACAACATCAGCACCGCTACCCGGCGCTTTAACATCCGGGAAGGACTGACGTCTGAAGACGACAAGCTGCCAAAGCGTTTTTACAAAGAGGTCCTGCCGGAAACCAAAAAAGTCATAACCGAGGAAGAGATGGACCGGCTCCTCAAAGATTACTACCAGGTCCGGGGCTGGGATGAGCAAGGGGTTCCCCCTGTCACAAGCTGACGCGCTGCCCGCACAAGAACTCTAACCGGATACAATCCATGTATTGATCTGGCACTCTTGCATAATTTCTGGGATTCTCAATTTCCAAAATATGTCCCGGAACAAAAAATACGGAATCAGATATCTCAGGTTTACTCAACATCCCCTGCTTGAATACTACAGGTTTTTGAACTTGATGATATGTTTGGTTTCT
>Ga0315536_1001506_pt1 | contig 11616 bp, 7 predicted proteins | sample SalMarSW160230MG_FD_203093 | JGI IMG/M metagenome (GOLD analysis project Ga0315536, IMG submission 203093) | Salt marsh sediment microbial communities from the Plum Island Ecosystem LTER, Massachusetts, United States - Salt Marsh Sediment SW1602-30 ... | reverse complement strand
TCCTGCACTTCCTGACTTAGTAATCTTTATGGTACCATAAAAAATATCTCCACGCTTAAATAAGATTCTGTCGCCAGGATTTAAAGCAGAAAATGCGGAATTTACTTTATCTATCGTTTTCCAGGGTGTCGAAGTGGAGAGGCCATTATTTGTATCATTACCGGATGAGCTTACGTAATAGTCTGTAGCAGACGCTATTGTACTAATAAAGAGGCATAGTATTATTAAGATATTTTTCAAACACACATTTTTCTTACGAGTACATACCATCATTTGACTAATCACACAAATTTAAAATACCAATCCTTTTTTTATTTATCTGATGAGATAATGTTATCAACATTTTCTATTAAAAAATCAAAATATTTCTACTGCATTATTGACATCAGCTATCGTTCAAAGACTGTGCCTGAATTAAAAAGATTTTTAATGTGCTTATAGTATGGGAATTGTGTGAAAATGCAATATCAGATATGCATCATTTTGAGAATATTTTCTCATTTTGAGAATATTTTATACTATTTGAAAGCTCAATCAGAATGGACTAAAATTGTGAACCTTGTCAAACAAAACAGGCTGCCCCCGGGCAGCCTGTTTTGTTTTATATAAGATCCTCCACCGGAGCACTGGTGAACAGCGACAGTACAGAATATATCTGCGACTGGTTCCTGATGTTAAACTTTGCTTTTGACGGTTTGCTGCCTACCTTTATTGTAACACCGCCTTTCGGTATGACCTTGAAAAGGTCTTCATCGGTCCTGTCATCACCGAGGGCAAGAATAAAATCGTAGTTGCCATCGCAGATGAGCCTGGTCGCCGCCGTGCCTTTGTCGTAAACAAGACTTTTTACCTCCAGCACTTTTTCTCCTTCAAGCATCTGGAGTTTTGACTCGCCCTTCAGGATCTCCGAAAGATCATCCTTTAACTCATGTATCCTGATGGCTGCTATATCTTCATCGGCGTTCCTGTAATGCCATGCTATGGAAGCATGCTTATCCTCAATCATCGAACCGCTGCATCTGTCGACATAGTCATTCAATATGGGAAGTATCTTCTTTTTCCATGCAAGGTTAATATCCAGATTATTGCTCCATTCTCCACCGGGATATTTTATGAAAAACCCGTGTTCGGTAATAAGTGTGACATCCATTCCCCTGAACTGCTTCTCAATGAATGACTTCTCACGCCCGCTGATTATTGCAACTGTGTTCTGCTTATCAGAGATTATACTCCTCAGCATTGCTTCAGTTTTTTTATTGAGCAGTGCCATTTCGGGTAATTTCGCAATAGGAGTTAATGTACCGTCGTAATCGATGAGGAAAAGACGTTTTTTCGAGGCAAGATATTTTGATTTAATACTATTCAAAGTATTCTCGTCGAGGTATTTTACACGAAGGTTATCCTGCTCTTTTCTTGTCTCCTCAACCTGGTTGAAAAAATCCAGTGTCCATGTGAAGACATTATATCTCTTAAGCCGACTTTGCATTTTTTGTATCCTTCGTTCTTTTTCCTCCTGTTCCATTATAAGTGCTCTGTTAATTGCATCGGACGTCTCCTTCACATCAGTCGGGTTAATAAGAATTGTCTCATTAAGTTCCACGGCCGCTCCTGCCATTTCGCTCAGTACAAGCATGCCTACATTCTCACTCTGGCAGGCGATGTATTCCTTTGCAACCAGGTTCATCCCATCGCGAAGAGGAGTAATAAGGCCAACATCACTTATATTATATAATGCCACTAATTCATTAAATGGAATCGATTTATACTGGTAAATTATCGGCAGCCAGCTAAGATTGCCATATTTCCCGTTTATCCTCCCGACAGTTGCTTCAATCTCCTTCTTTAAATCGCGGTATTCATCAATATTATCTCTTGAGGGTACTACGATCATATTAAATACAACCTTAAAGTGCCAGTCAGGATATTTTTCCAGGAACCGTTCAAAGGCCTTCAGCCGGTTCAGGAAGCCTTTCGAGTAGTCAAGTCTGTCGACAGAAAAAATTAACTTGTTATCTGTAAGGTATTTGCGTAGTTTTTTCTTCTGAGTATTCGTTTTACGCGATGAGCATGCTTTATTGAATTTTTCAAAATCGATGCCTATAGGGAAGGCATCTGCCTTGCAAAGTCTGCTGTCCACATAGATATAATTCTGATGTACCTTGTATCCGAGTGTACGCTTAACCGATTTTATGAAGTGCTGCGTATAATCATTTGTATGAAAGCCAACAACATCAGCTCCTGTCATACCTGCTAAAATAGCTTTACGCCAGGTTCTGGGAAACAGGCGGAATATTTCAAACGAGGGGAACGGTATATGCAGGAAAAATCCAATATTGGCAAGCGGGAACTCTTTTCTTATCATATCGGGCAAAAGGAACAACTGGTAGTCGTGGATCCAGATAAAATCATCCGGCCGTATCATATCCTTCAGTCTTTCAAAAAACATTAAATTGGATGTATGATATGCGTCAAAAAATGAATCATCATATACTGTACGCGATGGGAAATAATGAAACAGAGGCCATATAGTATTATTGCAGAATCCTCCGTAATATTTGTCATCAATTTTTTTCGGGATGTTGATAGGATAGAGGTCAAAATTTTTATTAAGATTTTCTTCTCCCAGCTGTTCCACCCCGGTGCCAACCCAGAGAATTTTGGGTGTAGCACTATTCTCGAGCATTAGCTTCTCTGATAAGGAAAGTATGGCTGAAACCAATCCTCCGGCATTTTGAATAGCATAGTTCTTATTCTTCTTCCTGACAAGTTTGAATGGAAGACGGTATGCTACAATTATTATCCTTTTAAAATCAATCTGGTCTAAAGTCTTCATAGCTTAAAGGAAAATTGGTTTGCTAAGTTTTGTCGACAGCCTGTAAACCGCATTAACAAGACCAACGTGGCTGTATGTCTGGGGAAAATTACCCCACTGACCGAAGTTCTCGTCAGCATCTTCACTGAATAATCCCAGGTGGTTGGATGATTTATTCAGCGTTTCAATCACCTCGAATGCTTTGTCGATCATGCCTATGGCTGCAAGAGCCTCTGCATACCAGAACCCGCAAATAATGAATGAAGTGGTTGGTCTGCCCAGATCATCATGGAGATACCTGTAAAACAAGTTCTTATCTTTAAATAATATCTTTTCGTGAGCTTTAAGATGCTGTAAAGCCCTGCCACCATTTGGGTTAAGATAGCTCATTGTTACCAGTTGAAGGTTGCTGGCATCCAGGAAATCGCTGCCTACAGATTGCATATATGCCTTATTGACAGGATTATAACATTTTTCGATATAATCCCTCGCTATTGATGCCAGGCGTGTTGCTTTATCAGTAATATCAGTCCGGTTAATTATTGTTCCAATTTTTATTGCAGCCTTGCTTCCTGCCCAGTGAAATAAATAGGTATAGCAATGAAGCTGGTTTGTCGTGCCAAATTCCCATGGACCGGAGTCAGGGACATCCATATATTCTTCAATGCGGTCGAGGAGCCATACAGTAATGAATTCTGATTTTTGTGAATCAATGTAATTCAGCCTTTTGTCGATGAACAACGGAAGGAGGCTGACCAGGATCTGGCCATAAACATCATTCTGTGTCTGATAAATAGCATTGTTCCCTATTCTGACAGGTTTGTTTTTCATATAACCTTCGAGCATTAGGACCTTTTCGTCAGGAACACGTTCACCTGTAACCGTATACAGGGATTTAATCTGTTGTTTCTCATTCAGAATAATATTCTGGATGAACGAGAAATATTTTTCGAGCTCTTCAAAGTGACCAATATTATTGAAAGCTGTTAGAGTATAATAAGTGTCTCTCATCCAGCAAAACCTGTAATCCCAGTTTCTGTGGCTCTGGTCGAATTCCGGAAGGCTGGTTGATGCGGCAGCTATTACAGCCCCTGTATCTTCAAACTGGTGAAGCTTTAGCACAAGTGCCGACCTGATAACTTCATCCTGGTATATATATGGTATTGAGGTCGATTTCACCCAGTTTACCCAGTATGATTTTGTTTTATTCAGGAACTGCTCCGCAGTTTCTGCCAGTGGTGCTTCCAGCGGAGCACCATAGCTGAAGACAAGATAATGTGTCTCATTTAACAAAAAGGCTTTTTCTTCCAGGATATAGTTCAGTGGTACATCAGTAGTGAGCCTTACCTGGCTGCTCAGATTCAGAAACCTGATATGATTGCTTCCGGCTACTGTCTGTGGTGTTATCTTCCCGTAATTGTCAACCGGATGGCATTTAACTCTTATAAACGGAGTGCCTTCGATGAGCTCAATTTTTCTGAATAGCATCAATGGCTTGAAATATCTCTCGTACTGATAAAAGCGGGGAGCATAGTCAATTACCCTGAATTTTCCTTCATTAACCTCAAACTCTGTTGCAAGTATATTTGTGTTTTTAAGGTAGTATTGTTTCGATTTGTAATTGCCATTTTCAGGCGTGATGCTGAATTCTCCTCCTTTCTTTTCATCGAGTAGCGATCCGAAGAGAAAACTGCTGTCGAATCTTGGCAGACAGAGCCAGTTGACATTGGCAGTGGTATCGATGAATGCCAGGTATGAACAATTTCCGATTACCCCAAAATTATATCGGTTCATTTTATTCGTTGCTGTTTGCTGGTTATTTTTCCCTTGTTGCATGTTGCAAGTTACTTGTTTTTTTCTAATCGGCTAGCGGCTACCGGCTAGCGGCTACCGGCTACCGGCTACCGGCTACCGGCTATCGATTACTGATTACTGATTACCGATTACTGCTTACTGCCTTCCGCCTTCCGCCTTCCGCCTTATTTTAACCCACCAATCAAGAGCCTTGCGTCCAGCGTCCAGCGTCAAGCGCCTTACGCCTAGCGCCTTTTACTTCTCCGCCTGATGAATGACCCTCTGAGGAAAAGGTATCTCGATCCCTTCTTTATCGAATGCTATCTTCAGGCGCTTTCTCAATTCCCCTGTTATTTCCCATTGCTTCAAGGGCATTGTATCACCCAATATTTTAACCATTATTGCGGAATCTGCGAAGTCGTTTACTCTGACAAACTTAGGAGGACTGATTATGGAATCTTTAAAGGCCGGATCATTTCTCAGTTCTTCACCTGTACGGTTGATTACTTCAATAACATGATCAAGGTTAGTGCTGTATGAAATGCCGATGTCCAAATTAACTCTTGCAAAATTCTTTGAAAGGTTGGAGACCTTTTTAATTTCTCCGTGAGGAATATGATGAACAGTTCCGTCAAGATCTCTCAATGTTGTCATACGCAGGCTTATATCTTCAACAAGTCCTCCGGTTGAATCAATATTAATAACATCACCAATCCTGTACTGGTTCTCAAGAATAATAAACAATCCCGAGATCAGATCTCTGATGAGATACTGGCCACCAAAACCAAATGCCAGACCAACAATTCCGGCACCAGCCAGAATAGGACCAATCTGGAACCCTATTTCCTGCATTACCATTAACAAAACAAGAGTTATCATTAATACGCTGAGTGCTCCGTTAAATATCCTGATGAGAGTGTCTTCACGTTTTATTTCAGCTTCTTTTGACATTGATTTGTCTGGTACAACAGCAATCCTCACAGCTTTTATTATTATTCTGGTGACAATTTTATTAATAAGAAAGGCTCCCACAACAATAAGTATTATTTTAATTCCGTGCGACAATAGCCATGGAACAATCAGGGTGGTCCAGTTTTTTATCGTTTCTTCCATATGGTCAATTAATTAATTTTCATAAAACACTTATATACCGAGTTTATAAGCAATCTGGTTACTCTCTGAAAAATTGATGACGCTTAAAGTACTTAAGCGTCAAGATCTGATTATTATCAGACTCTTCAGGTATATTTTGCTCTTAGTGCAAAACATCTGTTGTCAGTTTTCACTGCTACGGCATGCAAGATAGTTAAAATGTAGCAACTTTCCCTTATAAAATGGCCCTAACATGTTATAGAACATATACTGTTATTAAGCCGGAATAGAGAATTGTCTTCCATTGTTATTTAATCATCAGTATCCGGGATAAAAACATTTTTATATGTAGCAACAATAACGGATATAAATTGTTTAACTAACATGAAAATTAACTAATTTTGAAAGGAATTACAAATAAATTAGTGTGTTATGAAAACAATTATTGTTCCCCTCGATTTTTCAGATGAGTCATTGGCCGGGTTAACCTTCGCTCTAATGATTGCAAAAAAAACAGGAGCTACCATTCAGATGGTTAATATCATCAGTGAAATTATAGGCTCTGATAATAAGCTTTTGGAAGATGAAAAGCTTATGGCAAAATCAAAATTTGAGGATATTCTTAAAAAATTCAAAGCCGGTAGCAACATAAATATGAACCTCGACTACACCATTGAAGAAGGACATATATTCAAGGAAATAGCAGATATAGCTGACAGGTTTGAAGATCCCTTAACTGTTCTTTCAACTCATGGCGAATCGGGTTTTGAAGAATTATTTATCGGGGGGAATGCATACAAGATCGTTTCTCATTCAAGAAATCCTGTTATCACCATCAGAAGAAGTAAACTCTCGGCAAATATAGACAGCATTGTTCTGCCTCTTGATATTACTTTTCAGACAAGGGAAAAAGTACCTTATACTGTCGAACTGGCGAAAACATTCGGATCAGAAATACATGTGCTTACTACAAGACTCTCAAACCTGAAGAGTATAGAGAAAAAGCTTCATCAGTATGCCGACCAGGTAGTTACTTTTATAAAAAGTCATGGGATCCCTTATAAGCTTAAACATATTCATGGGAGCAACCCCACTGATATAACTCTGGATTATGCTTATTCAATAAATGCCAGCCTTATATCAATTATGGCTGAGCAGGAGAAAAACCCGTCAAATCTGTTACTGGGAAATTCTGCCCACCAGATGATAAACAAATCATATATTCCGGTTTTATTATTTCCTAATTATCATTTGCGAAAAACCATTGACGATATCTGGACCCTGGGAGCATTTGTCCCGAGATAATCGTTTTTGACTTTGTTTAAGATGGGATTATATGCTTATTCTATGTTTTAAAAAACTGAAAAATAAAAATGAAAAAAATATTAATTGCGCTGGATTATGATCCTACCGCACAAAAAGTAGCTGAAGCAGGTTTTTCACTGGCCAAATCGATGAAAGCTGAAATAACATTGCTTCATGTAATATCGGATCCTGTTTATTATTCTTCAGTGGAATATTCTCCTGTTATGGGATTTACAGGCTATATGGAAATGGGGCAGCTGCAGTCGGTAACCATTGCAAGACTGAAAGAAGCATCCTTGAAATTTCTTGAAAAAACAAAAGAACATTTAGGTGATAAAAAAATTCAGACCATAGTTTCTGAAGGTGATTTTGCCGATTCGATATTACAAACTGCCAAAGAGATAAAGGCGGATCTTATAGTTATGGGTACTCATAGCCGTAAATGGCTGGAGAATATCCTGATGGGTAGTGTGGCAGAAAAAGTGCTTCATCATTCTTCCATTCCGCTTTATATCATTCCAACTAAGAAGCATATATAATTTATTTCTTTGGATTTTCACAAATCATGAAAAAAAAGGAAAGTGATGAAATAGAAAGGATTCTTACTGATTTTCCGGATAATGTTGGAAAACTTATGAAAGAGTCAATAGATAGCGAAAACTACCGGAAAAAAATTACTGCCAGAGGGACTCTTGTAAAAATGGGTAGAAAGATCCTTCCCCACATGTATAAGCTGCTGGATTCGGAAAACAATATGCTTCGTATGGAAGCTGCCAAGATAGTCGAACTAATTGCGGAAAAAAGTTCCATCCCGATATTAATTAATTATCTTGATGATAAGGAATTCGAGGTCAGATGGATGGCAGCTGAAGGTCTTATCAGAATCGGACGAACAAGTATATTACCTTTGCTTAAGTCAATTCGTGATGGGAAAAGTTCTTTTATTCAAAATAAAGGAGCTCATCATATTCTGCTCAGCCTTCTGAATGACAAAGAGAAGGAAAAAGTGAAACCATTAATCCGTAGTCTTGATGATTATCATGAACTCGGTGAGACTGCACCCGTTGAGGCTTCAAATGCTATTAATACCTTATTTAGGAAGAAGACCTAGAATAATTTTGATTTAAGGGCTTTCTCAATAATTTTCCGAATGGGTCCCGGAGATACTAAATCATAAAAATGATGTAAAGAGTAAGTGCTTGTAATATAGTTAATTAAACTTAGGAATATGTCAATTATGGAAACAAATACTAATAATACCAATCCTGCTGAATCTAAAAAAGATATGAAAGATGATCTGAAAACTATGCCAATGTCGGATCTTCTCTCAAAGTTAGAATCGTCGCCGGAAGGTCTCAGTCAGGCTGAAGCTGAGAAACGACTGACCCAATACGGGCCTAATGAAATTGAAGAAAAGAAGACAAATTTGTTCCTGAAATTTCTTACCTATTTCTGGGGGCCTATCCCGTGGATGATCGAGGCGGCTATAATACTTTCAGCAGTTGCCAGACACTGGCCGGACTTTTTTATCATACTGCTTCTGCTGTTTGCCAATGCCGGGGTAGGGTTTTGGGAGGAGCATCAGGCTGGTAATGCCATTGAAGCCCTGAAAGCTAAGCTGGCTGTAAAGGCAAGGGTAAAACGTGGTGGTAAATGGATCAATCCGGCAGCACGTGAGTTAGTACCGGGCGATGTTATCCGCCTTCGCCTGGGCGATATTGTGCCGGCCGATGCGCGCCTTCTTGACGGTGATCCTGTTGAAGTCGATCAGTCGGCATTAACAGGTGAATCGCTGCCCGCTGAACGTAATCCTGGCGAGGCAGTATTTTCCGGTTCGATTATTCGTCAGGGTGAAATCGGCGCACTTGTCTATGCGACAGGTGCAAATACATACTTTGGCAAGACGGCACAACTTGTGCAGGAAGCACATACTGTTAGTCATTTTCAGAAAGCAGTGCTGAAGATTGGCAACTACCTGATCGTTCTTGCTGTAGCCCTGGTGGCGATAATTATTACAGTCGCTATTTTCCGTGGTGACCCGATACTCACAACACTGCAGTTTGCGCTGGTGTTGACTGTTGCTGCGATTCCTGTGGCTATGCCGACGGTATTGTCAGTGACAATGGCGGTTGGCGCTCGACTTTTGGCTAAAAAAGAGGCAATTGTGAGCCGGTTGGTTGCAATCGAAGAGTTGGCGGGAGTGGACATGCTTTGCGCTGACAAAACCGGTACTTTGACTCAGAATAAGCTGACACTGGGAGATCCGTTCAGCGTGAATAATGTTTCCACCGACCAGGTGATCCTTTATGGTGCATTGGCATCGCGTGCGGAAAATAATGATACTATAGATCTGGCAGTTTTGGGTGGCCTTAAAGACAAAGATTCGTTAAAGAGTTATGATGTGATTCATTTCCAGCCATTTGATCCGGTGCATAAACGAACAGAAGCCTCCATCAAAGCTTCTGACGGAAAGACATTTAAGGTTACGAAAGGAGCTCCACAGGTTATTTTAGAATTATCAGAAAATGCAAGCCTGGTAAAGGCTGCTGTTGACAAGGCGGTAAATGAATTCGCGGCACGTGGTTTTCGTTCATTGGGTGTAGCCCGGGCCGGTGATAATGGCAAGTGGCAGTTTGTTGGAGTGTTGCCCTTGTTCGATCCGCCGCGCGAAGATGCTAAAGCAACCATCGCTACTGCTTTATCTATGGGAGTAACGATCAAAATGGTTACAGGCGATGCATTGGCTATTGCCCGGGAAACAGCAAAAAAGTTAAACATGGGTACGAATATTCTCGATGCTAGCAGCCTGGGAGATTCAAAGAAGAAAGAAACAACTGAGGTGCTTGAATCTATCGAGAAAGCCGACGGTTTTGCACAGGTGTTCCCTGAACATAAGTTTCACATTGTTGACGTTCTTCAAAAACGAGGACATATTGTTGGCATGACTGGAGATGGAGTAAATGACGCACCTGCGCTTAAGAAAGCCGACTGCGGTATAGCGGTTTCAGATGCAACTGATGCAGCACGGGCAGCAGCGGCCATAGTATTATTGAAATCAGGTTTATCTGTTATTATTGATGCAATTAAGGAGAGCAGGAAAATTTTCCAGCGAATGAACAGCTATGCCATTTATCGAATCGCCGAAACACTGCGTGTTCTTTTATTTATGACTTTATCTATCCTGGTTTTTAATTTTTATCCTGTCACTGCCGTGATGATCGTAATGCTTGCGTTGCTTAACGATGGTGCCATATTGTCAATTGCATATGATAACGTTCATTATAAAAATCAGCCCGAGTCATGGAATATGCGGATGGTGCTGGGGATATCCACAGTGCTGGGTGTCATAGGAGTACTTGCCGCTTTCGCCTTGTTTTATCTCGGAGAGCGGGTATTTCATATAGACCGTGCGCACATCCAGACAATGATGTATCTCAAGTTATCCGTGGCGGGACATTTAACTATTTTTCTTACCAGAACACGTGGACCATTCTGGTCCATACGACCAGCTCGTATTCTATGGGTAGCAGTCCTTGGAACCCAGATTGTGGCAACATTAATAGCTGTCTATGGTCTGTTTATGACACCTCTTGGCTGGGGCTGGGCTCTTTTCGTTTGGGGTTATGCACTGGTGTGGTTCCTTTTTAATGACCGTCTGAAACTTCTTGCATATAGGATTTTCGATCCTGTCAAAAAAAAGACCTCATAAAACACGGCTCTGCTGACAGGTAAGTAACATGTCATTGGATGATAGGAAGCGAAAGCTCAAGGCCGGCGCAGCAATGTAATTATAATGGGACTAACATATTGCAATGTGGTATAAAAAAATTGAATATTATGGAAGTCAGCAAATATGCAGGGATTAATAAAGTTAAAAGATAAATTTGATGTTGCTTTCGCCTGCGATACTGATCATCTGAATAAAATTCTTGAAGAAGTACAAAGTATAGTGATAAAAGCAATGTCATAGCGATTTTGTCGATTGAATTAATCATGCCATGAAGAATATAAATGAAAGCAGGAAAATTGTACGCAATCTTTTGCCAGCTGATATTGAGGGAACTGAATTTTTAGAAGAGCTTGCTCTTGATATGCGATGGTCCTGGAATCATGCAGCCGATGAAATCTGGAGGCAGCTTGATCCCGACCTCTGGGATATGACTCATAATCCATGGGTAGTTCTGCAGACGGTATCGGGAGATCAGTTGAAGAATGCTCTGGCAAACCCCGTATTCAGAAAAAAAGTTGATGTATTCATAAAGTCTAAAGAGAAAGCTATATCCGCTCCAGCCTGGTTTCAGCAAAATTATCCTCAGCCACCACTTACATGTGCAGCCTATTTCAGCATGGAGTTTATGTTAAGTGAAGCTCTGCCAATCTATTCCGGAGGTCTGGGCAACGTTGCCGGAGATCAGCTGAAAGCCGCCAGTGACCTGGGAATTCCTGTGGTTGGGATCGGACTTCTTTACCAGCGAGGTTATTTTCGTCAGGTAATTGATAAAAATGGTCAGCAACAGGCTCTTTTCCCCTATAATGATCCCGGACAATTACCAATTATACCTTTACGTCAGGCTAATGGCGAATGGTTGCGTATACAGATATCACTGCCTGGT
>Ga0315536_1001505_pt1 | contig 11629 bp, 10 predicted proteins | sample SalMarSW160230MG_FD_203093 | JGI IMG/M metagenome (GOLD analysis project Ga0315536, IMG submission 203093) | Salt marsh sediment microbial communities from the Plum Island Ecosystem LTER, Massachusetts, United States - Salt Marsh Sediment SW1602-30 ... | reverse complement strand
AGAAAGAATTTGAGAAGGGAATAACTCCTTTTCAAATTGCTCAATCTATTTCAGATAGACTTGCCAATGATGCGCTTGCTGCTAAGGTAAATGGATATGTGCTTGATATGCATAGACCGATTAGTCGTGATGCCGATATTCGTTTTCTGATGTTCGATGATAAAGAAGGAAAAGAAGTTTACTGGCATTCTTCATCGCACCTGATGGCACATGCAATTAAATCAATTTATCCTGAAGCTAAATTTGGAGTTGGTCCCGCAATTGAAAACGGATTCTATTACGATTTCGATATAAATAAAAAACTTGATGAAGAAGATCTTCGTAAAATTGAAGAGAGAATGGAAAAGATTTCAAAAGAAGATCAAAAATTTGAAAGAAAGGAGTTATCTAAAGATAAAGCCATCGACTTTTTCAAAAAGCAAGATGATCAGTATAAGATTGAGATATTAAGCGAACTTGATGAGAATAATGAAGTAATTAGCATTTATAATGAAGGTGAGTTTACGGATTTGTGCACTGGCCCTCATTTACCTTCCGCTGGAAAAATAAAATATGTTAAGTTGTTGAGTGTTTCTGGTTCTTACTGGCGTGGTGATGAACATAATAAGCAAATGCAAAGAATCTACGGTATATCTTTTCCTAAAAAGAAAATGCTTGACGATTACATTCACTTTCTTGAAGAAGCGAAGAAACGTGATCACAGAAAACTTGGTAAACAACTCGACCTGTTCAGCATTCACGAAGAAGCTGGTGCAGGATTGATTTACTGGCATCCAAAGGGTGCAAGAATCAGAATGGAAATTGAAGACTTTTGGCGACAGGCTCACATTAAAAACGGATACGAGCTTTTATATTCTCCACACCTTGGAAAAAGCTGGCTTTGGGAAACGAGCGGACATCTAGGTTTTTATAAAGACAGTATGTATGCAAGCATGAAAATTGATGAACAGGATTATTACATAAAGCCTATGAACTGTCCATTTCATATAATGATTTATAAATCTCAGTTACGATCTTACAGAGATTTACCTTTAAGGTGGGCTGAACTTGGAACGGTTTACAGATATGAAAAAAGTGGCGTGTTGCATGGTTTGCTTCGGGTAAGGGGTTTTACACAGGATGATGCTCATATCTTCTGTACTCCTGAACAAATTGAAGCTGAAATTATTGAAGTGATTAGATTTGCAAAAACGGTTTTGAATGCTTTTGGTTTTTATGACATGAATTTTTACTTATCAACAAAACCGGAAGATGCAGTTGGTGAAAATTCAAGATGGGAAATAGCTACGGAATCTTTAAGAAAAGCACTTGAGACAGAAAAATTAAAATATGAGATCGATGAAGGAGCAGGGACTTTTTACGGACCTAAAATAGACATAAAAATAAAAGATGCTCTGGGAAGAGAATGGCAGCTAAGCACTGTCCAGTTTGATTTTAATGAACCCGAACGATTCGATATGAAATATATTGGCGAAGATGGAAAAGAACACAGACCATTTATGGTTCACAGAGCTTTGCTTGGCTCAATTGAAAGATTCTTTGGAATTTTGATTGAACATTATGCTGGAGATTTCCCAACCTGGCTGGCACCTGTTCAGACTACAGTAATTCCTGTCTCTCAAAACTTTTCTGAATATGCAAATAGCATTTACCAAAAATTGGTTGCAGCAGGTATCCGTTCTCATACTGATCAGAGAAATGAAAAAATTGGATATAAAATCAGAGACTGGGAAACACAAAAAGTTCCCTATATGATTATTGTAGGAGAAAAGGAACAAAATGCAGGCAATATTTCAGTCCGCCAGCATAAAAAAGGTGATATCGGGGCGTTTACATTATCTGATTTTATTGATAAACTTACGAATGAAATTAAAAACAAAGATTACACAACAAATTAAAGAGGTTATACATCGCGCAAGTAGATAGTATTCGCATTAACGAGGAGATACAAGCTCCTAAAGTTAGAGTAATTGATACAGAGGGAAAACAACTTGGAGTATTTTTAATAAAAGATGCCAGAAGATTAGCAAGTGAAAAAGGACGAGATCTTGTAGAAATTGCTCCACAGGCAAAACCTCCAGTTTGTAAAATTATTGATTTTGGTAAATTCAGATACGAACAACAAAAGAAAGAAAAACTTCAAAAGAAAAATCAACAGGTTTCAGTATTAAAGGAAATAAGATTTCATCCAAATACAGATGTTCACGATTTTGATTTTAAAACAAGACACGCAATTAATTTTCTTGAGGATGGAAATAAAGTTAAAGCTACCGTAGTTTTTAAAGGACGGGAAATGGCTTATATTGAACTCGGAGAAAATCTTCTTAAAAGATTTTTAGAAAGAGTTGAAGATATAGCAAAGGTTGAGGTGGAACCGAAAATGGAAGGAAGAAATATGAGTTTAATAGTGGTTCCTGCATCAAAAAAAGGAAAGAAAAAACAACAATAAAAACAGGATTTAATTATGCCAAAGATGAAAAGTAACCGGGGTGCAGCAAAAACATTTAAGAAAACCGCTTCGGGAAAATTTAAAAGACATAAAGCTTATAAGAGTCATATACTGACTTCAAAATCAACTAAAACAAAAAGAAAACTTCGGAAAGCTACGTTAGTTTCCAAAGCTAATCAGAAAAAAGTAAGTTTAATGGTTCAATAACGATAAAGGATAAGTAAAATGCCAAAAGCAAAGAGTAATGTTGCTTCAAGAAAAAGAAGAAGGAAAATACTTAAACAATCAAAAGGTTACTGGGGTGCACGGGGTAACGTTTATACGGTTGCTAAAAACGCAGTTGAAAAAGGTCTTGTTCATGCATACAGGGATAGGAAAGTTAAAAAAAGAATTTACAGATCTCTCTGGATTACAAGAATAAATGCTGCCGTAAGAGCAAATGGAATGAGCTATTCAAAGTTTATTAATGCTCTTGAAAGTAAAGGAGTAGTCATTAATCGTAAAGTACTTGCAAACCTTGCAGTCGATAATCCTGGTGCTTTTGCTGAACTTGTAAAGTTCGCATCTAATTAATTCAAACCCTCTCATAAATAAATCCTTATTTTTGCAGAGGGTATTTTTTAAATTTTCGGTAATTCCTTTATGCAGCAGTCGGACGTTGAGCGAATAAGAAATGATTTTGAGCAAGCGATTAATGAAGCGGATTCATTAAGTGAGATGGAACAGCTGCGAATTAAATACCTTAGCCGTAATGGAATAATCACAAAGCTATTCGATCAGTTAAAAGCAGTATCTCCTGAAGAAAAACCTGCCTATGGCAAACTTCTTAATACTTTAAGAAGTGAAACATCGGAATTATTCAATAATAAAAAATCAGTTCTTGAAACAGGTAAAACATCTGAGAAACATGAACTGGATCTCACGCTTCCCGGAAAAACTGTTAAACTAGGAAGCAAGCATATCTTATCGCAAACACTTTTCGAAATAAAATCTATCTTTAAAGGACTTGGATTTTCTGTTTACGATGGTCCGGAACTGGAATCTGACTACTATAATTTTGAAGCATTGAATTTTCCTCCTGATCATCCGGCGAGAGATATGCAGGACACGTTTTTTGTCGGCGAGCAATTTGTGCTTCGTACTCATACCACTCCAGTACAAATAAGAATTATGGAAAAAGAACAGCCGCCAATCAGGGCAATAATGCCGGGGCGTGTTTACAGGAATGAAGCAATAAGTTCCCGGAGCTATTGTATGTTCCATCAGGTAGATGGAATTTATGTTGATACAGATGTTTCATTTGCTGAGCTCAAAGGAACACTGGTTTCATTTGCAAAACAGTTTTATGGTGAAGGACTTAAATACAGATTCAGACCAAGTTTCTTTCCCTTTACTGAACCGAGTGCAGAAATGGATATTACTTGCTATATATGTATGGGAAAAGGATGCAGAGTTTGTAAACATTCTGGCTGGCTTGAAATATTAGGCTGCGGAATGGTTGATCCGAATGTATTTAAATATGTTAATTATGATTCGGAGAAATATACTGGCTATGCATTTGGGATGGGTATAGAAAGAATTGCTATGCTTAAATACGGAATCGATGACATAAGAATATTTTTCGAAAACGACTTAAGATTCCTTAAACAATTTTAACTGAAAGAATTAATTGAAGATTTCTTTAAACTGGATTAAAGACTACGTTAACCTCGATGGAATAACTACAGAAGAGATTGTAGACAAATTAACTATGTCCGGTCTTGAAGTAGAGAACTACGTTGATGAAACTAAAAAGTATTCAGGGATTATAGTTGGATTAGTTAAAGAAGTTGAAAAACACCCTGATGCTGACAAGCTTACAGTCTGTACTATTTATGATGGTAAATCTGATTTAAAAGTTATTTGTGGTGCACCGAACGTCAAGAAAGGACAAAATGTTGTATTTGCTCAGATTGGTGCAATCGTTCCGCAAGGTGAAATGGAGATTATAAAAGTAAAAATACGGGGGGTTGAGTCTAATGGAATGATTTGTGCCGAAGATGAACTAGGGTTAAGCAATGATCATTCTGGAATTATAATTTTAGATGGTGAGTTTTCTGCCGGCACTCCCATAAGTGATGCTCTTAATTTAAATGATGTTATCCTCGATATCGCAATTACACCCAACCGTCCGGATGCTCTTTCACATATCGGTGTTGCTCGTGATCTTTCAGTAATTTTTAATCGTGAATTAAGAATACCAAAACTGGATTACCAGGAATCGCAACAGAACGTCAACCAACTTGCAAGTGTTGAAATTGAGGACAAGATAAACTGCCCTCGATATTCCGCTTCAGTAGTTACTGGAGTTGTAATTAAGGAATCACCAGACTGGTTAAAAAACAAATTGGAAAAAATTGTGTTGCGTCCAATCAACAACGTTGTTGATGTAACCAATTTCATACTTCACGAATTGGGGCAGCCCTTGCATGCTTTTGATCTTGATCATTTGGCAAAAAGAAAGATAGTTGTGAAAAGTACTAACGCGGAAATGAAATTCACAACACTTGATTCAAAAGAAAGAATATTACCGCAAGGGACGATGATGATTTGCGATGGTGAAATGGAGGTTGCAGTTGCCGGAGTGATGGGTGGTGAAAATTCTGAGGTAACTGAGTCAACAAAGAATATTTTAATTGAATCTGCTTACTTTAATCCTTCTTCAATTCGCAGAACTTCAAAAAAATTGCAATTGGCATCCGATGCCTCATATAGATTTGAACGAGGAACCGATCCTTCCAATACGGTGTTTGCAGCTAAAAGAGCTGCGCAGCTTATTGTTTTAATTGCTGGAGGAGAGATTGCAAAAGGTGTTATTGATGAATATCCGGGAAGAAAAAGAAATACAGAAATTACACTCCGCTTATCTCGTTTGAAAAAATTGCTTGGTTATGAGATACCAAAATCAGAAGTAATAAAAATATTTCAAAGGCTTGGAATTAATTTACTTAAGGACTTGGGGGATTCTCTTGAAGTTGTTATTCCGACATTTCGTCCGGATATTGAAAGAGAAGCAGATTTGGTTGAAGAAGTTGCCAGGATAGCTGGATATGAAAAAATTCCCGTTGTAGAAAAGGTAAGTATAACTCTCGATAAAAGAAAAGATGAATTCGAATTTGAAGATCATCTAAGAGAGAGTGCTATATCCTTAGGATTTAATGAGATGGTAAATAATCCTTTAATTCCGGAATTAAACTCTCAATTAACTGGAAGACCGATTGAGATTTCCAATCCTCAAAGCATCGATATGGCATATCTTCGGACTTCGCTCCTTGTTTCCGCTTTACCAACTATATCAAATAATATAAAGAAAGGTGAAAAGGATATTTCAGCATTTGAAATCGGTAAAGTATTTAAAAGCCTTCAGAAGAGTATAGATACTTTCTCAGATTTTGAAGAGAAGAAAAAATTACTCTTTGTTTTAACAGGTAAAAAACAGAGTCGTCAATGGTATTCAGAGGAAACAGAATATGATATTTATGACCTTAAAGGTATGATAAAATCATTTTTAGCAAAATTTTCGCTTGACAATGTTTTAAATGATTCTTATAATTCCATACAGAATAAGATTTACGATTATCAATTCATCGTAAACTTGAAAGATTCGGTTTTTGGAATCGGTGGTAAATTAAATAATAGCGTTCTTAAAGAGTTTGATATCAGTCAGCCAGTTTATTCATTTGAAGCTGATTTAAGTCTTAGGGATGTTTTAATTAGTAATAAAAAAGCATTCAAAGAGCTTTTAAAATATCCTAAAGTCTTACGCGATTTTGCTTTTTTGTTTGATAAATCAGTAAAATATGCATCAGTAAAAGATTTTATTATTAAGGAAAGTAGTGATATTCTGAAATCAGTTGAATTATTTGACCTTTTCGAGAGTAATGAAATTGGGAATGATAAAAAAAGTATGGCATTTAGTTTGGAATATTTTGATTTAAAAAGAACTTTAACGGACGAAGAAGTGGATAAAGATTTTCAAAGTTTAATTAAAAAAGTAACAACAAATTTTAACGCGATTCTAAGAGGAAAATAGTTGGTGGACCTTGCTAAATACGAAACTTTGATATCGGACTTAAGCGCTCTTGAGTCCCAGGTAGAAATACTTAAGGATAAATACAGTGATACACTTGAGAGAAATAAAGAACTGGAAGTATCGCTTAACGAAATACAGCAGGATAAAAATCTTCTACACGAGAAAATTTCCGAACTAGAATCGGAGTTAGAGGAAATAAAACTTAAAGTGGAGGAAAAATCAAAATTAAATTTAGAGGAACGGGAAGAATTAAAAATTACAATTAAGGATTTAATTACAAGAGTTGATAAACACTTGTCCGCAGATATATCTGGCTAAATTAATAACCAGCTACTGATGACAGGTTTTGTTCTTAAATAATTTGTTAGTGGGTTAGTACTGAAAAACTGATGGAAAAAAAGAAGCTGAAAATAAAAATATTTGATAAAGAATATTCTTTGCTTGTTGAAAACGAGGAAATAGCAAAAGAGCTTGCTATTTATGTTAATAAAGTAATGGAAGAAACAAAAGATGAGCTACCGGATCAACCGGCTCAGACCATAGCCATTATAGCATGTTTGAATATTGCTTATGATCTCTTTATTGAAAAGAATAAGAATCGGGAATTTTTAATTCAGGCTTCGGATAAAGTTAAAAAGATAAAGCTTCTTCTGTCAGATCAGAAAACAGCTGACCCATCTTAAGTATCACCGTCTCGCTGCTCCTAATAATTAGTGAAAAACTAACATGTACTAATTGGGAGTATTACTCCGGCGTGTATTACAGGCCTCATCTTCAACCTTGTGTTGAAGACTCTGTCGATTTTTCGGCAGAGCAGTGGAAGTAAAAAGCGACTGGGAACATTCCCACTGTGATTAATAGGGTTTTTCCTATTAATTACGGGGCAGCGAGTTCGGTCTTAAAAAATAAAACTTAAGTGTGGAGGAAAAATGGATGTACTACTGTTAATACCGATGCTCGTGGTGGTTATTATTGTTTTCTTTTACCTTGGATGGATGATGAACTCCAGAATTGGTAAAAAGAGTATCAGCACAGCTGAAGAACAAGCAAAGAAAATACTTGAAGATGCAGATAAAGAAGCAAAAAATGTTAAAAGAGAAAAACTTTTAGAAGTAAAAGATGAATGGTATAAAAAGAAAACAGAATTTGATAAAGAGGTTCAGCAAAAAAGACAAAAGCTGAATGCTCTCGAAAAGCAGCTTTCGTTACGAGAAGAAAACAGCGAAAAAAAGTTTGACCTTGTTTTACAGAAAGAACGCGAAAATAAGAAGTTCGAACAAGAATTAAATGAGCAGCGAAAGCTCCTTGAAAAGAAGCTGGAGGAATTAAGCCGACTTGAGCAGGAACAAAACATAAAGCTCGAAAAAATATCCGGTCTTTCCTCGGAAGAAGCTAAGAAAATTCTAATGGAAAACCTTGCGAATGAAGCTAAAACGGAAGCAGCATTTACGATAAAAGAAATTACGGATCGAGCTAAATCCGAAGGAAAAAGAGAAGCGCAAAAAATCATCGTTCAATCCATCCAAAGAACCGCAGCAGATCATTCTATCGAAAGCACTGTATCAGTAGTTCAGATTCAAAATGATGAAATGAAGGGAAGAATTATTGGTAAAGAAGGAAGGAATATTCGTGCTTTTGAATCAAGTACAGGAGTGGATGTCATTGTCGATGATACGCCCGAAGCAGTAATCCTTTCTTCTTTCGATCAGTTCAGAAGGGAAGTCGCAAGAGTTTCTTTAGAAAAGTTAATAGCTGATGGAAGAATTCACCCGGCAAGAATTGAAGAAGTTGTTGAAAAAGTTAAGCAGGAACTCGAAGAGGAAATGATCCGCGATGGTGAGAACGTTGTTATGCAACTTGGATTGCACAATATGCATAATGAATTGATAAAGCATATTGGTAAGATGAAATACAGATCCAGCTTTGGGCAGAATTTAATGCAGCACAGTATTGAAGTAGCATATCTTACTGGAATAATGGCGGCTGAACTTGGACTCGAAACTAATCTGGCAAAAAGAGCAGGTTTACTTCACGATATTGGAAAAACTGTTGACAAAAGCGTTGAAGGACCTCACGCTCTGATTGGATACGAGTTTACCAAAAAATTTAACGAGAACGCTATTGTAGTAAATGCAGTTGGGTCACATCATGAAGATATTGAAATGGAACACCCAATCGCTGCGCTGGTTCAAGCTGCCGATGCTATTAGCGGAGCAAGACCAGGTGCAAGACGAGAACCTCTTGAAAGTTATGTGAAAAGATTGGAAAATCTTGAGTCGCTTGCAAAATCGTTTGAAGGTGTTGCAAAAACTTATGCAATTCAGGCAGGCAGGGAAGTAAGAGTAGTTGTTGAGCACGATAAGGTTGATGATCTTCTTGCTGATAAGCTAGCTAAGGAAATAGCTTTAAAGATTGAAAATGAAATGGATTATCCCGGTCAAATTAAAGTTACAGTTATACGGGAAGTTAGAAAAATAGGATACGCAAAATAAAAGGGGATATTCCCCTTTTCTTTTTTATGTCACAAAAAAAGAAATTATTAATTGCAATTACCGGGGGGATAGGCTCCGGTAAATCCACGTTTGCCAGCTTTTTAGCAGAGCAGGATCATCCAATTATTCTAGCTGATGATATTTCTAAGGAAATTTTGGCTCATGATCCTGAAGTAAGAAATGAAATAGTAAAAGAATTCGGAGCAACGTCATATCTTGGAAAAAAAATTAATAAAAAATTTCTTGCTGATAATATCTTTTCCAATCCAATAAAACTAAAAAAAATAAATTCAATTCTGCATCCAAGAGTCAGAAAAAGAATCCATTCCATTTCGGAAGAATATTTCAAAATAAAAGATTTGGTATTTGTTGAAGCTGCATTGATTTATGAATCAGGAATTGAAAAAATGTATGATTTTGTGGTTCTTATTGTAGCAGATGAAAAATTAAGGATGCATCGAGTTACTAAAAGCAAAAAAATTTCAGAAAAGGATTTTATTAATCGAAGTCAAAACCAATTGGATGATGAGTTAAAAAAGAAAAAAGCCGACTTCATTTTTATCAATAATGGTTCTAAGTCTGAATTAAAACAAAAAGCAATTCTTCTTTTAATTCTCTTAAAAGCCCACTGATTAGCGAATGATACATATATCCATTTCAGGTTCACTTTTTACAGTAGCAAAAATGCAGTAATTTTGTAAACAACTTTTTTCGGAGTAAATGGTGTCAATAATTCATAATCTTCTTGTTAAAACGGTTCAGATGATGCCTGAAAATATTGTTTGGTTATTTTCAAAAAAATATATAGCGGGCAAAACACTTCAAAATGCAGTAGACACAGTTAAAGATCTCAATTCAAAAGGAATATGTGCTACGCTCGATGTACTGGGGGAATCTATTACAACTAAAGAAGAAGCAATTGAATCAAAAAGAAAAGCACTAGAAGTTTTTGATGCAATTGTTAATAATAAATTGAATGCGAACCTTTCAATTAAACCAACTCAAATGGGATTAGCCATTGATAAAGAATTTGCTTATCAACAAATACTTGAATTAGTAAAACGGGCTGATGAGATTAATAATTTTGTCAGAATCGATATGGAAGATTCGCCATACACTGACTTGACCTTTGAAGTTTATAAAAGAATATATGAAGATTTTAGTAATGTTGGAATAGTGCTCCAGGCGTACTTAAAGAGAACTTCTAACGATGCAATCATTCTTAATAAGTTAGGAACTAATTACAGGTTATGTAAAGGGATTTATATCGAACCTGCAACAATAGCTTACAAGGATAAACAGGCAATCAGAGATAATTATATGAAAACTCTTGAATTAATTTTGAAGAATGGAAATTATGTCGGTATTGCTACACATGACAAGTACTTGATTGATAAATCCTACGAGCTGATTAAAGATATGAATGTCTCAAAAGATAAATTTGAATTCCAGATGTTACTTGGTGTAAGAGAAGATTTAAGAGATAAGATAAATAAGGATGGATATAAAATTAGAATTTATGTCCCGTTCGGAGAAGATTGGTACAAATATTCAATTCGCCGATTACAGGAGAATCCTCAACTTGCAGGACACATTGTTAAAGAATTCTTTGCTTTCAGATAATGGCTTTAACCCGGAGATTAAATATCCTGGGAATAGAAAGCTCCTGCGATGAAACTTCTGTAGCGATTCTTTCAAACGAAGAAGTGAAGGCAAACCTGATTTCATCCCAGCATTTTCACAAAGCTTATGGCGGAGTTGTTCCCGAACTCTCAAGCAGAGCTCATCTGCAAATTGTTAAGCCATTAATTGATTCAGCGCTGACAATGACTAATTTAAAATTAAAAGATATTGACCTTATAACTGCTACCGCAGGACCCGGATTAATCGGTGCCTTATTAGTCGGTCTTACATTTGCGAAAGGATTATCCTTCTCATTAAAAAAACCATTCATTCCTGTAAATCATATTGAGGGACATATCTTCTCCGGATTTTTAATGGAACAAAAACCTGAGTTCCCGTTACTTGTGCTTGTTGCCTCTGGAGGGCATACACTTTTATTATATGTAAAGAACTTTACTGAAATTTATAAATTAGGTACCACGGTTGATGATGCTGCTGGTGAGGCATTTGATAAAGTATCGAAGATGCTTGGATTTGGTTATCCAGGTGGACCGCAAATCGAAGCCAGTGCATTCAAAGGAGATGAGACTAGTATAAAATTTCCCATTGCTGAACTGAAGGATAAATATAATTTTTCATTCAGTGGCTTGAAAACAGCTGTGCTTCGATATATTCAAACTAATCATCCTGACGGAAATATTTCTGAATCTGATTTAAATAATATTTCAGCATCTTTTCAGAAAGCATTAGTCAGCGCACTTATCAAAAATGTCGTTCTTGCATTAAATAATTATAAGGTTAAATCGTTATCTCTTGTTGGTGGGGTAGCAGCCAATAAGAAGTTAAGGAATGAATTTGAAAATCTTGCAGAAAAATTTAAAATATCATGTATAATTCCATCTTTCGAATATTGCTCGGATAATGCAGCAATGATAGCTTTACGTGGATATCAACTTTATCAGACAGGATTTGTGGGTAACTTGAATGCTAAAC
>Ga0315536_1001504_pt1 | contig 11630 bp, 8 predicted proteins | sample SalMarSW160230MG_FD_203093 | JGI IMG/M metagenome (GOLD analysis project Ga0315536, IMG submission 203093) | Salt marsh sediment microbial communities from the Plum Island Ecosystem LTER, Massachusetts, United States - Salt Marsh Sediment SW1602-30 ... | reverse complement strand
GCGTGGGTAGTTATTTGGGGCACTGGTACCTTGGGCTGAGATGGCTTGGTTTAATCCCGCAAATGAATGGGTATCTCGTGACCTTGATCGGCATAGCGATAGCGACCACCATCTACTTCTTGTGGCTGGCCCGGCAGTACCAACGCATAAAAGAGTAGACCTATCTGGCCGAGCAGAGTTTTTAGAGAGTTGGTATCCAGGCACGTCGAGCCGATTTCACAGCCGCCTAAGCAAACCCACCACCAGCGTCAGCACCCCCATTGCCCCCAGCGCGATGATCACCACGGCGGGCCGCAGCACGCCCTGCCGCGTATCGGCGTCCTCCGTTGCCTGGATCGCCTCCGGCTGGACGTAAGGCGGCGGTGGGGTGAAGGTCGGCAGGCTGCCCGCAGGCGCGCCGCCCCCCGGCTCAGGCGTCTGAGAGAGCAGGCCGGTGGGCACGGCGAAGGCGGTGGCCGTGGCCGTCTCGGCGGCTCCTGGGGTTTGCAGCAGCACGGCGGCGGTCGCCTGGATCGACGCCTGGGTGGCGTCGGAGGTGGGCGCTTCCGGCTCCTCGACGATCGGCACGGTCGTGATGTCGCCGATCACCTGCACCAGCTGGTCGAACACCCACGCCTGGCCGTTGGGCGCGTCCTCCCAGGCTACCAGCAGCCACGGGAAGCGCACCGAGCGCCCGATCACCGGCACCGGGTTGCCCGCCACCAGCGTGCCCACCACCTCAAAATCGAGGCCGGGGCCGCTGCGCAGGTTGGCCTCGCCGATTGCGTCGGCCAGGACGGGCGTGATGGTGGGCGTGCGCGAAGGCGTTGCCGTCGGGCCGCCCAGCACGGTCGAGGTGGCGGTAGGTAATTGCACCTGGCCAAACCCCGGAGTCGAGGTGACCTGCAAAAGGGCTGGCGTCCCCCCGGCGGCCTGGGCGAACCCGGTGGTGACGGCCAGCGCGATCAGGGCCAGCCCGACGACCGTGAGGGGCCGCGAAGGCGAGCGTCCGTGCGTGCGATGTTTCTCGTCCATAGCAGCAGATCGTACCGCCGAGGTGCGGGGCTGGCAACCCACGTTTGTCCCCCGATAGGCGTGCTATAATCCGGGCCATGGCCCTCTACCCTACTTTCCAGGCCGCGCTGCGTGGCTGCGGCGTATTAGAACCGGGCGACCCGCTGGTCGTAGGCGTCTCAGGCGGGGCGGATTCGATCGCGCTGCTCCACCTGCTCACCCACTCGCGTGATGAGCTTGACCTCCGGCTCCACGCCCTGCACGTCAACCACCAGATTCGCCAGGGCGAGGCCGAGGCCGACGAGCGCTTCGTCCAGGCGGTCTGCGCCAAATGGGGCGTGCCCTGCCGAATCGAGTCGGTCGACGTGCCCGCCCTGGCCGCCCGGCACAAATTGTCGCTGGAGGAGGCCGCCCGCCAGGCGCGTTACACTGCGCTGGCCGGGGAGGCGATCCGGGTCGGGGCGGGCGTTATCGCGGTGGCCCACAACGCCGACGACCAGGCCGAGACGGTGCTGATGCACTTCCTGCGGGGGAGCGGTTTGGCCGGGCTGCGCGGGATGCTGCCCGTAACCGACCTGGGCGTGTATCACCTGTTGGAGCCGCTGGCGAGGCCGCTCAGCCTGATCCGCCCGTTGCTCACCATACCGCGCGAGGCAATCGAATCCTACTGCCAGGCGCACCACTTAGAAACCCGGCTGGACAGCACCAACCTGGACACCACCTACTTCCGCAACCGCCTGCGCCACGAGGTCATCCCCCTGCTGGAGACGCTCAACCCCAACCTGCGGGCGGTGTTAGGCCGGACGGCGGCGCTGGCCGCGGCGGATCACGAACTTCTGGAAGGGCTGGTGGACGATGCCTGGGAGTCGGCGGTCATCTCGGCGAAGGGTGAGCGGGTCGAGTTCGCCCTGGATAAGTGGCGGGCGCTGCCGCTCGCCTTGCAGCGGGCGACCATCCGGCGGGCGGCCTGGCTGATCCGGGAATCATTGCGCGACGTGAGCTTCGAGCACGTCGAGGGCGCGCTGCGGGTGGCCGCTCAGGGCAACACCGGCGCGGAGGCGACTTTACCCGGCGGGCTGAGTCTGCGGGTGGGCTACGACCGGCTGGCAGTCGGCCCGGTCGATGCGCGCCCCTCTGCCCCCGATTGGCCCCTGCTGGAGCCGGGGACGGCCATCCACCTGAGCGGGCCGGGGACGCTCGCGCTGCCCGGATCGGGCTGGCGGCTGACCCTCGAACCTTTCGACGGGGCGCGCGGCGGCCCGGACTGGGAGGCGATCCTGGCCGATCCGTGGGCCGCGCCGCTCGATGCGGGGCGGCTGGGCGCGGCGCTCAGCCTGCGCACCCGCCAGCCGGGCGACCGCTTCCATCCGCAGGGGATGGGCGGCTCACAGAAGGTGAGCGACTTCATGATCAACCAGAAGATCCCCGCCGCCTGGCGCGATCACCTGCCGCTGCTGGTCAGCGGGGGTGAGATCGCCTGGTTGTGCGGCTGGCGGGTGGATGCGCGCTTCGTGGTAACAGAAGACACGCAGACAGTATGGATAGCGCGCTTCGAACGGTAGACTCTACACCGCCGACCGCTTGGTAGTACCTATCCGAAATGAGCGCCGATGGGACATCGGGGCGAATTTACGGATAGGTTTTAATCGCACACCACGTAGGCGTCGTCAATGTAGCTGTCGTTGTGCTGGAAGGGCCACAGACGCCGGTTCTCAAAGAAGACGGTCGCGTGACTGCTGGTGGCGGTGAAGGCGAAGCTGATGAAGGCGAACTCGTCGTAGTGGCCGTCCTCGTAGGTGAAATCGCGGCTCCTCAGCAGGTCGTCGTCGAAGGCGTAGGTGCCGCCCTCCGGGTCGATCACGATCCGCCAGACCGAGTTGTCGCGGTCGTCCTCGGTCTCCGTATAGGACGTGTACGGCTCGCCGTCCGTGCCGATGTAGTAGCCCGCGCTCCAGGTCTGCACGTACGCGCCGACCTCGCACTCCTCGCCTGGTGAGGTGGGGAAGGTCTGGTAAATCCCGGCCCGGCAGGTCCGGTCGAAACAGAACCACTGCTGCGAGGTGTTCCCGCTGTGCACGCGGTCGGGGACCTCGCTCGGCTTGAACTCTGGGCGGCCCATCATCAGCCCCTCCGGGTTGCCGTCGCCGATGCGCTCCGCCGGGCATCCGCCTGCCACGTACGGCTCGTCGCAGTAATACGGCTGCCACGCCTCGAACGTCCACACCTGCCCAAAGATCACCGGGCGGGCCGGGCCTTCGAACACGCCGTCGACCAGGCGGTTCCCGGCGGGGTTGAACGAGGAAGGCGGCGGCGGGTCGTTCGCGCCGGGGTCTTCGGTATTGGTCGGCTTTGGCGTATCGGTTACCAGCGGCGTGTAGGTGGGCAGCGGCGTGTAGGTGGGAAACGGTGTGTTGGTCGGCAGCGGTGTGTTGGTTGGCAGCGGCGTGTTGGTCGAAGGAAGCGGCGTCCAGGTGGGCGGCACGCGGGTGGCGGTGGGCGCGGGTGTTGAGGAAGGAGTGTCGGTGATCTCAGGGGTCTCGCTGGGCGTGGGCGTCCCCGTCTCCGTCGCCGGGACGGTGGCGGTGACGATGACCGTGATCGCGTCCGGCCCGGCGAGAGCCTGCGGCTCTGCCTTGTTGGAGAACAGGTTGCAGCCCAGGGCCAGGATCAGCATCGCCCCGGCCAGCCATACCCTTGAATTCGGCGAACGGAATCGCACGATCCGCATCCCTCACCTCGCTACCCGATCGGTCACCCCGGCTTGATGCCGTACCCCGCCATTATCTGCCACTCTAGCCCGCGAGGCAACCACTGGTTAACGATTGGTTCATTATTGTTATGAAATAGTTAGAATCTGCGGACGATCTGGCCGTCCACTCCGCAGCGTCGGCGCAGAATCCGGCGAAGGGCGGCCCGGCGCTCGCCACCACCAGGAACGCGCGGATGTGGCGGCGAGTTGCGTTTACCGGCATCAGCCTATACCTTACACGGTACGATGTTGTAAAATGTGACTAGGCGGAAACCGGGGCGCGTCCGCCCCCGGACAATCCACTGCTCTGCGATCATCACGACAGGTGGTGCTTCCCAGGCAGGATAGAACGCGGAACCCCAATCGGGTTTGACCGTTCACCCCACCGGCCCCACCCACGATCTCCGCCCCCGGCCTGAGTAGGACATTCTTCAGGAGAAAGCCCGATGCCAAACGAACATCGCCAGCCCAGGGGACGTGATAGCCTGAGATTTCCTCTGTTCGTCACGGTCGTCTATGCGGTCACGGCAGGCCTGTGGATTCTGCTCTCGGATAAGGCCGTCGCCGGGCTCTTCCCACCGGCAGAGGTCGTGGCGAGAATTCAGACCTTCAAGGGTCTGGGAGCCGTCGCCGTCACCACCACTGTGTTGTTTGTCCTGCTTTACCACCAGTCTCGCCGGCAAACCGAGATTGAGCAGGAGCTGCGCGAGAGCGAAGAGAAATTCGCGGCAGCGTTCCGGGGCAGCCCCATTGGGCTGGTCATCTCGACGATAGCTGGCGTGATGGTCGAAGTGAATCAGGCGTTCTGCGGCCTGACGGATTTCAAGCGCGAGGAACTGCTGGGCGAGACTTCCGTCAACATCGGATTTTTCACCCCAGAGGCCCGCCGGGAGTTGGTCGACGCCATCGAGCGTGAGGGCGGCAGGGTGACCGATCATGAGCAGACTTTCCCAGACCGGCATGGAGCCCCCCGCACTGTCCTGTTATCGACGGAAACGATCACCCTTCGCGGCGAGCCGCATCTCGTGACGACGACTCTGGACATCACCGAGCGCAAACAGAGGGAGGAAGCGCTGCGCGAGAGCGAAGAGAAATTCGCGGCGGCATTCCACGCCAGCCCCATCGGGATCGCCATCACGACGATGGCTGGTAAAGTCGTCGAAGTGAACCAGTCCTTCTGCAAGCTGATGGGGTATACCCGCGAGGAGTTGGTGGGCAAGACCTCGGTCGGCCTTGGAGTATTCACCGCCGAAGGGCGCCAGGAATTTACCGACTCCATCAGGCGCGGGGGCGGCAGAGTGACCAATGCGGAGTGGACTTTCTCCGACCGGCATGGCAATTCCCGCACCTTTCTCTATTCGACGGAAACGATCAGCTTTCGCGGCGAGCCGCACTTTTTGACGACATGCCTGGATGTCACTGAGCGCAAGCGGGTCGAGGAGGCGCTTAACAACGAGCGCGACCTGCTCCACGCCCTGATGGATAACATCCCGGACGCCATCTATTTTAAGGATACAGCCAGCCGGTTCACGCAGATCAACGAGGCACAGGCCAGACTTCTGGGATGTGATGAGCCGGAAGAGGCTTTAGGTAAGGCCGATTTCGACTTTTACTCACCGGAATTCGCCAAGGAGACGTTCGACGACGAGCAGCGGATCGTCGAGACCGGGCAGCCGGTGGTAGGTAAGGTCGAGCAGCTCAAGTGGCCGGATGGCAAGGATCGCTGGGCGTCGGTCACCAAGGTGCCGATCCGGGACGGCTCAGGCCAGGTGATTGGCACGGTGGGCATCACGCGCGACATCACCGAGCGCAAAAAGGCTGAGGAGGCGCTGCGCAGCCGCGAACAGGAGCTGCGGGTGATCGCCGAGAACATCCCGGCGCTGTATGCCTACGTGGATGCGGACGGCCATTTCCGCTTCGTCAACAACCGGTACGTGGAGTGGTATGGAATCCCCCATGGCGAGATCGTAGGCAGGCACGTCCGGCAGGTTGTCGACGAAAACGCCTATAAAGTGGTCGAGCCGCACGTCGAGGCCGCACTGACGGGCCGTCGCGTGCACTACGAGGCGGTTGTTCCCTTTGCCAGGATTGGCACGCGCTCGGTGATGGTCGACTACGTCCCGGACGTCGACGACCAGGGGGAGGTCAAGGGCTTTTTTGCCCTGATCACCGACATCACCGACCGCAAACAGGCCGAGCTGGCCCTAGAGCAAGAGAGAGACAAGGCACAGACGTACCTCAACATAGCCGGGGTCATATTCATAGCGCTTAATGCTCGAGGAGAAGTAACACTTGTCAATCCGAGAGGGTGTCAGATCCTTGGATACAACCAGGAGGAAATCGTCGGTAAGGATTGGTTTGCCAACTTCCTGCCTGAGAGCAGCAGAGCAGAGGTTCGGGCGATCTTCAGCCAGCTGATAGCCGGTGAGGTTGGAAACTTTGGACAGGTCGAGGGTCTGATTCTCACCAGAGATAATGAGGAGCGGCTCATCCTGTGGCACAATACACTGCTGACTGACGACAGTGGCGCTATCGTGGGAACGCTCAGTTCTGGGCAAGATATCACCGAGCGCAAGCAGGCCGAGCTGGCGCTGCGCGAAAGCGAGGAGCGCTTCCAGCAGTTCGCCAACAACGTCGACGAGGTCTTTTTCCTGCTGGACGCTCTCAACGGCGACCTCCTCTACATCAGTCCCGCCTATGAGAAAATCTGGGGCAGCCCCATGGAGCATATCCACACGTTTGAGGACTTCCTGCCCCGGGTGCACCCCGACGACCGGGAACTCCTTCGCCTGCCAGAAGAGTCGGGCTCCTTCCGGCCAATGGTGGAGTATCGGATCATCCGCCCGGATGGGGAACTCCGCTGGATACGGACGCACACCTATCCGATCCGGGATGCCCAGGACCAGATTGTCCGGCTGGCCGGGATCGTCCAGGACATCACCGCCGAACGCGAACAGCGCACCCTGGCCGAAGCCCTGGCAAACACGGCAGCGGTCGTCAACAGCACGCTGGACCTCAGCCAGGTGCTCAGGGAAATCCTGGACAACGTGGGGCTGGTTGTCCCGCACGACGCGGCTGAGGTGTGGCTCATCGAAGAGGGCACCGTCCGTGTGGTCGGCAGCCAGGGCCACGCCGGGCGAGGCAGCGTAGAGGGTTTGCTGGCGATGCGCCTGCCGGTGGACGAGATCGCCAACATGCGCATGGCCGAGGAAACCGGTCAGCCGGTGCTGATCGACGATACGCGAGAGCTTGCAGACTGGATCGAGCTGGAAGCCACCGCCTGGGTGCGCTCCCTGGTGACGGTGCCCATCCAGGTGGGCGGCGAGGTGTTGGGCTTCCTCAACCTGCTCAGCGATACGCCCCACCATTACACGCCCGCCCAGGGCAGGCACCTGCAGGCGTTTGCCAACCAGGTCGCCACCGCCATCCAGAACGCGCGCCTGTACCAGGAGCTTGAGAGACACAGCGAAGCGCTGCGCCAGGCGGTCGAAGCGCGCACGGCGGAGCTTCGCCAGTCCAAGGAGCGCGTGGAGGCGATCCTCAACCACAGCCCCGACCCGATCTTGCTGCTGAAGCCCAGCGGCGCAATCGAGACGGCCAACCCGGCCTTCCAGCGGGTCTTCGGCTATCACGTCGACGAGCTGCACAGGCAGCCGCCCCTCAGCCTGATCGCCCCCGACCACGCCGAGGTGATGCAGGATGCGCTGGCGCGCGCCACCGAAAACCGCCAGGTGGAGCGGCGCGAGCTGATCGCCCAGTGCAAGGACGACACCACCTTTGACGCCGAGGTGGCGCTGGCCCCCATTGTCGAGGAGGGCGGCACCCTGTTAGGCGTGGTGTGCAGCGTGCGGGACATCAGCATTTTGAAGGAGGTCGCGCGCATGAAAGACGCCTTCGTCTCCAACGTCTCGCACGAGCTGCGCACCCCGATCACCGGTCTGAAGCTGAACCACAAGCTGATCGAGCTGGACCCGGAGAAGCGCGCCGTCTACCTGGAGCGGCAGGGGCGGGAGATCGACCGGCTGAACGTCCTGATCGAAGACCTGCTGCGCCTGTCCAGGCTGGATCAGGAGCGGGTGACGCTGGACATCAGGCAGGTTGACCTCAATGAGTTAGTTGCCCAGTACGTCAACGACCGCACCCCGCTGGCCGAGAGCCAGGGCCTGACCCTCTCGTTTGAAGAGCGTGCCGACCTGCCTGCCATCCAGGCCGACGAGGGCCTGATCGGCCAGACGCTGAGCGCCCTGCTGACCAATGCCTTCAACTACACGCCCGCCGGTGGGCAGGTGGTGGTGAGCACGCAGAGCGCCGAGTTTGACGGCCAGCGCTGGGCCGGGTTCAGCGTCGGCGACACCGGGCCGGGCATCTCCCCGGCTGACTTCCCACACCTGTTCGAGCGCTTCTATCGGGGGAGTGCCGGGTACGAATCCGGCGTGCCGGGCACCGGGCTGGGGCTGGCGATCGCCGGGGAGATCGTCGAGCACCACCACGGGCGGATCGAGGTCGCCAACCGGGGTGAGGGCGAAGCCGGGGCGGTGTTCACCGTGTGGCTGCCCATGGAAGAGGACTGATAGGAGCAGGCAGCCAGCTTGCCGTCGACAGCCAGATCATGATCAGAAGGCTGCCCGATCACACCCTGACCTGTGCCGCCCCGGCCTGGCTTTACCCCACCTGAAAAATCCAGTACACTAAGGCCGGATTCCACAACCGGGGGGCAAAAATGAACAGTACAACCCTGCGCACATTGATTGCGGTCGTCCTTTTCGTTCATGGCATCGGCCATCTCCAGGGCGTGATCGCCGCCCTGGGCTTGCAGGCCACCGAGCACTGGCACGCCCGCTCGTGGCTTTTCACTGACCTGCTGGGCGAATCCGGCGCGCGCGCCCTCGCCCTCGTCGTCTGGCTGGTCACGTCAATCGCCGCGCTGGCCGCCGGGCTGAGCCTGCTCGGCTGGCTGGTTCCCCACCCGTGGTGGCGGGCGGCGGCCATCCTCTCCGCGATCACGTCGTCGTTCGGCCTCGTCTTCTACTGGCACTCGCTGGCGATGGTTTTCAACAAAGTCGGGGCCATCGCCGTCAACCTCGCGATCCTGGTGAGCCTCGTTGTGCTCAGTTGGCCCCCCGAAGCGGCTCTTGGCTTTTAACAACCCCTAATCACAAGAAGGTAGTCCGATGAAGATCATCCTCCTCATTCTCGGCTGGCTGTTTGGCCTCCTGTTTGGCCTGCTGGCGCTTTCCATGGCGCTGACCCGCAACTATCTCCAGGTGATCCCGCTGCTGCTGCTCGTGCTGCTCGTGCTGCCGCCCGCCGTGGCGCTGACCACCGACCTCACCGGCTTCACCCTGCCCTGGTGGGGGCGCGCCCTGGGGGTCGTCGCCATGCTGGCCGTGTTCCTGACGCTGTCCTCGGCTAACCAGCCCGACTCGATATACACCTCGCCTGACGCGGAGCCGCAGTTCATGGCGATCTACGACGCCCGGCTGGCCGAATGGCCCACCCCCTACGAGAGCGTCTTCCTGGACACCTCCTATGGGCAGGTGCACGTGATCGTGAGCGGGCCGGAGGACGCTCCGCCCCTCCTCCTGATGCACGCCGCCGCCGTGTCGAGCTGGTCGTGGATGTACAACGTCGAGGCGCTGAACCAGCATTACCGGACGTATGCCATCGACACGATCGGCGAGGTCGGGAAGAGCCGCCTGGACAGCCTGGAGGACATCCCGGCGGATGGCCGGGCGTGGAGCGACCTGGTCGCCGAGATCGCCGACATGCTGGGCGTCGAAAAGGCCTACGTGGCGGGGGCCTCCTATGGCGGCCACATCGCCACCAACTACGCGCTCGACTACCCGGAGCGGGTCGAGAAGCTCGCCCTGCTCGGCCCGATGGGCATGACGCCCTCCACCGGCAAGACCGCCGCGCGGATCACCATGGCGTCGATGTTCCCCCTCGGCCCGGTGCAGACCAACACCCTCCACTGGGCGCTGGGCGACGACCCGTTCGTCTTACAGCAGTATGGCGAGTGGTTCCGCCTGGTGATGACCGGCTCGTTCCCCAAGGAATCGGCCCCCAAATCCTTCACGCCGGAGCAGTTGGAGGGGATGGAGGTGCCCGTTTTACTGGTTCTGGGCACAAAGGACAACCTGACCGGTAGTCCGGAGACGGTCAGGCCGCTCGCCGAGCACGTCCCAGGCATCCGGATCGAAGTGCTGGATACCGGGCACCTGATCGGCGTCGAGGAGGCCGAGACGGTCAACGGTCTGCTTATCAACTTCTTTGGGGAGTCGTAGCGCGCCCTACACCTGCCGCTGGTTCTGGCGCAGCTTGTCGAGGATGTTTTGCAGACCGGCGGGCAGGGGCGCTTCGAACGTCAGCCGATCCCCGCTGGTCGGCGAGTCGACCTGTAATTCGGCAGCGTGCAGGAACAGGCGCTTCATCTTGATGCGCTGTTTGCGGAAGCCGTAAACTTGATCCCCGACCACCGGGTGGCCCAGCCAGGCGAGGTGGATGCGGATTTGATGGGTGCGCCCGGTTTGCGGCTCCAGGGCGAGCAGCGCGTGGGAGTCGAGGTCTTCGAGCAGCGTGTAGCGGGTGACCGCCTTCCGCCCATCGTGGCGCACCGCCATCCGCTTGCGCTGTTTTTGGTCCCGCCCGATCGGCGCGTCGATCAGGCCGCCGGGGGTGGCGGGCACGCCCTCGACCAGCGCCAGGTAGCGCTTGTGGACCGTCCGCGCCTTGAACTGCGCCTGCAAAGCTTCGAGGGCGGCGGCGGACTTCGCCAGCACGATCACGCCGGAGGTGTCTTTGTCGAGCCGGTGGACGATCCCCGCCCGCTCCATTCCGCCAGCCGCCGCCATTTCCGGCCAGCGCGCCAGGGCGGCGTTGACCAGCGTACCGGTCGTGTGGCCGTAGGCCGGGTGGACGACCATGCCCGCCGGTTTGTTCACCGCCGCCAGGTCCTCGTCCTCGTAGAGCACGTCGAGCGGGATCGCTTCGGGCCGGATATCTGGAGAGTCGTCGGGGGGGAGCGTGATCCGAACCCGGTCGCCCGCCTCAAGCCGGAGCGAGGCTTTGGCGGGCTGGCCGTTGACCTGGATCTCCCCGTCCTTGATCAAACGCTGGACGGCGGAGCGGCTCAGTTGGGGGAGCGAGTCGGCGACGAAGCGGTCGAGGCGCTCGCCGCCCTCGGCGGCAGTCAGCTCAAGGGGAGATTCGGGATCGGCCATCACCTGCCGGGCTGCTCGTTGCGGCTGGCGCAGGCCATGCAATAGCGGGTGTAGGGGATGGCGCGCAGGCGGGCCGGGTCGATGGGCTTGCCGCAGTTCCGGCAGATTCCATAGGAGCCTTCGTCCATGCGGGCCAGCGCCCGCTCCACCTTGTAGAGCAGTCGCTCGGCGTTCTGCTGGACGGCCAGTTCCTTCGCCTGCTCGAAGGCCACCGAGGCGTCGTCCGCCTGGTGCGTGCCATACCCCACGCTGCCCTCCGTGTCGATTGACATCTTGGACAGCTCCGTTCTCAGGCGGTCGCGCTCCTGTTCCAGGACGGTTCTGAACTGTGCGTAATCATCAGCCATCGTCGACTTCCTCCCAATTCGGACCCCAATACGGGCGCTCGCTCCCATCGCGTCCAGGCAGCCTTCGATTGTAGCGAGAACCCGGCCAGCGGCCAAACAGGAAAAGAGTCCCTATCCGAGCAGGCGGGATCAAATCGAATCGAGTAAAAAGGGCAGCCACACGGGCCGCCCCACAAGACAGATCGGCTATCTGGGCGCTACTTGCGGCTGATCGCCAGCCGCAGCGTCTCCCCGTCGAATTCGTACGACTCGCTGCGCTCGCCCTTCTGATCGTCCGAGGCAACCAGCACGTCCGAGAGCGTCTCGCCTTTGATCAGCCCC
>Ga0315536_1001503_pt1 | contig 11634 bp, 8 predicted proteins | sample SalMarSW160230MG_FD_203093 | JGI IMG/M metagenome (GOLD analysis project Ga0315536, IMG submission 203093) | Salt marsh sediment microbial communities from the Plum Island Ecosystem LTER, Massachusetts, United States - Salt Marsh Sediment SW1602-30 ... | reverse complement strand
GAATGGAGGTCTGAATGCGCTGGGCATAATTTATCGAGTCTTCAATCTTCCTGTTTTTATCCTGTATCTCCTTTTCAATACGCTTGGCTTCAGTAATATCGTGTCCGACAAATAATATGGTTTCAAGTTCATTTTCGTTGAATTCAGGGATGGCATTAAAACTCATTATTCTGCCATCTTCATCTGTATTTTCAAGTTTTATGGGAATAGTAATTTCAGTTGTGGTTTTTTCAGGATTAGTCTTTATCTGTTCAATTGTATCGCGGAAATAATTGAAAAGTATTTCGGTAAAGTTTACCTCATTGAGGGTTTTATTTAGCAGATCTTTAATTTCAATTCCCATATAGGTTTCAACCATCGGGTTAGCATAGAAAAACTGGCCAACAGTGCTCAGGCGAAGAATCATATCGAGTGAATTTTCAGAGAGAGCCTGCATCTTACTGCGCATGCGCTCTTCTTTTTCAGCTCTTTTACGTTCAGTAATATCGGTTGAATTCAGAATGATTCCTTTTATTGCAGAATCGTTTAACAGGTTACGGCCTGTGGTTTCAAGAAATATTTTCTGCCCGTTCTTCTTCATGTAGGTATATTGAATACTAACCGGTTCACTGGGATTAGCTATGACCTGTTTGAACAATTGCCGCATAGCATTTTCACCTTTTCGTGTCAGCCGGTCCATATCTTTTCCACCCATCATTTCCTGAGGAGTGTAACCTAATATTTTCGTAACAGAGGGGCTTTCATAAGTAAGGACCATATTCTCGTCATAGATTGAGATAATCTCCGAGGCGTTTTCAAGAAGTGAATACAACCGTTTCTGAGCATTTTCAACTTTCACAATATTGGACTCAAGTTGTTCATTCGATTTCTGAAGTTCTTCCTGAGTTGCCCGCATTTCCTCTGCATTCTGACGGAGTTGTTCTTCATTTTCCTGCAGCTCACTTGTCATTTTCTGTGATTCGAGCAAAAGCTTTTCGGTACGCTGATTAACTTTCAGATTGAATGTGGTACGCGCAATAATTTCACTTAACTCGATAAGGAATCTTTTTGTTTTTTCGGGGATTTCCTTTTCAATGGATGCAAATTCAATAACTCCCTGCAGTTTTTCATCGGAAATCAGGGGGACAAGGAAAATACTTTGAGGTTTTTGATCACCGAGTATTCCGGAAGTTATCGAAATATAATCATCAGGGATTTCTGTGCGATAGATGAATTCCTTTTCGTAGGCACATGCCCCAATTAATCCCTGTCCAACTTTAAATTCCTGATTTATATATTTTTTTCGATTATAGGCATAGGTCGCAACATTTCGCAATAATTCAGCTTCATCATCATATAAATATAATGCTCCCTGAATAAGATTTACATATTTTACCAGCGATTGAATTACCTTATTTGAAAGTTCGTCGATTTTACTATGAGTGCGCAGAATATCAGATATGATTTCTTTACCTTCGGTTATCCAGTTTTGCTCAGTTTCTTTTTTATGATTAGAGAGAAGATTTTCTCTCATTATCAGAAGCGATTCAGCAAGTGCATCGTTCGACTGCGAAAGATCAAGAGTAGTGTTATAGTTACCTTCTCCTATTTGCTTGGCAAATTCTGCCATTTGTTGCAAACGCTTATCATAACCTGAAATTTGCTCATCGAAATCGAGAATCCGCGCCTTTTGCTGATAGTATGTCAGAAGGGCAAGTGAAATAAACACCAGGGGTACAAAATCAAGAATAATTAGCGATGGATTCAGCTTGTGAATAAGAATAATTCCTGAGGGAGTAATAGGTACCCTATTGGTAATTATTTCGATTATCCAGGCAATAATAGGCAGGATACAACCTATAATAACAACTATTGGAAGAGGGTTAGTCACCTTGCCAATATATTTTTGATATAGCGTTAATAATTTTGTCATACCCTTACTCCTGCGTCTTATGTATTTGTTTGAGTTTCTTTGCCGCAAGTGCACAAACTTCGTTCATCATTTTTTCTAATTTGGTATCAGCTTCAATAAAGGTAGCGATTTCAATAATAGCAACCGTTCTGTTGTTATCCACAATAGGTGCTATTATTATATTTCTGGGTTTACCCTTACCCATACCTGATTCAATGTTAAAATAGTCATCAGGAACATTTTTTAAATTCATTAATTGTTTCGATTCGGCAACCTGTCCATTTAAATTTTCGCCCGACTTAAAATCGGGAGGCGAAGTTATTCCGGGGAGAGCAAATCCTGTTAAAAACTGAAATTTTTTCAATTTACTATTAAAATGATAGTAAATGCCAATTGAAACCTGTGCTTCATTCGATAGATTGAGCAATAATTTTTTAGCAAATGATTCCTCCGTTTTAAGATTGCTTGTGGGAACGATTTTTTCAACTTCTATCTCCGATTTTTGCTTGTCATCAGCTACAGTTTCTTTATTTTTTTCAAATTCAGATAGGAGTTTTTGGCGCTCTTCGGTTACTTTTTCTTGTATAATAGAATGGAGTTTTTTAGCGTTAGTAGTTTTCAGATGAAGAATCAGAAAAGAGGAACCGGCTATTAAAGAAAGGATTAGAAAGATCATTGGCCAGATTCCAAATGCAGTACCTGTCTTTAAACCCTGATTCCAGAATGATATGGCCATAAGCAGGATGCAGATAGTTAAGGCAGTAAAAAGTGCCAGCATTTGTACCCTATGTTCTTTTATTATCATGAATATCAGAGCTTTTGTAAGAATTTTATAATTTGATCTGTGGAATATACGTAATCAACTTTTGTAAGTTGCAGGGCCGATTCTGGCATAGTTTTAACTTCACTCTCCGTCGGATCCTGAACGATAGTAACTCCACCGTTATCGGCAACTTTCTTAAGCCCGAAAGCCCCATCGCGATTTGCCCCGGAAAGGATAATGCCAATTAATTTATCGCGGTAGGCATTGGCAGCAGTTATAAATGAAAGGTCGATAGACGGTCGGGAATGATTAACCGGTTCGTCAGCTGAAAGTGCTACGCGGTTGGCCAGTTCCAGAAACATATGATAATTTGCAGGTGCAAGATAGGCCTGTCCGGCTTTAAGTTGCTCTTTATCGTATGGTTCATTTACAGGTATATTTGCTTTTAATGAAAGTGCTTCAACAAAACCTGATCTGACATGTTTCAATCTGTGCAAACAAAGAAGTACAGGCACCGGAAAGCCAGAACTCAACGAATTCAGAATTCGAGTTACAATCTGGAAGCTACCCGCTGATCCTCCTATTATTACTGCTTTATAATTCATTCCTGTCAGCTCGGTTTCTTTTTATAAATACCTTCATTAATATCAACAGTTTCAAATAAATTGTGAGAATTCTGATTTTGTTTGATCAATTCTTTTAGTCCCACTAATAAATTACCTGATCCCGATAAAGTGTTATACATTTTATGCAATACATTTTCCTGATAGGTCGGATTAAAATATATCATTACGTTTCGCATCAGGATAAGTTTTACGTTTCTTGGAGCTTTATTAAAGTTAATATCATCTTTGATGAATTCAACATTTTTAATTAACGAGGCATCTCTGCGGGCCGTATATTGTTCCAGTTTGTAATAATCATTAAATTCTCCGGTTCCCTGAAAACGGGTATAATTTTCGACTGAAATTTCAATTTTTTTCAGCGGATACTCACCAGATCTAATAAATTCAAGTGAAGTATCGCTAAAGATTGTTGCAATGATCTTAACACGGTTCAGCAGTTTAAGTTCCTGAAGCAGTATACAGATTGTATATAATTCTCCTCCCGACACACAATAGGGTAGCCAAATTTTGAAGTTGATCAGGTCTTCATTGACCATATTGGAAAAATATTCTTCCCTTAACCAACGCCAAACTGAAGGATCGCGGAACATTTCAGTTGAAGGTACAAATAGCTGGTGGATGAATGTATCGAAAAACTCACGATGATCGGTAAGTTTGCGATACAGGTTTTCAGGACTTGTAAGATTATTTTTTGCAATAATGTGTTCGAGCCTGTACTTAAAAGAAGTGAGTGCAAAAGTCGAAAAGTCAATATCGTATCGATTCTTAATTAATCGTATAATTTCTCTTATATCAACAATTCCAAGCTCTATCATGTATTTACTTATTGTAGCTTAAATGACTACTGTCATTATATTCAATATTCTAAGTGTGTCTCCAGCTTTCTTTCGAACCGGACAAAATGTATTTTTTATTTCGAGCAGTTTATTATTTACTTCTACTTTTTCAACTAGTTCAACTGTATTCCCTTCAGCTATATTTGCGAAGAATAATGAATCAGCTTTACTACTTTTCCCAAACAGTTGGGAGTGCTTCAAGCCAATTACTTTCTCAGTTGAAAGATTTACAAGGTAAAGAAAGCGTTGATTAACTTTGGTAATGATTCCTTCGATGTCATATTCCAACACATAAAATGATTGATCGATAGCATTGAGTATACTTTCCAGTTCCTCTTCCCTTCGAGCCGATTCTTCCTGTGTTGCCTTTAATTCTTCCATATTCTGTCGCATTTCTTCCTCCTGTTCGGCCATTTCTGCGGCCTGTTGCTGCGATTTTTGCAACAATTCAGATGTTTGCGAATTAACACGGGCGTTAATAATGGTAGATGCCAGGCTTTCTGTTATTTTCTCGCTTAATGAAATCTGATTGGAATCGAACTTAGTAAGGGAAGCGATTTCGAGTACACCAATCAGTTGTTCTTCATGCATTACTGGCAGGAGTAATAGATTATTGGGTGGAGCATCACCCAAACCAGAAGTGATTTCGATATATTCATCAGGGATCTCACTGAGGTTAATCGTCTTTTTTTCAAGAGCGCAGGTACCTACAAGGCTTTCTCCCATCTTAATCGATCGGGTAAGGTATTTCTTTCGGTTGTAAGCAAATGCACCTGCTAATTTTAATGTTTCATTGTCATTCTCGAGCAGGAATAAACCTCCCTGTATTGCTTCGAGATAATTAACAATCTCCTTTATAAATATATCAGATAATTTATCTAGATTGTCGCTATTATTACGAAGAATATCAGCAAATTTTGCAATGCCTTCATTTTGATATCTACGTACCTGATTATCTTCAGCATGTTTAATTTGCTCATCGCGTGCCTTACGCATGTTTTCTTTAAGTGCTATTAGTGTTTTCCCGAAAGTGTCATTCTTTCCCTGAAGGTTTAAATCAGTATCAAACTTTTGTTTTAAAAGGCTGTCGACAAATGTTTTCTTTTCCTGAAGCGATATCGTAATACGGTTTAAATTTTCATTCAGATAGGATATTTCAAGTGGCACTTCAGTTGCAAGCGTATTATCGGGAATTTTACCTTTCGACAGACTGTAACAATAATCGATAGTATTATGCAAAGGTCTGCCAAGTCGGTTATAGAAAGCTATAAACTGTATGACATATAAAATGGAAAGGATTACTATTATTAACATTCCCAGGAGAATCAACCACCTGGTTTTGTTCTTTAGAATGGTTTCTTGTGTTACAATTAATTTCTCAGAAGCAGTTATCAATTGAGCTAAACTTGTTTCCATCAGAGAGTAAAAGGCATCTTCACTATTGCCACTGAGGCGATCAACAGTATTTTGTAAATCTTCAAGACATTCTTTATAAGTATCAACTTGTTGTCCAATATCAAGCATCAGAAGTGAAGAAGATTCCGATTCGGAAAGGGCAGGATTATATTTTAACTCATCAAGCAGATACATAATCTCATTATACTTCGCTTTACCCGGATTAGCCAGATATTCAAATTCCAGATCGATCAACCGGATGGGGAAAGAGGATATCTCGGGTATTTCAACTCCCTGAAATAGGTTCAAAAGATTTTCAGAACTATTGATTAACAATGCCATTTTACCTGAATTTCGGTCGCCAAGTTCTTTGAATACAAGAGTTGTTTGTCTGAATACCGCCTGATAATTATCAAGGCCCTGTAATACACTATCAAATAAGGCAGTTCCAGCTATTCTATTATTATAGTTTGTTTTGCTCTTTAAAATGCTAAGTGAATCCCTTATGAGCGCTATGGAATTCTGGAATTCATTGGTATAGTAGTTTTCTCCTTCGCGATAAAAGCTGTCTCCATTTTTCGTATTCAGTAAGAAGTTTTGATAGCTATTGTGATTAACTGTTATCTGGGATTGTAATTTTTGAAATATCCGGGAAATATCACGATCCTTTTGGATACGATTCATAATGAATAGGAAGATACAACTTAGCAATACTGCATAAATTATGAAGATTGCAATCTGGAAGATGTATCTGTATTTTATATTTATTCGCTTGAAATTCATAGCTGCTAAATATTAACTTTTATAATATGCATGGCCCTTTTTCTGAAATTTAACAGAATAGGAGCCAAGAATTGTTTCATGCATGCCCAGTAAAAGGCAACCGTTATCATAAAGATTCCGGTGAAATAAATCGAAGACTTTGCTTTGCAAGCTATAATTAAAGTAAATTATAACATTCCGGCAGAGTATGATATCAAACTTAACATAGAGTGTATTACCTTCCTTCACCAGGTCGTGTTTCTTATAAATAGGTTTTTCTCTAAGAAAGTCATTCATTTTTATAGTATCGGTAGGCTTATCTATTTGGAAATATTTATCATAGGGTACGTCGTAATATTCTTCGTAGTTATAGGGATTTTCTTTAATTACTTTATCGAAATTATCAAGATAACCAATATTAAACCGGTACTTGTAGTCTCCTTTTTGAGCCTGTTCAATAACATCTGTATTTAGATCAGTAGCATAAATTTTTGACTTTTCCAGAAGCTCCATTTCATTTAAGATAATCATCAGAGAGTAGACTTCCTGACCAGTTGAACAGCCTGCATGCCAAATATTAATGACGGAATTGTGTTTTAGCTTAGGTAGAATGGCATAGCGTAATGCATGCCATACCGGCGGATCACGAAAGAGTTCAGTTGTATTGACGGTAACTTCTTTAACTATCTTTTCAACAAATCCGGCATCATTCTTTATTTTATTAATTAATGCATTAATAGTAAGCTTGTTATCGGCTAATATCTTTGTCAATCTTCTTTTAAGCGATTTTTCAGAATATTCACTGAAGTCATATTTTGAAGAAGTCTTTAAAGCATATATAAATAGTTGAAAATCCTGGTCCGTTACCGTCATAAAAATCGTGTTAAAACTGAATTCCGTTCAATATCAGTAACTATATAAACTAAATCTATTAAATCTTCATGAATATTTAAAATAATTAATTAAATAATTAAATACTCACAACTCAAATATACCCATTTTCACAGCAATTTCAGAAGTACAGTTATGAACGTTTATTTAACTGACTAAATGAGGATTTTTTCAATTTTTATTATTACTACCCGCACCGAATTTCATACGGATCCAGCGTGGGAAAATTATTGTTCCTATCAGAAGGTATGGATAATAACTAATAAGTCGCCAGAGGAAAGCAAGTACAAGTGAGAATGATTCTTTGTGAACAGAATTGATCTGTATAAAATCCCTGAAAAAATGGGAAAACACCCATTCCGATCCTCCGCTTCCTCCCGGAGTTGGGAAGATGAGCATCATAATCCAGGCAACAAGTTGGCGGGCAAAAAGCAGAAAGTGATCGGGTACGATGAAGAAAATCAGAAAGAGTGCATTTACTACCCAGTATCTTGCAGTCCAGGAAAAGGCGGTGGCAATAAATGCTTTTAACCAGAATATAAAAGGTTTTTTTCTTAATTCCCGCGACGATGTTACAATTTCACTGCCTGCCTCGTTAGCCTCTCTGCGCCATCGGCGTAGAACGGGGAGTTTAAAGATCCAAAGTAAAAGCCATTTTAAACCCCTGGGATTGAAAAATAAGCCATAGCTTAAAATGAATAAATAAATCAGTTTAATTGAATAGCCAATTAAAGTAAAAAGAAAGAAATCATTGGAAAATAGTAGAGACCCCTGATTATATCCATCGAGTTGAAAAAGTCTTTCACTACTTATAAATATTAATAGTAAAGGAAAAGTTAGAAGAAAGTAAAGTTCATCAAGGAATGATGTAGCCATAACCACAGCAGACGATTTTCCAATATTCAGGCCCTCTTTATTGACATAAATTATAGCAACACTGGTACCTCCAATAGCCGAAGGAGTTATGGCCGAAGTAAATTCCCAGAGCATTATAATCCTGAAAGCTTGTCGCCAGTTTAACTGGGCATCGCTAAGAATACGGAGTCTTATCATGTAGCCTGCATCGCGTATTCCCATAAGGAATATTGCAACCATCAGCCATAAAATTGCAAAACGGTTGAAACTTATTTCTTTAAAAATGGAGGGATCAAAGTTTCGAAGAAATAAAAATACAACGACTCCAACGCCCAAAATTATAGGATAGACGATATTGGTTTGACGAATTTTGCGCAACGGACTTCTTCGTGGAACAGCCATTCTCGTTAATATATCTCCAACGAAATGATAACTAATTCAGGATGGATTCATATCTCAGAATAAATTTACTCACTTCAAATTTGTTATTTTTAGAGAGAGTGGGAAAAATTTACTCCTCAAAGAACAGTGATTTCCATCAGAAATAGTGCAAGCTTAAAATTAGGAAAAAACTTAATTTCCGCGCAGATAAGATTATTTTAAAGTAATTAATTTTATATGTTGAATAAAAATAGGAACTATGGATTTGGTATCTGTCATTGAAGCAAGAACAAGTGTTCGGGAATTTAATTCCGAACCACTCGACATGGATAGCATCAGGGAGATAATTCGCCTCGCAGGATTAGCACCCAGTATAAATAGCTATCAACCCTGGAAGTATTACATTATCAGCAACCGCGATGTGCTTGAGAAAATGGTGGCTACTATTGTTAATGAAATAGCAGATATACCTGAAAGTGCTTCGCGTATGGCAAAAATCCTTAAGAATCAGGTTACCTGGTTTTCTATTTTTTTCAGGAATGCTCCAATGCTTATAGCATTAGCGGGGCATTCTTATGAAACGGATCTCGAAAAAGGAGTTGCACTAACACATGAGGAACTGGAACGCATTAAAAATTTTCCGGATTTACAAAGTGCGGGAGCCAGTATTCAAAATCTTTTACTGGCAGCCACTGAAAAAGGCTATGGAACATGCTGGATGACAGGGCCTCTCTTTGCACGCAAGAATCTGGAACAAATATTGGGTATAGAGAATCCCTGGCAATTAATATCGTTTGTTGCTATCGGGAAACCATTGAAGAAGGAACAAAAGAGCCGGACAAAACGCAATTTGGCACAGGAAATGGTTATTATCGACTGAGTGACTGCATATATAAGCATTTTTTATACAGTATCATATTATAAAAGATCAGATCTGATTAAAACTAAAACCAATGAATTAAATCTTTTTTTGTTCAGGAGAATCGGTTTCCTTATTCATCATCTGGATGGCGGGTGATTTTTTAACGTAAGGAAGAGTGAAGAAAAATTCTGAACCTTTGCCTTTTTGTGAATTAACTCCTATTTCACCTCCCAAGAGCAGTATAAGACCCTTTGCAATTGATAATCCCAGACCGGTACCTTCATATTTTCGGCCTAAAGAATTATCAACCTGAGTGAAGCGTTTAAAAATTGTATGGGAGTCTTCACTTTTTATACCAATGCCAGTATCTTTAACATAGAAATATAAACGTTTTTCAACAATGCGATAGCCAAAATTTATACTTCCCTGCTGTGTAAATTTTATAGCATTAACCAGAAAATTGTGAAGCACCTGTTTTATTCTCTGATCATCGTTGTAAATATAACATTCGTTGTCGGGAAGAGATAATTCAGTTTCCAGTGTAATATGTGTTTTATTATATAATCTGAGACTTTCAAGTGTTGAATGTTCCAATTGAATGAAAATTTCATTAAGAGAAAAGGTCCGTTTTATAATTTCGAGTTGTTTTGATTCAATCTTCGAAGCATCAATTATATCTGAAATTAGGTTTAAAAGTCGTACACCATTTTGAAGTATAAAGTCGACATATTTTTCAGCTTTCGGATCGGGAGGAATATATTGCAAAAGGAACTGGCTAAAACCTAATATTCCATTGAGAGGAGTTCTTATTTCGTGTGACATGTTGGCCAGAAATGCTGATTTAAGATTATCGGCCTTTTCAGCCTCATATTTAGCTTTTCGTAAGGCTTTTTGTTCTTTAACGAGCAAAGTAATATCTCGGCCAATTCCCATGATACCAATAATTTCACCTTTTTCATTTTTCAGGGGTAATTTTGAAGTTGAAAACCATTTACGGTTACGGTTCTTGTCGATTACCTGCTCAATTATATTCAATTTTGCTTGCCCGGCTTCAATAATTTCAAGTTCATCTTTACGGTATTTTCCTGCCAATTTCTTCGGGAAAAAGTCATAATCAGTTTTGCCCAGGATTTCATCAGGGACATTGGCTCCCATTAATCTTGCAACACATGTATTTGCTAATATAAATCGACTTTTTGTGTCTTTAATAAAAATGTTATCAGGGATATTATTTATTAACTCAACGAGCAAATGAGCATTATACTCCAATTTATCTTTTGGATCGTTGAATGTTGAAATTTTATGTATTTGGCATAAGATCAGTTCATCGCCTATATTTTTATTACTGATCTTATTTAAACGAACATTTGCCCACAGTATTTCCTTGTTTTTTCGTTTAATCCGCAAGATATTTTCCCAATAGGGATTAATAGTTTTATCAGAACCATAAAACAATTTTTTAAAATCTAAAGGTAGATCAATAATGAAGAGATCATCGAATGATTTTTCGTTTAGTTGCCCCGGATCTTCAAACAATGTTTCAGCTTCCTTGTTATACTTCAAGATTTTATTTTCCGAAGAAAAGATAAGCATACCAATCAACGCACTCTCGAAAATAGTTAGCTGATAATTTTGTTTATCCTCTTTACTGGTTATGTTCGAAACCATATTTAATAGTGAAATTTATCATATTAAAACCTTGTCAACAAAAAATCAATATACGATAATTATTTCTTTTCGAAAAAGCCATAGTTATCATAAGAAATGAACAACAGATTTAGTAAATGTTGTTGCTTTTTTTTCGTGTTCAAGTAAATTTTAAATAAAATAATATGAAACATAATGTATTTGCATGACTTATAAACTTTTTTCCGCCTTCCCTGGTAACAACTCAGGAATGTTCTTTTTATTATCCTCAAATGAAGGGTGCCCGACTTGTTTGACACCATTGTCACACTGACCGTTATATATGTCTGTTTTAAAATTAATCAAAAAGTTGCTTCTAGATTTGGGATCACGGATGATAGTAATTCCATTGAGTGGTAATGTAAGAGCGTTGGCTTAATAAAGAGTGAGAGTTATTCGACCGATGGCAATTTGAAAGTTCAAACGGAATAAATAGAACTAAAACGCTGATTATGGTTTCGGGACTTCTTTCAACCGATAAGTTGTGGAGTTTTCGGAATAATGAATTTTAATAATTCCGATTGCGACAAGGTTAACCAATATCCTTTTAGCTATAGGATATTTTATTTTAGCTAGTTTACAGAATCCATTAATGGTGATTTCCTGGTTTCGCCTGAGAAAAGATAGCAGCATATTTTCATTTCTCTGATATTTTATAAGAGCCGGTTTTCCCTTGCTTAATTTCT
>Ga0315536_1001494_pt1 | contig 11670 bp, 7 predicted proteins | sample SalMarSW160230MG_FD_203093 | JGI IMG/M metagenome (GOLD analysis project Ga0315536, IMG submission 203093) | Salt marsh sediment microbial communities from the Plum Island Ecosystem LTER, Massachusetts, United States - Salt Marsh Sediment SW1602-30 ... | reverse complement strand
AACCCGTTCACCGGCACGAGCGCGAACCAGTAGACCAAGGTGGAAAAGAGCACTCCAGCGGTTGCCGCGTCTCGGATCCACGCCGAAAACGCTCGCGCTCTGGCCGCTCGCCACGGGACGAGACAAGCCCCGGATGCGAGACCGAGGAGCAAGGCAACGTCCGGCGAGTAGTAGGTGACAGTCGGGGTGGGATCACTGGTTTGGAGGAGGTGGGCGATAAAACCAGCGACGCCGACAATCGCGCTCCCGGCCAGAAGGACGCGCTGAGAATATCGGGATGCAGGTTGACCCGCGGTACCTTCGCTTGTGAAACGACCCATCAGCGCGGTGACTCCTTTCATTGGGCGGTGTCGCCCTTCACGAGCATAGAGCGAGGGGACACCGCGTGGGATCGCTACAGGCGCTAGGGATCTCGCAAAGAGGATTGAGGCGCAAAGTCAATAGTTCTTCCAGTTGCTTCAAGACTAGAAGTTGGCCTAGCCGATCGCCCAGCCACCGCCCCGCGGTCACCCCCATCCGCTAGCGTGATGACAGACAACCCGCAAGGAGTCTCCGTGCCCCAACCCATCCCCGGCTTCAAGCCCCTGAGCCTCACCGAGATGCGGACGCGCGCTCGCAAGTTCGTCTCGGACTGGCAGGGCGAGGGGCGGGAGAACGCCGAGGCTTACGCGTGGTGGAACGGCTTCTTCGGCATCTTCGGAGTGGAGCGACACCAGGTCGCGACATTTGAGCGGTGGGCCACGCGGGCGTCGACGGGCAATGGGCCACATCGACGTGTTCATGCCGCACGTGATCACGCCCAAGCACAAGTCCCTCGGCAAGGACGACGGCGCGGCGCACGGGCAGGCGCTCGACTACCTGCAGCAGAGTTGCCTCCCGCTGAGCGATGGGGTTTCTCAGCCCCTTCTCAGCAACTCGCGGCGATAAGGTACAGCCATGGTGACCGAAGAAGCTCACGAACCAGAACGGGGCGATGACGATGCCCCCGAAGGCGATGAGTCTGCCGTATGCGACGACAGCAGACCGAAACTGCGGCCCTACCTAAGCCCCGATTCCTCCGCGCTTGCAGCGTTGATCTCAACAAGTGACTTCAACACGAGGCTCTCGGCGCAGTTGGCAGCGAGCTTCGGGACCGCATTCGCTGCGATCAACGCACAGAACCAGGCCAGAATCGCAGCGATGACGGAGTCAATCGCCAAGCTAAGTCGCTTTGACCTCGTCTCATCAATGGGCACGCTCAACGCCGTTTTCCGCCAGATGGGCGAAGTCCCTAGCCTCACAAGAGCCCAGGACTACACCACCCTCGACCCCCCTGAGACTGCATACTCACCCGAGATGGAATCGGCGCAGAGCTACTTCCAGTCGACGGAAGAGGTCATCACTAGTTTCGATGACTTGCACGGGGCGATAACGGAACTGATTGGCAAAACCCCTGGTCTTCCCCTCGTGTGGCGTGGCGCCAAGGACGCCGAGTGGGGTTTGCACAGTAACCTTTTCCGGCATCTGATGAAAGTGAACAAGGTTATCGCGCCGTCGGAGAAGCCAAGGAAGGCTCAAACGTATCCTGATGAGGACCAGATGGTAGCGGCGGAACGCGCGATTCTCCGGATCGCTCGAAACGACTGGCGCTTCGACGACCTCTCGGCGCTGGAGACATTCGCGCGAATCCAGCACGCAGGTGGTCCTACGCGCCTAATCGACGTCACGAAGAATCCATATGTCGGGGCATGGTTCGCTGTTGAACTCGACGAAGACAAGGAAGACAAGGATGCACGGCTGTTCGCACTGGCGACGCGCCCCGTAGCGCAAAGTGGCAAACCCCCAGCGCCCGATTCGAATCTCCGACTCGATGATCTCGGTGCTGCACGCGAACCGTTCTGGCACTTACTCCCGGACACTTCCGCGCGACAACAACTCGATTGGGGGACTGGCGCGCGACGCCGAATATGGGTTCCTCCGGCATACGATCCGCGGATTTCCGCGCAAAACGCCGCATTTATCCTTGACGGCGTCCCGATGACCTCAGCAGCCACTGCGTCCTACTTCCGCATCCGCCGCGACGCGTACTGGCGTCGAGCCGATCTCTTGGCAGCTGGGTCAATTTACGCGAAGATGCTCAAGCCCACGCTCGAGCCTCGGTATACCGTTCGGAACTTCGCGCCCACGTTCAGTTTCCGCATCAAGGCTGAAGCGAAAGCTCCGATTCGCGACGTGATGGAGTCTCGTTTCGGTTACCGCCTGTCGTACATTTATCCAGATATGGCAGCACTCGCCGGTCACCTGAAGACGCTGCCACTCGACGGCTAGAGAAGAAACGGCGGCACGGACTCACGCACATTCTCCATCGCGGGACGGGCGATAAGGTGCCAAAGTGGAGCGATGAACTCTCCGACGGATCGCTACGGCGTCCCGGCGAACCTACTCGGGTCGATACCCGAAGAGTATTTCGCACTGCTCGGTCGAATCGTCGCGGTCGCTGGTGTGGTCGAGATTCAGATCGCGCACCTTCACGCGGCTCTCAGCGACGAGCCCCAGGCTAGGTCGTTCGGCTTGAGTTCGGGTAGGGCACTACAGGAACTCCGCGCACTGTTGAAGGGCGACTCACCTATACCGGCTCGCCCGACGCTGGACGTCGCGACTCGCAAGGGGCTTCGACAACTGGAGGAGCGACTTCGCAAGGCGATGTATAGGCGGAACGAGTACCTCCATGGGCCGTGGACCGAGTCTTTCGACGGCCGAGTATTCACTTGGCGCCCGCTGCCAGCCGACCAATCGCAGGAACAGGACTCGCCAGGCGTGAATGCTACTCAGGGAGCGTACGTCGACGAGCAGGACTTGCGGTCGTTCCTCACCACCCTCGTCTCGCTCTTCGCAACGGTGCAGCGGGAACTGCCCATGCTTGAACAGTTCCGGCGCTGGCCGTAACTGCCGTTGAGCGTCGATCGCGAGAATGGGAAGGCAGTATTGGGCAATCCAAAGTCCAATGGAATACATCGGCGCGCCGGGGCGCAGTCCCGCGCCGCCCGAAGCCACGTCGTCGTGTTCGGCGTGATGCAATGTGAAGTCCGCCTTGAGACAACGCTAGATCGCATTGGCGATCATCCCGCCTCACGGGCTAGCGACGATCATCGGCACGAGCGCGATGTCGCCCACCGGGCCCATGAGGAACGTCGACGAGGTCATCGCGAAGATCTGAAGCCCGACGGCGACGATCGACATCTGCGCACCACATCCGGAGATGGTGCCAACGCGGTCCACATCCGCGCGAAAGCGGAGTTCGCGCGGAGAGGGGCGAAGTCCGCCAGGCGGCGCTTGCGTGGGGTCGACGGGATGGGTAGCGGAGCGTGCAACGCCTCGGCTAGCGGCGGGTCGGAAGGAGTTGGCAGGCGAGTTCAGGTGACCGGGTGAACGCGTGACGGAGAGTGTTCGAATCGTGGTCCGGGGATCAGACTCTGGAGGCGGTGATGGGAGCACGCTTCCGAGGCGGTCGCCCCGTGCATGCAGGGCGCGCGCAGCGAATACCGGAGTCAAGGCGATTCGATCCGTCCCTTGGCACCACCCGAAATCGCAAAGCGCTGGTAGATAGACTTGGTGGCATGCGGAGAACACCAAGGGAGGGAAGGCCCGAGAACTGGACCGACCCCACGTCGTTCACCAGCGAAACTGAGCTTGCGGAGCCGGTCCGCCAGTGGCTCACCGCAGAAGGCTGTCTAAGGATCGCTGAGGAAGTTTGGACTGATTCGGGTGTCGCCGATCTCGTCGGGGCTACGGGGTCTGCACGGTCCCACCGGCGGCGTCTTCGGGAGGCTCCGCTCCCGCTCGACGGACGTGAGTACGACGTACTTATGTTCTGCCGAAGCGAGCGGTCGCGAGACGAGTTGGGGCGTTGGGACCCGAAGGGATTCGGCGCACTGAAGGCGAGGGTCCTTGACAGTCTGGTCGAGGGCGGATTCATGTCGGAAACACGCGGGCGCTACAGGACGAAAGTGATCCCCCGGGATCCCTTTTCCCACCTCGTGGCTGTCGAACTGAAGCTGGAGTCGGTTGACCAAGGCATTCGTCAAGCGTACGCATACAAGCTCTTCGCGGACAGCGTGTACTTGGCGGTACCAATGCACCGCTGCTCACTCGATTTGGAGCATTCGGCGCGCGAGCAGGGTGTGGGATTGGTCGGCGTTCGGTCCGACGGGGCGCGCACTATCCTCAAGGCCGCTGCGGGCTCGCGCGCGACCGCGAGACGGAGGCGTCTTGCCAGTGAGGCGTTGCTCGGACAGGGCGGCGATGGCACGCGACGCGCGGGTTCCCCCATCATCACCGCTGGGCAACTGCTTCCCACGCAGTGAGGTGTGCGCCGCGCTCCGCCGTTCTCGCCGACTTCGGAAGGACCTCATATGCGCGACGAGCACTCTCGATCCAGCCGAGCATCGTGTCCGCTCTTGTCACGCCGGTCTGCGATCGGAGTGCACGCACCTGATGGCCTTGAGCGCGCAGGTTGTGCTGGAGCAGTAGCACTCGCTGCTCGCTCGTCAGCTCATCGAGGTCCGAGTTGGCCTCGAGAAGAGCATTGGCCTCCGGGGTGACTAGACCGAGCAGCTCAGGATGTGTCGACGCCCAGAGCGCGAATTGGTCAACCCGAATCAAGTTGAGGAGCTGGGGTACGTAGATGTGGTCCTTCGCCCTCCCAGGTACTCCCCCACTCGTTTCGGGGTGCGATCGTCCATTCATGAGTTTGGCCGCGACGCCGGTTGACCACCCGTATGCGCCGATAGCGCAAAGTAGGAGTCCGCTGACATCGCGGTTCGCAGCGACGACCCTCGATCCCGCACCTTGGAGCGTCTCGATCAAGTCCCGAAAGCCCGCCAACGTAGGCTGATGCGCGATTGGAGCGAATGACGCCTGACGTGTACGAACGAGAACGTAGAACGTGCGGTCCTCAGCACCCGTGAGCATGGACAACAGTTCGTCGCGCTGGGCCGGAACTTCCAGCCAAGACTCATCGATCGAGACTGCCCGCCAGACATCGGACTGCCCTTCGCTACCGCGCTCGCCCATCAGCGAGGCGAACTCGGCTGAACACTCAAGCGATTCCGCTATCCATGATCCTTCTCCCGGGCCTGCGTAGTAATACGGGGCGATCGCGATCGTCGGTCGCGATGCAATTTCTGCGTCAAGAACGCTTCTGCAACGATCGGCACGGCCATCGGGACTCGGGGCGTCGAGTTGTGGATCCGAGCCAAATGGGAGACTCAAATAGTGGGCTGGTCTCGCCTCGAGTGCGCTTCGCGCATAGAAGGTCACCGGATCAATTGCGCTCGACATGCCACAACCCGCCGCAATACCGACAAACTCCGGCACCCGAGCGCCCGCTTGGATGTCCATCACTAGCCCATCACAACTAGTGGACGCGAGGAAAGTTGCAGTCGCATAGTTCTTGACGTTCCCGATTGCGAAGTAGAAGCCGGGCCCCCCGAGAGATGCAGATGGTTCCACGACTGCCAACGCGCTTACGCGAGCCACTTCAGACAGAAGCGCCTCGACCCTCAGGAACCTGCGGTGCGGATGCTTTTGCATCATCGTTTCGATCATCGCAGCGACTTCAGGGTGAATCGCCGGGTTGGCGGCCAATACCGGAGTCGGGTCCGTGTTCGCGGGTGCGCGCCACCGATCCCAGAGGTTTGGCTGGCTGAAGGGTGGCGTGCCTGTCACCAGGTAGTAGGCGATGGCTCCCAAGACGAATTGATCGCTCCGCCAATCGCCGCGCTCCGGGACCAAACCAACCTGCTCGGGACTCATCCACCCGGGCGTTCCGGGCGAAGGAAGGATGGTGTAGGTCGCATCGTCAACGTGCCTCGCGAGGCCGAGGTCGACGATGGTCGGCACCCCGCCAGTCCGAAGAATGATGTTCCTCGGTGAGAGGTCCCTGTGGGCTGTGTCCTGAGCCCAGATTGCCGACGCACCCTCCAACAAGTGACTGAGGATCTCAAGCGCCTCGGTCTGGGTTGGAGGCGACTCGCCAGTCATTCGCGCGGCGAGCGTCTGACCCGGCACGAATTCCATTCGAATCCAGTGGTAGTCGACACCACCGGAACTCTGGAGACCCGAGTCCAGGAAGCGCACAACGTGCGGGTCAGACACCCGCCGGAGAGCCGCGATCTCGCGTTCAATCCGCGTCTCCTCGGCCTTCGCGGGATCAACTATCTTGAGAACAAAGGTCTCGTCTCCGCGGTCAATACGGAAGGTACTGGCGTAGCCTCCCGGTTCCAGTTGCACGACTGCACTCGCGTCGGGCTCAACCAGACCCACGACTACGGCAAGATCACCCGAGTCCTTCGGCACGTCACCTCCGCCATATAGCTAGATCTTGAGACTATCCGTACCGCTCTTGATCTGCGCGCCGAGATCGTCGCCGTCGACTCCTACGAGGTCACCCTCGACCTCACGGCCGGACTGACCGCCTCCCCCCGGCGTTCCGCCCCGCCACCATCGTGCCGTTCGGCGGCTGCACGGGCGAGGGCACGTTCATCGATCTCATTGCGCCGAGTCGGATCACGCTGACTCCTCGAAGCCACCGCACTGCGACGGGCGCTGCCTAGGTCACGGTCATGCTGGCGATCCGCCTCACTGACCCATCGAACGGAGGCGGCGTCCCCTCACTCCAAAGTCGCGCGAGAGTGGTCGTGATCTTCTCCTCGAAGCGAGCGGCCAACTCCCGACTCGCGTTGACAAGCGCCTGCTCGGCTTCAATCTCGGTGGCGATCACTTGCCGAAGGGCGATGTCGTCCGGGATCGGGATCGGGATGCCATTCAGTGCCTGTTGATTGAGTTTCGGTTGGGCCGATCCGGTTACGAACTCATCGATGGGAATGCTATTGAGGTACACCTCCACGAATTTCTGAGTCGCCGGACTCTCGAACCTCAAGACGTGAGCGTGGTTGTTGACCCACGACTTCCCAGTCACGGAGAATGCGATGGGAGTGGAACGCGCCAGGAGGTTGGCGCCATCTTCGGAGATCAGCAGGACATCTTCGTCGAAAATGAAGCCAGAGACATGATCGACGATGCCCGACGCTCCGTAGTACGGCGTTGGCCCCGTCTCGCGATCTCCCTTGGTAATGGGGATGCGACGCGAATCGAGGTTCTCTGCCAACTCCCCGAGCGGTTGTACCAGCCAGGCGGGGTCGATGGGGATGCGCGGGCGGTAGTTGTCGAGGACCGCGCGGGCGCCGTCGATGACCTTCTGGTAGCCCTCGATCTCCGCGACGATCTCGCGCTGCACCTCAAGCGGTGGCAGGGGGATCTCGAGCTCGCAGAACTTGGACTTGGACAACTCGGCAAACGTCCCGCCCGTCGCCCGTGCCTGCATGGTCGGCACGAGTCGAGTCATCGCAAGCGCGACGTACTCCGGCACGACGCGACTTGCGTCCTCAATGACCACGCTCTTGAATCCCTGATTCGTGGCGATCGGAACCCGGTTGATTGCGATTCGCCCGACGGTTGCGCGCGTAGAGACGACAACCGAGTTCGGTGGAAGGAGGGTTGCAGATGACTCGCGTAACCCCTTGTCGGAGATCGTGCGCTCCGTGGCCGTGATCTCGGAGATGAAGTTCGTCGCTGGAAGGTCGACAAGCGTGGCCCACGGAATCGCGCCAGCCCAGTACTCCTCAACCGCTGACATAGGGGTGCCACCGCTCTCGACGCGGAACAGGCTGGCATCACCGATTCGCACCATGGGATACGAAGTGGCGCCGAGCGGACTATCTCGATAGCGATCGCCGTTGAGGGCGAAGTCACCTCCAGCGGCGACCCGCTCCTTGGTCACGACGTGGCCGAGCGCTGGAACGAAGCCCTCCAGCGACTCGCTGGCACGCAAACGTCCGAGGTATTCCGCCGCCCCGGCGCGGACCGCAGGGAGATCATTCTTGCCAATCTCCCGTCGCTGAGATCCAAGGCCGAAGCCGTCGTTCTCGACCTTGAAGAACGCGATCGTGTCCGCCTGCTTCGCGAGCGACTTGTCGAGGATGAGGATCGAGGTCTTGACGCCCGAATACGGGTTGAAGACTCCGGCGGGCAGCGAGACCACCGCGACGAGGTATTCCTCGACGAGCATCTTGCGGAGTTGAACGTACGCGCTCTGGCTCTGGAAGATGACACCCTCTGGCACGATGATCGCCGCGCGGCCGCCTGGCGAGAGGTGCTCCGCCATGTAGTCGACGAACAGCACCTCGCTGCGCTTGCTCTGTACCGAGAAGCGGTTGTGCGGCTTGATTCCACCCGTCGGCGACATGAACGGCGGGTTGGCCAGGATGACGTCCGCGTAGTCGTTCCAGCGCTCCTGGCTCGTCAGGGTGTCGTACTCGTAGATGTGCGGGTCTGGGAAGCCGTGGAGGTACAGGTTCACGAGCGACAACCGCACCATGTCAGGCGAGATGTCGTAACCCCGGATACCTTGCGTCAGTTTTGCGTGTTCGGCTGGGGTGAGGGTGCTGTTGCCGTCGGTATCCTTGTTGGTCGCGAGGACGTGCTTGTACGCAGACACGAGGAACCCCGCAGTACCGCACGCCGGGTCCAGCACCGTTTCGCCCTTCTTGGGATCGACGATCTGGACCATGAAGTCGATGATGTGGCGCGGCGTGCGGAACTGCCCCGCGTTGCCCTGCGATCCGAGCACCGAGAGGAGGTATTCGAACGCGTCGCCCAACTTCTCGCTGTGCTCGTAGGTGAACTCGCCGATGATTTTGAGAAACGAGCGCAGCGTCTCAGGGTCGCGATACGGAAGGTAGGCGTTCTTGAAGATGTCTCGGAAGAGTTCGGGGATTCCCGGGTTCTCCGGCATTCGGGCGATCGCCTCGCCGTAGAGGTTGAGGGCTTCGTGGCCGCCCAGGCCGGAGCGCATAAGCTTGGCCCAACCGTACTTGGCGAACTCGCCCGCGAAGAAGGTCCGCTTCCCACCCATCTCCTCGGACTCCGCGTCCATATCGTCCATGAACTTATAGATGAGCGCGATGGTGATCTGCTCGACCTGGCTCTTGGGGTCTGGAACCTTGCCCACGAGGATGTCGCGCGCGGAGTCGATGCGCCGCTTGGTGTCGGTGTCGAGCACGAGGCCTCCTCGTTTCCTTCGTCTGGGTGCGGCTCAGGCCGCGAACTGGTTCAGGGACACGTAGTCCTTGACGTACTCGGGTACGAGTTTACGGAAGCGCTCCGGAACGGCCTTGAAATCCTTCGACGAGAATTCGGCGTTGGTGGCGAGGCTTGCGAACTCGCGGCTGTCAATGATGTCACGCACCCGCCCACTTGAGGCGTACGCCTTGAAGAACGTCCGGATCGCGGGGATGGTGGTGACGGGGTCCGGCTCGGAATCCGCGACGAACTTGGCGAACTCCTCCTCCAGCAACTCGTCTTTCGACTTGAAGCCAGGGATGAGCCCGAAGACTTTCTCGAGAATCTCGCGAAGCGTAATGCGACGGTCGACGGCCGCGGCCTTACGGAGTCTGTCGAGGGTGTAGTACTCCTCCGGTTTGTCGAAGACCTCGCGGTTGACGTAGTCGATCACGCGATCCCAGTCGCCAGCCTCGACCGCTGCGACGATCACGGTGTCTTCGCGGACGGTGTCGCCGAAGCGCTCGAAGAGCATTCGGTCGACTTTCATGCCAATGTCGCCAACCTTCTCTTCCTTGATCGACGCGAGAATGTCGGCGCCTAGGTGTTCATATGTACCGTCAACCACCGTTGGGGGGATGTCCGGATCCGGTCCGGGCGCTCGGGTGGACGGACGCGGCAACTTCAGCACCTCGTCGTAGTTGAACTCCTTCTCGAAGTACTCGCAATTGGCGAAGAAGTCGAAGAGCTTGAACGCCGTCTTCTGCGGCTCGGCCACACTCTCCGCGATGGCCGGGTTGAAGAGTTGGTCGAGAAAGTTGTGCTTGCGTGTGCCGCGACCCTTCATCTGAACGAAGTCGGTGGGCGAGAAGATCGGGCGGAACATCCCAAGGTTGAGGATGTCCGTGCAGTTGTAGCCCGTGGTCATCATGCCCACCGTGACGCACACCCGCGCCTTGCTTGTCTTGTAGGCGGGGATAATGTTGCCCGAGCCGAGCAGGTTGTTGTTCGAGAAGTTGATGGCGAACTGCTGGGCGTCCGTTATCGAGGAGGTCACCTGTACTGCGAAGTCCGACTGGTACCGGCCCGGGTACATGCGGTCCGCGATCTCGTTGAGGATCTGCGTCAGTTTGGATGCGTGCCTCTGACTGACCGCAAAGATGATCGACTTGCCGATCTCACCACTCACCGGGTCGCGCAGCGCGTTGTCGAGGAACGTCTTGCAGAAGAGTTGATTGGTCGCGGGAGAGAAGAAGCGGCGCTCGAACTCTCGCTGCTTGAACGTCTCTTCCGCGTCGTCCCCCGTGTCGTCGACGACCGGGACCACGAAGCCCTGCTCCGAGAGGAGCGCGGTGGTGACATCGGTCCGTGCGTCGACCACCGTGGGGTTGATCAGGAAGCCATCCCTGACGCCATCCATCAGCGAGTAGCGGAAGGTGGGTTCTCCGCTCTCGCACCCGAATGTGCGGTAGGTGTCGAGGAGAAGGCGGCGCTCGGCCTCGCGTGGGTCGTGCGTGGTGGGGTTGCTAGCGTCGAATTTCCGGAGATAGTCGCGGGGGGTCGCGGTGAGGCCCAACTTGTAGCCGATGAAGTAGTCGAACACCGCGCGGGCGTTGCCGCCGATGGAGCGGTGCGCCTCGTCCGAGATCACCAGGTCGAAGTCCGTGGGAGAGAAGAGACGCTGGTACTTGTTGTTGAACAGGAGCGACTGGACGGTGGTGACGACGATCTCGGCGTGACGCCAGTCGTCGCGGTTCTCCTTGTAGATGACCGTCTTGAAATCGGCGGAGAGGGCGTCAGTGAACGCCTTCTTGGCCTGGTCTTCGAGTTCGAGGCGGTCAACGAGGAAGAGTACGCGGCTGGCGTTCCCCGTGCGGAGGAATAGTTTGATGATCGCGGCTGCACCGAGCGTCTTGCCTGTGCCAGTCGCCATCTCGAAGAGGAAGCGATCGTGGCCGTCGTGCACGGCCTTCTGGAGGGCCTGGATGCCGCGGAGTTGGTACGGGCGAAGGAAGCTCATCTTGTTCTTGCGGATGTACTCCCCGCGCTCAGCCTCGTTCTTCCAGCCAGCCTCTGACGCGTAGGTGGGGCGCTGGGTGAGGACGATGTAGTCGTCCCCCACCTCCTCTTCCACGAGCCGCGCTGGGTTGGGTGCGACATGCAGGTAGGTGACCACAGAGTTGGGCCGGGGAAAAGTGGTGATGACGTGAGGGTTGCCGCGCTCGAGATCCCAGAAGTAGTGGAGGTTGCCGTTGGAGAGGATGACAAAGCGGCAGTTCTGCGAGCGCGCGTACTTGCGGGCCTGCTCCTTGCCGATGAGCGGGTCCTTGTCCTCCGCCTTTGCCTCAAGGACGATCAGCGGGAATCCACGCGGGTCGAGGAGCAGGAAGTCGACGAAGCCTCGCTCGACGCTGGAGAAGTCGTCTCCCATCTCATCGAGTTGGGTGCGGGTGATGTGAACAGAGGGCTCGAGTTGGATGTTTGCGTGCGCTATGCCCTCGTCGAAGAACCGCCACCCGGCTGCTGCGAGGAGCGCGTTGATCTTGATTCTGGCGGTAGCTTCCTTGCTCA
>Ga0315536_1001488_pt1 | contig 11691 bp, 11 predicted proteins | sample SalMarSW160230MG_FD_203093 | JGI IMG/M metagenome (GOLD analysis project Ga0315536, IMG submission 203093) | Salt marsh sediment microbial communities from the Plum Island Ecosystem LTER, Massachusetts, United States - Salt Marsh Sediment SW1602-30 ... | reverse complement strand
TTGCTGTAACTAAACGTACCATCAAAGTCGACCTGTTTCAGTCGATAGTATAATTGATGAGAACCATTCAGATCGGGTTGATCAGAATAAGAGTAATAATTTATTTCAGTAGAGCTACCCTTTCCATCAACAAATCCAACAGTAACAAAATTATCATCATCATCAATGGATCTTTCAATTTCAAATCCCTTATTATTTAATTCAGTAGCAGTAGACCAAAGCAGTTGAACACCAGAGTTATTAACTGAAGCGGTAAAAGCTAATAATTCCACCGGAACTATCTCGGTTAATTCTGCTAATGTTGCTACTGTAGCCAATGTAAGTCTGCTCATTTTGTGATAGTAGGGTTGATTGTAATGAATAAGCAGGTCGCTGGTTGTGTGGTAATAGGCATTAAAATCACCTCCGTAGTATTCCTCAATTAACAAAATTGCGCCGTATCCATTATTCCAAAATGAAGCTTGATCACTAGCCGTAGTGCCGGGATTTTGAACACTTGGAGTTACGCCAATGTTATACGTAGTGTTTACTGCGATCATTTGATCTTTAAGACTGGTGGAATTTGCATAATTTCTTACATGTATTTCTCCTACATTATCATTATCTGAATCATATGCGATCATATCCATATTTATTACACCCATTATTGAATCTCCTGCAAGGGCAGCCTGCTGTGCATAATATGCGCTTCCTACCAATCCTTGCTCTTCTTCATCCCAGAGTGCATATATTATTGTATATTTTGCATCATACTGACTAAATACTCTGGCTGCTTCAATAACTGCGGCTGTACCACTTCCATTGTCATCTGCGCCGGGAGCGGTTGAACCACTTGGCATATCATCATAGTGTGCGCATATAATATATTGTTTATTAGGATACATAGAACCCAATTGAACACCGTAAACATTCCTACCGGTTCCGCTCCACCATTGATCGTATGTAACTAAACCGTAGCTATTTAGTTTTTGTTTTATGTAATCGGCTGCTTTGTCATTGCTCGGCTGGTTTTTATGCCTCGATACAATTGTGTATGGCTGGCCGCCAATAATGGTTTGAACTTCTCCTGAAAGCTCTTCAACAAAGTAGATTAAAGAATCTAAGTTTGTTTGATTTATAATCGATTGAATAACGGGTGATTGAGCTTGTAAAAATGATTGTGCCCCGGTTAGTAACAAAAGAACAAGTACGATTTTTTTCATAATGAAATCCTGTTAGTTGTGATTAATTATTTTCATTAAAATACAAATGACTTACAGTTAATTTAATACAAGTGCTGTTATATTTAAATTCATTTAATAATTACTTAATTATTATCATTTTCTTTGTGGCAGAATAGTTATCAGCAATCATATTGTAGAAATATGTTCCACTCGGCAGATCGGTTGCATTAAATACAATTTCGTAACTACCAGTTGCTTGGAAATTATTTACCAGTGTTTTAACTTCTCTTCCAAGAAAATCATAAACCTTTATGCTTACAAAACTTTCTTTCGGTACAAAGTAAGTTATTCTTGTTGAAGGATTGAAAGGATTTGGAAAGTTTTGATTAAGAACAAATTCTCTTGGGACATCATAGTTTACATTTACTACATTGCTGTAACTAAACGTACCATCAAAGTCGACCTGTTTCAGTCGATAGTATAACTGATGAGAACCATTCAGATCGGGTTGATCAGAATAGGAGTAATAATTTATTTCAGTCGAGTTACCCTTTCCATCAACAAATCCAACAGTAACAAAATTATCATCATCATCAATGGATCTTTCAATTTCAAATCCCTTATTATTTAATTCAGTAGCAGTAGACCATAGTAGTTGAACCTCAGAGTTATTAACTGAAGCGGTAAAAGCTAACAGTTCAACTGGAACTATCTCGGTTAATTCTGCTAATGTTGCTACAGTGCCAATTGCTGTCTTACCCATTTTAAGGAAATATGGCAGGTTAAAGTATTGAATCTTATCATTAACGGTATGATAGTAAGCATTAAAATCGTAGTCGTACTCAATAAGCAGGATTGCACCAAAGTTATAATTCCAGAAGGACCAATGATCACTGCCGCCACCGCCGGGATTTATTATGTTGATCGCTAATCCGATGGTATAAAGATTATTGGTTTCTACCATTTTATCTTTTAGGAAGATTGATGTTCCTATGGGCCTGGTGTGCAGGTCAGAAATGTTATCACTATTAGAATCGTAAGCAATCATATCTAAATTTATCACTCCCATAATTGAATCCCCCGAATTGTACGCCTGCTGAGCATAATATGCGCTTCCTACCAGTCCCTGCTCTTCTTCATCCCAGAGTGCGTATATTATTGTATACTTGGAGCTGTACTGAGTAAATATTCTGGCAGCCTCAATAACAGTAGCTGATCCGCTAGCATTATCATCTGCACCGGGGGCCATTGTCCCACTTGGCATATCATCATAGTGAGCGCAGATAATATATTTTTTATTTGGGTATTGAGTTCCAGGTTGTACTGCGTAGACATTTCTACCGGTTCCGCTCCACCACTGATCGTATGTTACTAAACCATAGCTGTTAAATTTTTGTTTTATGTAATCAGCAACTTTGTCATTTCCCGGTTGGTATTTGTTTCTGGATAAAATAGTGTATGGCGAGCCACCAATAATAGTTTGCACCTCACCTGATAATTCTTTGACAAAATAAGTTAACGAATCTATATTAGTCTCATCTATAATTGTTTGAATAACAGGATCCTGGCTGAAAGACACGGTTTGAACGACAAAGAAAGCAATTGCGATTTGTAGAAGTTTTTTCATTTAAAGCTCCTTTCGGTGATTATTGGTAATTTCAATAGAAAAACGTTTGCAGAATCTCTTAATACATCAACAATTATGCTAATTTGATCTAAAGTGGAGAATTTAATATTAGCCCAAAACTGGGCAGTATTTTGAGAAATATGCTAATCAACAAACAATTACTTGATCATTTTATCATTATTGATAATAAGTTCTTCACTTTTAATAGGATCTGAACATTGTTACTGAAGTGAAATCGGAGTTTGATAAATTATTAAGCTTTTTTTGAATGGATAAAGTATTAATATTACCAAAGACAAAAAATTATTGTTTAGAATGACTACAGTTTTAAAATATTTTACTCCTGCCGAAGCAAGTAAGACATTGCCCTTGGTGAGAAAGATAGTTAAAGATATTCTGGATACCAGCAGAGAAATGCGATTAATTGCAGACGAAATAGGCAGCAGTGTAGAAAAAGATCCTCGTATTCAAAGGCTTGCAGATGACATTGAAAAATTTATGCTTGAGCTTGAAGAAATAGGTTGTTTCTTTAAGGATTGGAATTTTTCAATTGGCTTGGTCGATTTTCCTGCAATAATAGAGGGTAAAGAAGTGTTCCTTTGTTGGAGAAGCGATGAAGATGATATACTCTATTATCATGAAATTGAAACCGGATTTGCAGGTAGAAAACCGATACCCGCACCTTATTTTAACGAAGGACGGAATTAAAAGCAGATCATTACAGTTTATTTTCACTCATTTTAAGCCCTCATTAATTTTTTTTAATAATTCTTTAATCTTTCCTTAATAGTTAGCTAGTAATTTTGGTTAAGAAATTAACCATCACTATTTAATAATTCCTGAATAGAAAGGAATCAAAAATGGAATACCTGATTAGCTCATCAAAAATTCAAAGTGAAAAAGTGGAAGTAAATAAAATATTTGCTCGTTATCATAACATTAAAGGAACTAAAAGTGCGGATAACGGCAGAATTAAAGAAGCGCTTAAAGAGTTTGATCAGGCAATTGAGTTAAATCCATTTTACTCTCCTGCTTACTTTAACAGGGGCACAATAAAAGCAGATCTTGGTGATTTTGAAGGTGCAAAGGCTGACTTTGACCGCGCTAAGGAATTAGAGATGCCTTTAATCCGCGAATCCAGAAATGCTTTTAGCCTAAGATATAATCAGGTTTAGTATAATCTTATTTGATTAATATTTATTAATATAATATTGAACAGATCTTAATTCGGGAATTTTATTTTAGTATTGATTGTTTAATAAACTTATAATAACAAATTAAATCAACAAAAGGAGAAAAATGAAATCTAAAATATTGACCCTTGCTATTAGCATTCTTATAGTGCTGTTTGCAGTTTCGACAACCACCTATTCACAAACCAAAGTGATAAATACGACTACTAAAACTGAAAAACAGCAAATGGAGAAGAAAAATGAAACTAAGAAACCTGAGACTGTTAAGACCACAGGTCAAGTAGATCAGAACAAAATGAAAAATTCTAAGCAAAAAGCTATGACCGGAAAAAAAGACAATGTTAAGGAAAATAATAATATGAGCAAAAACGAAATGAAAACTAATGGTAACACTACAAATATTACTGAGCATCATAAGATGAATAAAAATAAATCAGAAACCCACAACAAAACGAAGGAGAATCAAAACAAAGTAAAAAAAGAAAGCAAATAATTTAATCCGCTTGCGATCATCCTTTATGCAATAAAAGTTAAAGGAGAGTGAACAACTCTCCTTTTTTATTATTAATTTTTATATATGAGAATTTTATTAGTTGAAGATGAAAAGAAAGTAGCCTCTTTCATAAAAAAAGGTTTGGAGGAAGAATTTTATTCTGTAGACGCGGCATATGATGGAAAAGAAGGATTAAGACTTGCTCTTATGGAGGAATATGATTTGATAATTCTTGACATTATGCTTCCTTTTAAAGACGGGTTTACCATCCTTCAGGAGATAAGAAACGAAAAAATATCAATTCCTGTTTTGTTCCTTACAGCCAAAGATACATTATCGGATAAGGTGCATGGTTTAGATTCAGGGGCAGATGACTATTTGCCAAAACCTTTTGCATTTGAAGAATTATTAGCTCGTGTAAGAGCTCTTTTGCGCAGAGGTACTTCAGAAAAAAATCTGGTTCTAAAAGCGCTTGATCTTTCATTGGATACACAAACCCACACTGTCACCCGTAATAATACCATTGTTCAGCTTACACCTAAAGAATATTCAATACTCGAATATCTTCTAAGAAATAAAAACCGCGTAATTTCCAGGACGATGCTTTCAGAGCACGTTTATGATTATCACTTCGATTCTGATACAAATGTAATCGATGTTTATATCAACAAACTGCGTAATAAGGTTGATAAGGGATTTGGTACGCCGATAATTCACACAGTCAGGGGTGTTGGGTATATTATTAAGGAGTAATAATCGTTTACTCGTCGAAGATACTTGAAGGCTATTATTAGAAATGAAGATTAATATTGGTCAATACGTAAAAACTACTCGTTTTAAAACAACTCTTTGGTACACCGCAATTTTTCTTTTGCTCGAGTGCGTGATGGGTATTTTAATTTATATCTTTTTCGGACAAGCTTTATACAAAGAGCTGGATATTTCACTTACAAAACAAGCCGATAACATTTATCATCTTGTTGCAGAAAGTAAAGTTGATTTGAGTAATTTCAAACCCGATTCAATCTATTCGTCTGCGGATGAATTGGTATATGATTTAATTTTTGAAGCTGTTGCATTAAATCCTAATAATACTTTCGTTCAGGTAAGCTTAAACAACAAGGTTATCTTTTCGACGGCCAATCTTTATAAGAAACAGATAAATTTACCCGCATCAGGTGTTGATGAGGTCAAACTCCTTACTATTACGGATTCAAATCTCTCTGAGCATCCCGTAAGAGTAGTTAATTTAGAGAAAGGAGAATACAGAATAATTGTTGCATTCCCTGTTATTTTAATTAGTCAAACACTGGATAAATTTATTAAACTTTACATATTTATTGCACCGCTGTTTTTATTCCTTTCTATAATAGGCGGAGCTTTGATTTCTTATAAATCACTTTCAAGAATTGACAAGATTATAAAAAAGACAGATGAAATTACTACCCAAAATTTAAGTGAGATAATAGAAGGTGGAGAATTTAATGATGAATATGGTCGGCTAGTTAAAACAGTGAATGAGATGATCAAAAGGATTCGTACTTCAATTGAATATATGGATCAATTTACCATTTCGGCATCTCACGAATTAAAAACTCCGCTCACTATTTTAAGAGGTGAAATTGAACTTGCTCTTAAATCAAATAAGACACCAGAGCAATACCGGGAAATACTGAGTAGTAATTATGAAGAGACACTTAAGCTAATCAATGTTGTAAACCGACTGTTTTATCTATCAAAGTTTGATCATTCGCTTATAAAGCTAGACAAACAAAAAATTTCTGTGCCTTTATTAATTAAGGAAACACTGCAGCCCTTTAAAGAGATAGCGGAAGAAAAAAGTATGAAATTGGTTTATAACGTTAATGATGAAACCGAACAATTTATAGATGGCGACCCTGACTTGTTAAGGCGGGTATTTGTTAACTTAATTGAAAATGCGATTAAATACGGTAATGAAAAAACCGATATCGTGGTTAACTCAGAAACAGAAGGTGAAAATGTTAGTATAACTTTCACTAACGATTGTGAGTACATTTCTCCGGAATCTTTAAACAAACTCTTTGATAGGTTTTACAGAGAGGAATCATCAAGGAATAAAGGCTTGGGTGGTGTTGGTCTGGGGTTATCAGTTGTTAAGTCGATTATTAATTTGCACAACGGCGGTATTTCAGCAGATTATTCTCCGGACGGTAAAATTATATTTACAATTTTATTATAATAAACTCCCCCATCTATTCTTCAAGCTCAAATTCAGCTTCGGCTGAAGTAGTTTTTCCTGAATTGTTATCCTTAATATTAAAAAGAAGACTATATTTTCCTTGTACAGATGTATTATCCAGTTCAAACTGCGCTTCGAGTTGCACGTCGTTTATCTCTTGCTCATTTGCCTCTTTCAGATCGCTGAAAATATTTTTTGTTGAATCGCCGTCAGGATTTATCAAATCAATGCTATAACTTAAAGAAACGAAATTTTCATCGTCTCTTTCTTTCTTTTCAAATCCTTTCACATTAATTGTTGCATTCACCTCCCAGCCATCTCCAATATCGTAAGCAAAAGCTTCTGGGCTGAATGCCTCGAACTTTACTTCTTTCTTTTTATTGCAGGAAATAACACTGAACAAAATCAATATGTATAATAGAAAACTTTTCATTTTTATTCCTATGTCATTCTGAGCGTAAGCGAAGAATCTAAAATGGGATTGCTTCGCTTCGCTTCGCTCGCAATGACAATATTGAATTTTATCCGTTCTTCTTTTGAAAATCTTTCATAAAGACTACAAGATCTTCTACGCCTTTTGTTGGAAATGCATTGTAAATCGATGCGCGCAACCCGCCAACCGAACGATGTCCTTTCAATCCGCTGAAACCGGCTTTTGTCGCTTCATCGATAAGTTTCTTTTCCATTTCCGGTGTTGCAAGATTAAAAGTCACATTCATCAGTGAACGGCTTTCTTTTTCTGCGTGGCCTTTGTAGAAACCATTGCTCTCATCAATACACCTATAAAGCATATCAGCTTTGTTCTTGTTTATTTCATGCATCTTATCGAGCCCACCAAGCTTTAACAGCCAGCGAGTAACAAGCATGATAATGTATACGCCAAATGTAGTAGGTGTATTATATAATGAATCACTATCAACATGAGTTTTATAGCTAAGCATTGTGTGCAGAGTATCCTGGCTTCTTTCAACAAGATCTTTTCTCATTATAACCATTGTAACACCAGCAGGACCCATATTCTTCTGAGCCCCAGCGTAAATTATTCCGTATTTCTTCAAATCAAGTTTTTTGTGAAATATATCTGATGATGCATCACAAACGAGCGGGACATTTCCTACTTCAGGTTCTTTATGCCATTCGGTTCCGAATATTGTGTTATTTGAAGTGAAGTGAACATAAGAAGCATCCGGATCAAGTTTTAACTCACTCTGTTTTGGTATTCTTTTGAAGAACTTTTTATCTCCTTCACTTTCTTCGGTTGAAGCTGCTATGTTTGCTGTTCCTACTCTCTTTGCTTCCTTTATTGCTTTTTTTGACCAGCTTCCCGTTAGAATGTAATCGGCTTTGTTCTTCGGCGGCATAAGGTTTAGCGCAACCATTGAGAATTGCAGACTTGCACCACCTTGCAAAAATAAAATAGCATAATCATCAGGTACACCTAATAGTTTCTTAACATTATCTTTTGCTTCGGTATGAATTGCATCGTAAGTTTTAGAGCGGTGACTTATTTCCAGAATTGACATACCCACTCCGGGCAGTGCAAATAAATCTTTCTGTGCTTCTAACAGTACATCTTCCGGTAAAATAGCCGGACCGGCGCTGAAGTTATAAATTCTTTTTTCCATAATATTTCCTTTTAATGATTTACTTTGTGAATCCTAGTGGTGAAAAACGATAGCCACGAATTCACGAATATTAAATTAAATGAGTTAATAATCCATCTCTTAATTTCGGTTCGAACCAGGTTGATTTTGGCGGCATAATTTCGCCAGCATCGGAAATGCTCATCAGGTCATTAAGACTGACGGGATAAAAAGAAAATGCAATAGCAGCTTTGCCAGAATCAACAAGTTTTTCAAGTTCCTTTGTTCCCCGGATTCCACCAATAAAATCTATCCTATTATTAGTTCTCGGATCATCAATTCCAAGAACAGGACTCAGTAAAAAGTTCTGCAGAATACTCACATCAAGTTTTTCGCCAACAGATTTTTCGAGTGATAAACTTGCGAGTACAGAATCCCTCGATTTTAAATGATACCATTTTTTATCAAGATACATACAAAAATTGTTTTTAGTTTTTGGTGCTTTCTCTGTTGTTGGTTTAACCTCAAACTTTTCACTAGCAGCATTCAGAAAATCATCTTTGCTTAATCCGTTCAAATCAACCACAACACGGTTGTAAGGAAGAATTTTTAACTGATCCTCAGGGAAGAGAACTGCTACAAAATAATTATATTCCTCATTTCCATTATGTTTTGGATTAGCTTTTTTCTTTTCTTCTCTTGCACGGCTTGCACTTTTTGCTCGATGATGTCCGTCGGCAATATAAAGCTTCTTGATATTTGCAAACTCACTAATGATGGTTTGGTTAAATTTTTCCGGGACAATCCATACTGTATGCTGAATACCGTCAGGTGCGGTAAAATCATATTCCGGTTTTACTTCTTTGATAGTTTTATCGACTATTTCGTTTACACCTTTTACTCCCTGGTAAGTTAAGAATACAATACCGGTTTGTGCTTCTGTTGTAACAATGTGATTTGTCCTGTCATCCTCTTTTACTTTTCTTGTTTTTTCGTGCTTCAGAATTACATCATTGTCATAATCATCAACAGAAAAAGTTGCACAGATTCCTGTTTGTGCTCTTCCATCCATTATTAATCTGTAAAGATAAAAACCTGGTTTATCATCAATCTTTAATGGTGCTTCCTTAATTATTCTGTTAAGGTTCTCTTTTGCTTTCTGATATACTTCTTTTGAATATGCATCAGTTCCATCAGGCAGATCAATTTCAGATCTTGTAATGTGTAAGTAGCTTAATGGATTTCCTTCCGCGAATTGCCTTGCTTCTTCTTTGTTAACTACGTCATAAGGAACGCTTGCAACAAGTTGTGCTTTTTCTTTTGTTGGTCTGAGTGCTTTGAAAGGTCTGATTACTGCCATTGTTCTCCCAGTTGTTAAAATTATCCTAATTTGCATTCCTAAAATCCACAAATTTGAACTAAAAATCCATTTTTTACTTTTCTTTTAAGAGGATTTTTCAGAAATACAGTCTGATTTTCTATCTGTGATTTTCTTCAATAATAAAGCTTTGATGTTTATTTTTACGCTTTCTTTATAAAGATTTTATAAATAGCAGAGCAAATGGCATTCTTCAAGAGAAAAAGAAAGCTTCGCAAGAAAAAGCGAGCTGATTCCGAAGCGATTATCGGGAATGTAGAATTTCACCGTGAGATCTACTCCCGGATTATGGATACTAAACGAGATTTTTTTGTCTGGCTACCTCCGGCATATGATGAAAATGTTTCAAGAAAATATCCCGTTCTTTATATGCACGATGGGCAGAATCTTATTGATCCTAAAACATCATATACGGGGAAAGACTGGCAGGTTGATGAAACCGTAACTCGATTAATAAAAGAATATAAGATTAAAGAAATCATTGTGGTTGGTATTTACAACAATGAATACCGTCTCGATGAATACAGCGATACAGAAATAGGTGCCAAGTATCAGAAGTTTATAATTGAAGAGCTGAAACCCTTTGTTGATTCCAAATACAGGACGCTTTCAGATAATAGCAACACTGCTTTAATCGGTTCATCTATGGGAGGACTAGCTTCGTTCACTGCTGCATGGAAACACCCGGAAGTTTTTTCGATGGCAGGATGTATGTCAAGCTCATTTTATTATAACGATGAAAAAGTTTTTAAGATGATTGATGAATATGACGGACCAAAGAAGCACATCAAATTTTATATTGACCACGGTGAAGATGGTTTGATACGCGGGCAGAGGATGTTCTGTAAATTAACACAGCTTGGTTATGTAATCGGAACAGACCTAGATTATTTTTATACACGCGGTGCAGAGCATAACGAGACCGAATGGGCAAAACGTCTCGAACGACCCTTAATATTCTTTTTTGGAAGATAAACTGGTAACTGTCATTGCGAGTCATCCTGAGCCTGTCGAAGGATGAAGAAGCAATCTTATTAAACAAAATGAATACTTATATAAAATACATTATTAATCTTACTCTTGCTCTGTTACTCTTCTCCTGCGCAACAGAGAAGCCGGTTAATCTCTCAATTGCCAGAGAAGAAGTGAAGCAGTACTATGAATCCGGGAGATTTGATAAAGAGCTAAGCAAAGTAATTGAGGATGCAAAAGAAAAATTTGATAAAGTTGAGTTTAAAAACAACTCCGTTGTAATTTTTGATGTTGATGAAACAGCACTTGATAATTATGGATTAGCCAAAGAAATGGACTTTGGCTACGTATACGAGATGAATAAAAAATGGAATGCTGAGATGAAAGCTCCAGCAATTCCACAAGTTAAAGAGTTATATGATTTTCTTTTAGCCAAAGGTGCCAAAATAATTTTTCTTACTGGCAGAAACTTTCCCGAATATGAAGTAACCTATCAAAATCTTAAGAATGCCGGATATTCTATTTTTGATACTTTGATTACCCAAATTGGTGATGAGAAAAAGATGAGAGCAAAGGAATTTAAAACTTCCAAAAGAGCCTGGTTGACCGAACAGGGTTATGAGATTGTGGGAACAGTTGGTGACCAGTGGAGTGATCTTGAAGGAGAATACCATGGCATACAAGTTAAAATTCCTAATTATCTTTATTTGATTGAGGACTGAATTGTCATCCTGAACAATGTCACCCTGAGCTTGTCGAAGGGTTGTTTCAGGATCTTGCCCCCGACCGTCATTCTGAGCAAAGCGAAGAATCTCCTCTTACTTCTTACCCCCGAATTTTTTTAATTACGTACCGTCATTCCGGACCTGTCTGCCGACAGACAGGCTTGATCCGGAATCTCAGTTTAATTCTTATAATGGATTTTTTTAATTTTGAAGCAATTAAATTTTACAAGAGGCCGCTTACCAATGAAAACATACAAAGTCCTACTTCACCGCGATTACATAGTAAACATTGATGCAAAGAATGAAGAAGAAGCAAAATCTCTTGCCGAGTTTTTT
>Ga0315536_1001487_pt1 | contig 11694 bp, 8 predicted proteins | sample SalMarSW160230MG_FD_203093 | JGI IMG/M metagenome (GOLD analysis project Ga0315536, IMG submission 203093) | Salt marsh sediment microbial communities from the Plum Island Ecosystem LTER, Massachusetts, United States - Salt Marsh Sediment SW1602-30 ... | reverse complement strand
TACCTGCACTAGTTATTTCAGAGGTGGTTGCGCGTGTCCAGCCAAAATACCGTCGCGAACGAGCAAAGGGAGCAGCGGGCAGGTAAGAATGGAGCACCGGACGGGCGACTGGCAGTTGTGATCCGCCGGATGGCCGCCCCGGACATCGACCAGGTGGTCACGCTCGACCGGCTGTCGTTCACCAACCCCTGGCCGCCGCGCACCTACCACTACGAGGTGCGCAACAACACCCGCTCGAATATGTACGTGCTGGAGCCGGGAGACGGCACCTCCCAACCCCCCGCCCCATCCCAGCAAGGCTGGCTGGAGCGTCTGATCAAGCCCGATGGGAATAACAACAATAACGGCCAGTCCAGCCCGCCGCCCCTGATCGGCTACTGCGGGTTCTGGCAGATCGCCGACGAGGCGCACATCAGCACGATCGCCGTCCACCCCGATTGGCGCGGGCACAAGCTGGGTGAATTGCAGTTGTGGAGCATGATCCGCCACGCCCTCCGGCGGCAGGCCAGCAAGGTCACGCTGGAGGTGCGGGTGAGCAACACGCTGGCCCAGAACCTGTACGTCAAGTACGGGTTCGAGGTGGTGGGCAGGCGGCGGGCGTACTACAGCGACAACAAAGAGGACGCCTATAACATGCTCGTCGGGCCGCTCGACGACGCCTACCACGCCCGGATGGTCGAGTGGGGGCGGGCGCTCGCCCAACGCCTGCGCGTCACCGACCTGACCCGCTAAAACCCATCCACACGACGACACAAGCATCGGTCAATTGAACGACGCCTGAGGCAGCCTCAGTCGGGCAAAGCCTTTTGACTTGTATAGAACATACGAGCTATACTCTCCTATATCCAAAGCGTGGAGGGATCAAATGGGAAAAGTGATCGGAGGTATGACGTTATCCCTGGACGGTTTTGCCAGTGACTCCCACGGTGATGTGGGCCGCCTTTATCCTGACCTGGGCGCGCTGGCCCAGACCGAGATGCTGCAAGAGGAGATACGCACGACGGGTGCGGTCGTGCTGGGCAGGAATTCCTACGATATGGCGGCAGACCCGGATTGGTACGCTGACAACTACGAATATCAGGTGCCCCTGTTCGTGCTCACCCATCACGCCCCGGAGAAAAAGCCCAGAGAGTCCGAAAAGCTGACCATCACCTTCGTGACGGATGGCGTCGAGAGCGCCGTTGCCAGGGCCAGAGCAGCCGCCGGGGACAAAAACGTCATGCTGATCGGCGCAAGCACGAATCAGCAGTGTATCAACGCCGGGCTGTGCGATGAGCTTCACATCGGCATTATGCCCATCCTGCTCGGCCCTGGGCTGCGCCTGTTTGAGCACATCGACATCGCCCGTGTGACCCTTGAGAAGATCAGGATTTTCGAGTCCGGTGCGCGGACGGATATCTGGTTCCGGGTCGTCAGATAACCGGGGGCCTTCTACAGCAGCGTGACCTCGCTGGCGGTGAGCCGGTGACGCTCGCCGCCGTCGTCGCGCAGCCAGAGCGCTCCCTGGGCGTCGATCTCCTCCGCCACGCCTTCGAGCGTCCCGCCCGGCGTCTCCACCCGTATCCGCCGCCCCAGCGTCGAGCAGCGCCCCCGCCACGCCTCGACCAGCTCCTCCTCGCGCAGCCGCGCATACCAGCGGTTCAGCGCCTGCACGATCCGCACCAGCACGGTGGCGCGGTCGTAGGGGTGCCCGGTGTGGGTGTACAGGCTGGTCGCCGTCTCGGCCAGCGGGTCGTCCGCCTCGAAGCGCTGGTTGATGTTCACCCCCATCCCCACGATCAGCCAGGCCAGCTTCAGTCCGACGATCCCGCTCTCCGGCAGGATGCCGACGAACTTTTTCCCGCCGAGCAGCAGGTCGTTCGGCCACTTGACCGCCACCGGGCGCGCCCCGACCTGCTCGACCGCCTCGGCCAGCGCCAGCCCGCAGACCATCACCAGCCGCCCGGCGTCCTCCGGGTCGAGGTGAGGCCGGAATAAGGCTGACATCAGCAGGTTGGCGCGCGGCGGCGCGACCCACACTCGCCCCCGCCGTCCTCTCCCTGCCGTCTGGTGATCGGTGATCGCCAGCGCCCCTTCCGGCACCTCGTGGGCGGCCAGCTCGCGCGCCACGTCGTTGGTCGAATCGACCTGGGGATAATAGTAGACCCGCTTCCCGAACGGCCCGGACTCGATTGGCGAGAGCGCCCGCTCGATCAAAGCCTGGGAAAGCGGCCTGTCCGGCATTCTTCGGAGGGTCACAGCGCCCTGCTCATGTACAGCTCGCCCAGCTCGAATCCGTGCCTGCGATAATACTCGCGCGTGCCGACGGCGGCGATCACGGCGATGCGCTTGAAGCCCCCCGCGCGCGCCTCGGCGAAGGCCGCCTCGATCAGCCGCCCACCCAACCCCTGGTGCTGGGCGCGCCCGTTCGAGCGGTCTTCCAGCGCCAGCGCGGGGCCGTAGACCTGCACCTGCCGGATGATTGCCTCCCCGTCGATCTCGGCGATTGGCGCGGGAGCAGTCGGCAGCGAGAGCCGCAAGAAGCCTGCCAGCCTGTCCTGGGGGGTGACGGCCTGGATGAACACCTCGCGGCTGTGGTCGGTGGGATAGGCCAGCGGGTCGAGCCGCACCCGGTCGGGGTCGACCGCCTGGCGGCGCACCTCGCGGCAGCGGATACAGCGGCAGGGCGTGCCCGCCGCCTTGAGCCGCTCCTGGACGATCTGGCGCAGGTTCGAGCGGATCACGCCTTCGACGATCTCCGGCGCGGGGATGTCCCGCATCACCCGGTTGAGGCGGCAGTAGACCGGCACGCTGGCTTTGCAGGCGGCCAGCAGCTCGATCAATTCTTCTTCCGTATAGGGCCGGTACTCGCCGCGCAGGTAGTGGTCATACAATTCCGTGCCGCGCAGCAGGCCGGTCGGGTAGAGCTTCATCTCGTCCGGGCGCAGCGCCGGGTCGTCCCAGAAGCGCCGGAACTCGGCCCGGTCGGAGGCTGGCGTCGCGCCCAGCAGGTTGGGCATCCAGTGCAGGGCGACCTTGAAGCCCGCCCCGCGCAGCAGGCGGGTCGCCCGCCGCACAGCCTCGACCGTGTGCCCGCGCTTATTCTGGGCCAGAATGTCGTCGTCCAGCGACTGCACGCCGATCTGCACGCGGGTGACGCCCAGCCAGCGCAGGCGGCGCACCTCCTCCGGCGTGATGTGGTCGGGCCGCGTCTCGATCACCAGCCCGACGTTCCGGTGAGGGGCGCGCGCGTTCAGGCGCTGGGCCTCCTCCAGCGAGTTCGCCTCGACGCCGTTCAGCGCGTCGAAACAGCGCCGCACGAACCACTCCTGGTAATCGTGACGGTAGCTCGACCACGTCCCGCCCAGAATCAGCAGCTCCACCTTGTCGACCGTGTGCCCGATCCGGGCCATCGAGCGCAGGCGGCGGGCGGTCTGCACATAGGGGTCGAAGTCGAGCATCAGCGCCCGCATCGCGCCCGGCTCGTTGCTCAGGTAGCTCTTGGGCATGCGCACGTCGTCGGGGCAGAAGATGCACTGACCGGGGCAGGGATAGGGCTTTGTGAGCACCGTCACCGGAGCAACGCCGCTCAGCGTGCGCACCGGCTTCATCGTCAGGCGGCGCTCAAGCGCCTCATCTGCCTCCAATGTTCCCTCGTCGAGCAGCGCCTCGTAGCCGCGCCGCAGGTAGGCTTTGCCGAAGGCCGGGTGCCCGGCGCGGCCCATCCGGCGGGTCAGGCGGTTGTAGGAGTCGGCGTCCCAGGTCGGCTCGGCGCGGATTGCCTCGAAGTAGGCGAGCAGCCCGGCGCGGTCGGCGTCCAGGTCGACCGCCCGTCCCTGGCGCGCCTGCCAGGCCGCCTGCTGCGCAGGGGAGGTGCCCCTGGCGCGCGGCTCGAACTGGTAGCGCGGCTGGCGCTTGCGGGTGGTTGTAGATTCGGCCATTTGATACGCTGTGTCACTCCGGCGAACGTGAGGTTATGATACCGCGGCCCACATAAACAATCCATCCCTTATTCACGCATTATTCATGCCCCACCACCCTGAATTACTTGCGTCCCGGCCCGATCTTGCTAGAATCTGAGTATCGCACCTTAAAAACAGATTCACGGGAAACTAGCGCAAGGCCCTGGCTCCCCAGCCAGGGTGACGAGGTCGGAGGTCCCCCACAGCGATGTGGGGCCAACGGCGGGCAGTGATTCGCCCGTCGGAAACTCGAAAGATCAGCGGATGCCTCCGGGGCTGCGCCACCAGCCCGGTTTCCCCCCTCCGCAAAGCCGCGTGTTAAACCGCGCCGGGTAACCGGTCGACAGCGCACGCCGCAGTGGCCGCATTCCGATCCCCCTTCCCAGGGCGAGGTCTGTGTGGTAAATGGAGGGGCGCTGCTTACCCCGGCAGGGCCGTGTGCCCATGCCATCGGGTTTCCTGCTTTCTGGTGTGGATGCTCCGGTGGTCGTCGCGTGCCTGTCCTGTCCTAGAAATTGAGTGCTTATCGAGCGCGCCAAGCCATGGCGCGCTTTTTCGTTTGCCTGTAAGCCCGGAAAACCGCCGCCTGATTGTGGGAAAAACAGTTGTAACGAGGAATAGATGACCGAACAAACGTCGAGGCCGCACTACGAGCGGTATCACATCGAGACCGATAAAGCACCGGACATCGTCCGCTGGCCGAACCGGTTCAACGTCAAAGTCGGCAAAGTAGGGCTGGCGACTCACCTGGTCAAAGAGGTGATCCACCAGAAAGGCGACCTGGAGCTGATCCTGGCCCGCCCCTGCATCTACGGGGTGTTCTCGCGCCCGGTGGGCGGCTTCGCGCCCGATCAGAAGAAATGTGTCGGCTGCCTGCGCTGCATGAACGAGTACCCGGAGTTCGTCGAGGTCAGCCGCAACCCGGCGCGCGAGCGCCTGGGCGATTCGTACTTCGTCTCGACCTACGTCGACGCCGTCGCCTACGAGGCGGAGAGCGGGCGCGTCCCGGTCAAAGGGGCCGGGTACCGGGGGAAGTTCGGCGGGGCGGATTGGGACGGCATCTGGACGGACATGTCCGAGATCGTCCGGCCCACGCGGGACGGCATCCACGGGCGGGAGTTCATCTCGACCGTGGTCGATATCGGCACGAAGCCCGGTTTCCTGAGCTTCGACGGCGAGGGCAGGCCGGTCGGGCCGCTGCCCAACACGTTCACCATCCCGCTCCCGATGATCTTCGACGCCCCGGCGGAGCAGGTGGCGACCGACACGCTCTACCGGACGCTGGCCCGCGCCGCCGGGGCGATAGAGAGCCTCGCCATCCTGCCGCTGGGCGTGATCCTCCGGCTTGGATTGTCAGGCGAGCACCTCGCGCCGCTGGTCGGGCCGGGTGAGGTGGATCGGCTCGACGCGCTCGGCTTCGCGCCGCGCCTGGTCGAGGTCGATGGCTGGGACGCGGAGCTGTTCGACGTCGTGCGAGCGCGCTTCCCACAGGCGCAGGTCGCCCTGCGGCTGCCCTTCGGCGGCGAGGCGGAGCTTCTGCAATGTGCCGACTGTGGAGTATCCGTCTTCCACCTGACGACGGACTACCACGGGCGGGGAGCCGGTGGCGCGTTCATCTTCGACCTGATCCGAGACGCACACACGGCCTTCGTCGAGGCTGGTCGGCGTGACGAGGTCACGCTGTTAGGCAGCGGCGGGGTGATCGCCGCCGAGCACGTCCCGAAGGCGATTGCCGCCGGGCTGGACGCGGTCGCGCTGGACACGCCGCTGCTGGTCGCCCTGCAAGCCCGCTTCTCCGGCGATTTCACCTCGCGGCACACCAACGGGGTCAGCCTGCCCAACCGCCTGACTGCCGAATGGGGCGCGGCCCGGCTGAGCAATCTGATGGCCGCCTGGCGCGACCAGCTTCTCGAAGTGCTGGGCGCGATGGGCCTGCGCGAGGTGCGCCGCCTGCGCGGCGAGATGGGCCGCGTGCTGCTGCAAAAAGACCTCGAATATGAAGCCTTCGCCGAGATCGAGGGCTACCTGAGTGAGGGTGTCTGACATGGCCGAGAATAAACCGATCAACCCCAGAGTCATCGAGAAGCACACCAGCGCCCTGCACGCGGGCTTCCGAACCTGGGCCAGCCTGGAGCAGGGCACGCCGCCCGCCCTGGGCGACGCCCGCTGGACCGATCACCTGATCCTGTCCACCTGGCACATGGCCGATACCGGCGAAGCGCCCACCAACGGCCTCGAATATCGCACGGGCCGCTCGGAGGGCGGCTTCGACCGCCTGGCCTTCAAAGTCCGGCCCGAAGCGAAGTGGACTCCCGACTCGACGCCGATCCGGCTCTCGCTGCCCCTCAACCGGCGCGGGAGCGGGCGCGAGATCGAGATCGACATCCCAGTCTACGGTGGGGGGATGTCCTATGGCTCGATCAGCGAGCAGGTGATGCTCTCCCGCGCGATGGCCGCCAGAGAGTGGAACACCTTTACCTGCACCGGCGAGGGGGGCTACCCGCCCGCCCTGGTGCCCTACCGCGACCACGTCATCACCCAGATCGCGACCGGCCTGTTCGGCGTGCGCGAGGAGACGATCCGCTACGCGCCGATCCTGGAGTTCAAGTACGCGCAGGGGGCCAAGCCCGGCCTGGGCGGTCACCTGCTGGGCGATAAGGCGACCACCTCGGTGGCCGAGATGCGCGAGAGCGTGCCCTGGGTGAGCCTGTTCTCGCCCTTCCCCTTCCATTCGGTCTACTCGGTGGAGGATCACCGCAAGCACGTCGACTGGGCCAGGACGGTCAACCCGGAGGCGCTGGTCTCGGTCAAAGTCTCCACCCCGCACGACGTGGACATGGTCGCGGTGGGCAGCTACTACGCCGGGGCGAACATCATCCACCTGGACGGCTCGTATGGGGGCACCGGGGCCGCCCCGGAGATCGCCAAGAAGAACATCGCCATGCCGATTGAGTTCGCCATCCCCAGGGTGCACCGCTACCTGGAGAGCGAGGGCATCCGGGACGAGATCGTCCTGATGGCGAGCGGGGGCATCCGCACCGCCTACGACGTCGCCAAGGCGGTCGCGCTGGGCGCGGACGGCTGCGTGCTGGGCACGAGCGAGCTGGTCGCGCTCGGCTGCACGCGCTGCGCCAACTGCGAGCGCGGGCGCGGCTGCACCTACGGCTTGACCACCACCGACCCGGAGCTGTCGCTGCTCGTCGACCCGGCCTGGGGCGCGCAGCGGATCGGCAACTTCTACCAGGCCCTCAAGACCCAGTTAGAGGGCATCCTGCGCCGCCTGGGGCTGACCAGCATCCAGGCGCTGCGCGGTCGAACCGACCTGCTGGTCTACACGCGAAACGGCATTGGTTAGCAGCCTGTCCATCCGCCTGCCCGGCACTCTCGCCGCAAACGCCGGGCAGACCTGAAAACGGATGGACAGGCACCAGGATGAAAAGGACAACCATGATCGCTCGATCGACCATACACACCATACTCGAATCACGTAAGACCCTGGCAAGACCCCTGCACGACCCCGCCCTCGCCCGCGAGCAGGCGGCGGAGGGCGGCTGCGGGGTGATCGGCATAGCGTGCAGCGAGCGCATCCCCGGACGCCACCTGCTGCAATCGCTGATCCAGATGCGCAACCGGGGCAACGGCAAGGGCGGCGGCGTGGCCGCGGTCGGCCTCTCGCCGGAGGAGTTCGGAGTCAGCCCGGCGGTGATGCAGGACGACTACCTGCTGGTGGTCGCCTATCTCGATCCGGAAAGCCGCGCCGAGGTCGAGGCCAAACACATCGCCCCCACTTTCGAGGTCGACCACGTCCGGGAAGCGCCCCACCTGGCCGACCACATTACCCTGGGGCTGGACGTGCCGCCCCCGCAGGTCGTGCAGTACTTCGTCCGGGTCAAGGCGGAGGTATACGAGGCCTTCCAGGCCGAGCACAGCCTCGACCTGACCCGCACCGAAGTCGAGGACGAGATCGTCTACCAGAACTCCTTCCGCCTGAACAGCGAGTTCTACGCCGCCACCGGCGAGACGCGCGCCTTCGTGCTCTCCCACGGCAAGAACCTGCTCGTGCTCAAGATGGTCGGCTACGGCGACGACGTGGTGCGCTACTACCGGCTTGAGGATGTGCACGCGCACGTCTGGATCGGCCACCACCGCTACCCGACCAAGGGCCGCGTCTGGCACCCCGGCGGGGCGCATCCTTTCGTCGGCCTGAACGAGGCGCTGGTGCACAACGGCGACTTCGCCAACTACGCCTCGATCACCGAATACCTGGCGCAGCGCAACATCTACCCGCTCTTCCTGACCGACACCGAGGTCAGCGCGCTGACCTTCGACCTGCTCTATCGCACCTACCGCTACCCGCTCGAATACGTGATCGAGGCGCTCGCCCCGACCACCGAGCGCGACTTCGCCATGCTCCCGCCCGAAAAACAGCAGCTGTACGAGATGCTCCAGGTGACTCACATGCACTGCTCGCCGGACGGCCCCTGGTTCTTCCTGATCGCCCAGTCCGACCGGGAGGACGATCAGCCGGTCTACCGCCTGACGGGCATCACCGACACCTCGATGCTGCGCCCGCAGGTCTTCGCCTGGCAACAGTCGGGGGAGGACGGCCCGGCGATTGGCTTCGCCGCATCCGAGAAGCAGGGCATCGACGCCGCGCTTGCCTCGCTGGCGAGCGAGGACGCCCGCTTCTGGAGCCACGCCGACCGCTACTGGAACGCGCGGGGCGGCAGCCACACCGACGGCGGCGCGTTCGTGTTCAGCGTGCGGCCCGATGAGGACGATTCGGCCCACCTGAGTTGCGCGGACAAGTTCGGGCGGCCCGTCGGCGTCGTCTCCTCACAGGCCCCCTACCGGCCCAACGGCCACCATCCCAGGCCGTTCCCCTCCCCGCCGGAGGGCCAGGCCTCGGAGGTGTTTGACTGGGCCGTCGCCCGCCTGCCCAACTGGGGATACCACGATGTGCTCGACTTCCTGAACACGCTCGAAGTGATGGCCGCCGGTGACGAGGGCCGCGAGCGCACCCTGGAAATCCTGACGCTGCTCGTCGACCGCCGCTACCCGACCGGGAACCTGCGCCGCAGCAGCCTGCTCTCGCTGTACGACGCGTGTTTCAGCCGGGTAGTAGAGGGCATCTGCGAATCGCCCTCGCGGGGGTACGCCTATTCGAGCGCGTCCCGCCGCCACCTCGACTCCGCGCTGCCAGGGCAGAAGGTGGTTGTCGATGCGCCTGGCTTCCCGCCCGAAGGCCCCGACTCGCTCGCCCTGGAGGTCGTCCGGCTCTACGAGGCGGGCTTCCGCCGGATCGTCGTCGCCCACGCCCAGGGGCACCGCTTCCTGGGCAGTGGCTTTGGGGCCAACACGAAGGGCCTGGTGCTCGACGTCTACGGCTCGTCCGGCGACTACCTGGCCTCCGGCATCGACGGCATGGACCTCCGCCTGCACGGCAGCGGGCAGGATCAGATGGCCCAGATCATGAAGTCCGGGACGCTCGCCGTCTACGGCGACGTGGGCCAGACCTTCATGTATGGGGCGAAGGGTGGCGAGGCCTATGTGCTGGGCAGCGCCGCCGGACGTCCGCTGATCAACGCGGTCGGGAGGCCGCGCGTGGTGATCAACGGCACCTGCCTGGACTACTTGGCCGAGTCGTTCATGGCCGGTGACCCCCACGCGGGCGGCGGCTTCGTGATCCTCAACGGCATCACCCTGACCGATGGCGGCGAGGTGGTCGAGATGGAGACGCCTTACCCCGGCGGCAACCTGTTCTCGCTCGCCTCCGGCGGGGCGATCTTCATCCGCGACCCGCACCAGCAGGTGGGCACCGACCAGCTCAACGGCGGCGAGTTCGCCCCCTTCGAAGCGCGCGATTGGGCGCTGATCGAGCCGTACCTGGAGGAGAACGCCCGCCGCTTCGCGCTGCCGGTCGAGACGCTGCTGACGGTGGACGGCGAGCGGCGCAGCCCCGTCGAGGTCTATCGGAAGATCGCGCCAAAAGCGCTGCGCGCCTTGCAGGCCGAGGAAGCCTGGGTGCATAACCACAACCATAAGCACTGAGTAGCGGCAGATAGGAGCCTGGGCCGGGGTGCAATACCCCGGCCTTTTTCTGTCCTTCGAGAATGGATAATATTAGTCTACATCCTGGGCAGTGCGGTCATCGGGAGTGTGCCAGATGAGACCTGAAGCTGAGGAGAAAGCGCGGGAAAGAACTCTCCTAGTGATCGTCGCGCTTGTACTCTTTGTCCCGGCGCTGTGCGAGCTGCTCATGGTTTATTATAGTACGCATCCTGGACCACCTCATCCGGTGACAAGCATTGAAGTTGAAGGCACGGAGTATGTGTTAACCTGTCGACAAACAATTGACGGGCCGCTTGATTTGTTCCTGGAACAGTGTGAAGAGGGCGAGCCGCAGTCGTGTACGGTTGTCGAGGACGGCCATAATTTTGGGTATACCTGCAAAGACATGATACTGCGAATTCAGGACGATACAATCTACGTGGAGTCCCCATCGGGGTACAGCCCAATGCTGACCTATGATGTGAAGTAGATTGAGCCACTATCATCCCTGGTGGTGGTTTTCTTCTTTAGACTCTTGAAACCGCAGATTGTTAAGTCGCGCCGTTGGTAGCTATACTTCTATATAACCAGTTGCCCGGTAGACGCCATTCGCCGGGCCTTTAGGCGAGCCTGGGGGGCGAGTCAGGAAGGACGGCATGATGGGCGTGATCGGAATCAACGATCCCCGGCGGTTGCTCGGCGCGGGGCTGCTCGCCCTGGCAGCGACCGGCTGCGCGCAGGCGCAATCCACCCCGGCAGAGCCGGTCAGCGGCCCCGGCCTCGACCTCCAGGAGCGCACCGTCGAGGCGCTGTGGACGGCGGTCAATGAACACTACCTGTACGAGGACTTGAACGACCCGGCCTGGGAGCAAACGCGTGATAACTACCTCGCCCGGCTCGACGAGGGCCTGGACTTCGACGAGTTTGACTCGCTGCTGGCCGACATGGTCGATGAGCTGCCCCAGGATGCGCTGTCCCAGGATGCGCCCCAGCTGGTCACCCGCGAGGAGCGCATCCGCCTGATGATGGAAGACCCCACGCCCGCCCCCGGCGTGATCGGCGCGTATGTGATGTATGGCGCGGACGACGATTCCCGCGTGATGCTCACCATAATCATCCCCGATTCACCCGCCGAAGCCGCCGGGCTTCAGGCGCACGACAGCATCCTGGCTGTGGACGGCACGCCCGTCGGCGACCTGGACGGCCCGGCAGTCGACTACATCCGCGGCCCGGTGGGCGAGGACGTCAGCCTGCTGGTCGAATCGCCAGGCGAGTCCCCGCGTGAGGTGGTTGTCACGCGCGGGGAGGCGATCACCACCACGGTGGACGCACGGGTTATCCTGACCGTGCTTGACGGCAGCATCATCCACATCCTCATGCCACCCGCCACCACGGTGGACAACGTCGGAGAGCTGGCTAACGCGCTGATCGACCTCGATATCCAATCTCACGAGGGTACCCAGGGGTTCATCCTCGACCTACGGCTGTCGGATTCCTCCGGCTGGGACTTCGATACCCTTGAAGGGATGATGACCCTCTTTGGCGACGGCGACCTGGGCTCGTTTTACACGCGCCAGGATGTGACGCCCATCGACATCGACGGGCAGGACCTGGGCGGGTCGCAGCGGCTGCCGCTGGCGATCATCGTCGGGGAGGAGACGGTGGGCCTGCCGGAGGTGCTCAGCGCCAGCCTCCAGGCCAC
>Ga0315536_1001486_pt1 | contig 11716 bp, 11 predicted proteins | sample SalMarSW160230MG_FD_203093 | JGI IMG/M metagenome (GOLD analysis project Ga0315536, IMG submission 203093) | Salt marsh sediment microbial communities from the Plum Island Ecosystem LTER, Massachusetts, United States - Salt Marsh Sediment SW1602-30 ... | reverse complement strand
TCTGGCGCCATAAATATGGGTGATATCACATTGTAATTCCGCTAATTTTTTTGCGAGATAATACAGGGGAGCATTCCCCACTCCTCCGCCGGCAATAAGTACTCTGCGGTCCGCCATGAGGGTGAACCCAATTCCAAGGGGGCCAATGACATCCATTTTTTCGGGTTGGAAATGAGATAGGAGCTCGGTTCCCCTTCCCACCGTCTTAACGACGATGCTCATTTTGGTGCCTTCATGGTCGAAGATTGAAAACGGCCTTCTCAGAAGTGGATCATTTTGATTTGAAATTCGTATGTTGATAAATTGTCCCGGTGTTGAGCGCTCTGTTTCGGTTTTTATTTTCAATAGAAAATGGTGATGCGCTACTTGTTTCGGTTTATCAATCAGTATAAACATAATTCAATGATTTTTTTGGTACCCCTGATGTTTTTGCTTTGTTATGCATTTTATTACAATTGGTCAAGTATAAATTGTGATAATAAATTCATTGACAACGGTTCATTCGTTATTTTTGTATCATTCAGATAGCTGTTCAAAAGCCCGTGATTAATATCAATAATTTTCACGGAATTGAATTGCGCCCCCGTAGCTCAGTGGATAGAGCAGTGGCCTCCGGAGCCATGTGCGGACGTTCAATTCGTCCCGGGGGTAATCGTCAAGATATCGCGGTGAAGGTTTTACGATATCAGGAAAATCATAATCGTTTTTCCGCCATCGCTGTATATACAGGTCCGCCTTTCCTGAGTTCGGATCTGAAAAGCACTAAGCGGCTGAACTGCACCTCGCCGTATAATGTGTCCCTGTTGGCTTCCAAGTATTGCATAAGCTCCGCAGGAGATCGTTGGTCATTACGCACGCGTGCGAGGGTAATGTGGGGTGTAAATCCCCTGGTCTCTTTTTTAAAGCCGTGCTTTTCCGCCAGATCCTCAATACCACGGTGGATTGAATCTACGCCGGTTACATCTCCCATGAGGCCGCACCAGATAACCCTCACCCTTCTCACATTCGGAAAGCCCCCGAGGCCGTTCAATTTGAATATAAGAGGAGGTACGTCAAATGAGATTTTTATAAAATCGTCACGCAGCTTTTCGTAAATATCATATCGGGTATTGCCGAGGAATTTTAGCGTTATATGTAAATTGTCAGGAGATACGGTTTTTAATTGAAGATCGAACTTTTTCATGTTCCGGTATACATCTTTCAATGGCTCCTGTACGCCGTCTGCGGGAAGCGCAAAGAAAAGACGCAGAAAGGGGGGATCAGCATTCATACATATTAAACTCCTGTTAGTTTGTATTATGAGTATGCTAATCAACGCGTCAATTAGAATAAGATATTTGTTTTATCAATCTTTGAACTATGGCGTGATGAACTTATCCAGGTCGGGTGGGAAGCCCCAGATGTGCCTCCAGCATATAATATTGTCAATCGTTTCCTTGATAAGTACGTAATTCATAAAACGATAGTTATCAGTCTTATTCTGTTTAAGGAGTTTGTCCAAATATCTCTTAACCGCATCTGCAAGCATCAAAGACACCGACAGCTTCAGAAGCCTTCTCAAATCCTGCAAATACTCATACATATCCACCCGCCATGTCACGTGAACCGTACGCCATTCCTCTGGCCTGTTACGCTGCTGGTACCTGACCAGCCTGCCGATAGGCTTAGGTTCCCTGACATTACCCATGGCTTGCTTCAGGATAATGGTTATCATTTCTGAGAGGGTCAAGCCCTTGATTTTTGCCGCCTGCATGATTTTATTTAATATCTCCACACGTATATTCAGGGTGGTTTTCATAGACACGGCCTCCTTTTGTTAATATGTATTGTTTAAGAATATACGAATGGTTATGTGCGATTATTAAAAAATTATATTATAAATAATTTTTTTTGAAAAATTAGTAAGTTGCAAAGCGAGTAAATTGCACGATCATGGATTCAAACTGTCCGATAATTAGTATGAATTATTAAAAAGTTGATTTCTTTATTGATTTTAAATTTCGCCTCAAAATGAGGCAAGACCATAAAAGGGATGGATAGTTGAAAAAATTAAGATTATCGTTTACCCTGCTTTTTTTTACAATTGCAGTAGGTATAATTGGATATCATCTTATTGAGGGGATGAGTTATTTTGACGCCTTATACATGACAATTATCACCATTAGCACGGTCGGTTTTCAGGAGGTGCATCCTTTATCGGTCCCGGGCAAGATATTCACCATGATCGTCATCAGCACGGGCATAATGATCGGCGCCTATACCATCGGCACCCTGGTAAGGATGTTTATCGAAGGAGAGCTGAGTAAAACATTCGGGAGAAGGAAAGTGGAAAAGAAGATATCGGGATTAAAAGACCATTATATCATCTGCGGTTATGGGAGAATCGGGAGCCTTGTCTGCAAAGAATTGCAGGAGCATAATAAGGAATTTGTCGTCATCGAGAAAAATCCGTCCGCGATAGAGCGGATGGAGCTTAACAAAATTTTGTATCTGCCACTTGACGCGACCGTAGAGGAGACGCTTTTGGAGGCGGGTATTATGCAAGCCAGGGGTATTGTAACCGCAGTCGGTTCAGACGCGGACAATGTATTTATAACCCTGACGGCAAAGGGAATAAGGCCGGATATATTTGTTCTGGCGCGGGCTTCGGATGAAAAGGATGAGATCAAGCTGAAGAGGGCCGGCGCCACAAGGGTTGTCTCGCCGTATCTTATCGGCGGCAAGCGGATGGCCCAGGTGTTAATAAAGCCGACGGTGGTCGAATTCATCGATATTGCAGTCATGGAGAGCAATATCGGCCTGCGAATGGAAGAATGCTTTATCAATCCAAAATCCGATCTGGTGGGGAAAAACCTGATCGAGAGCAATTTACGCAAGGTGTACGGCGTCATTATTGTTTTGATTAAAAAGCACAGCGGCGAGATGATTTTCAATCCGCTTCCCACGGAAGTCCTTGAGGCTAATGACATCCTCGTGGTCCTTGGCACGCATGAGGATATGCAGAGAATGAGTGAAATTATATAGTTTGAATGATGAAAAACGGCAGCTGTGATTATCGGTTTTGGTTCTTTATTCGAGCGTCCTCAGATTCATGAAATATTTGCCCCTCTTGCCGATTTCAAAATTACAATATTTTGTATTTTGGACCGCGCCGTTGAACCCGATAAATTCGACTTTAGCAGTGTATTTGCCCGGCATGAGGCGCAACCTGGCTAATTGCAGGGTTGCGGGAAGGAAATGCCAGCACCGCAGATCGGGTCGCATGGTTGAAAACAGGGCCGCACCGGTACCGGCGCCTACAACGACGCCCACCAGGGAAGAGAGGGCGCTGCTGGCTTTCGCCACATGCTTTGTCACTTCCTTTGCGGCGATACCAGCTGCTATCGATGCGATTGTCTTGACCACAATGGAAGCAGCGACCTTGGCGCGGAGCCTGCCGTAATCGTCCTCAAGATTTTTCATCGCGGTATATTCTACGTTCTCGAGGGTTTCGGTCACCGCATGTTTGCCCGAGACCGTTACCCTTACAAACTTGGTTTTATTGGATTGGATCTTGAATCTCGGGATCGGATTTTCCGCACTTAACAGCGAAGACATAATGGCTGCTGCGGTTACGCCTGCGGCCAGGGTATGGCTGCCTATGGCCACTGAGATCGACACCCTCATTCCGGGATCATCCAAAAGCTTACCCCTTGAAACCTTGATTGGAGAGCGGCCAGACTGGAATATAACCACCAATTCGCCGGCAGGACTTTGCCTTGATGATTGGAGATGCGCGAGGTCGCTTCTGGCCATGGCAAAATCCGGTTTAAGCTTCAGTATCTGGCGATACTCCACTGCGGCGTATTCTCGGTCTTCTTCGCTGTTGTTCAAATCCGCACGAAGCTCATGGGATATTGCAGCGAGATATTTTGCCATTATGTTTTGCTTGTACCGCGCCTGACCGTTTTCCGTCTTGATCTTCTGTAATTCGTTATTGACCGATTTAAATTCGACCGCTGCCTCTTCTGCGTTTTTAAGCATGAGATAATTGATACCCAGGTACATGTGAACAAGCACCTTTTCAAAATCCTCTCCCCGATAGTTCGTGGCCGTCTGGTTCGTGAGAAGGGCGGCGACCTCTTTTGATATGCTGATCGGCGTAACCTGGGCAATCTGCGAGGCTTTCAGCAGCACCCTGTTGCTGTCCTCATACTTTTCAGCGATATGCAGGGCGTATCCCGCCTCCATCATGAACAGGAGTTGGTCCTTACCTGCCTCGTTGATGTAAGGGAGAAGCAGCCGTGCAGCCTCAAGCTGTTGTCCGCGATAAAATTTTTCCTCAGGCGCGCTTATAAACTGCCTGTAGTCCTTTGCGCAGGAGACCAGGGTTGCGAGGCATGCGGCTATAATAATTAATTTCACGAGCTTCATGCGGATTTCCTCACTTATCAAAAGGAGATTCTATCGGTTGTCGTGGCTTTCAGAAATTCCTGACGCTCCATCCATTTTAAAAGCCCGGTTTTTAACTCCTTCATGGTGAGGGTAACGACGAGGTATTGGAGCTTTTTGCCGCTTGCGTATCTCACATTTTCGTTTATGGAGCCGAAGAGAAAAAAGTTTGGCGATTTCAGGTTACCCGCCGGCACAGCGCTGTCCGGGTCCACGAGGCCGGTCATTCCCCTTTCCATCTCATGGATGGCCTCTTTGGTGTATGAGTCGTCGACGAACTGTATTCTCTTCCTGATCAGATTTGTAACGATCTCGTCGGCGAGCATTTTTGTGTCGATATGCTCGGCGGTGTCGTTTTTTATCCTCTGGATTTTTATCAAGGCAGGCTGATTCCAGTCGCTTTTCAAATAATTGTAAAGGGAGCCGACCATTTTGTTCACGGTGGTTTTTATTTCACGCGGTCCCCAATCCATTGATCCTTTATCCCTTGAGGCTTCCCTGTACTGGGTCCCTCCGCATCCAATCAAAAGAATGAACGATACGATGAGGAAAGTAGCGTATTTCATGATGATTCTCCTTGAACAGGTGAAATGATTACAGTCGTGCGTGCTTATTGTCAATTAAGTTACTGTTTTTTTCCTTATATTCTTTAATGCGCCGCTCCACCTCTGCCGCAGCCTTGCCTGCATTGTTATTCGGTATCACGGCAAAATAATTTTTTTTATCCAGTGAATATTGATAGAGAGGATCATAGTATTTATCAAGCATCAATCGAATGAATTCTTTGATCTTTCCCTGCGTGTATAGGCTAATTAGATCATCGGTATTTTTTTTCCCCAATTTCGCCCCGAGGCTTTTGACGATTACAGGGATGTTCGTATCATCGCAGTAATCGTGATATTCTTCATAGATTATCTCCACCCGCCTTTCAATGGGTGTGTCGAGATACATAACCGGCGATCGTTTCATGAATTCGTACAACGGATCGGGTATGTGAAGGTTGCCGATCTTTCTCGATTCACCCTCGATGAGAATATAAGGGGCGCGTTCGAGGACGCGTATGCGGTCGAGAAGCAGGCTTTCGAAGCGCTTCTGCGTTCTTCGAATGTTGTCGATGCCTCCGAAGACTGAGCTACGATGTCCTGCCATGTCCTCAAGGTCGATCGCATACCGTGTTTGTCTGATGATTTCCGTTTTGCCGGATCCGGTAAGTCCCTGAAGGACAAAGAGCGGGGCCTCCAGCTTCAACGATTCGAGTGAATCGATGACGAATCTCCGATATCCCTTATATCCCTCTTTTATTTGATAAACCGGCAGGCCCAGCGAATCGAGCAATGATACGAGGGAACCTGAGCGCATTCCTCCTCTCGCGCACATCACCAGAAGATTTTTGTCCTTGTGTTCGAGTATAGAATGCATGATTCCCTTGAGCTTTTCGCCAACTATCTCCGTGCCGCGCACCACCGCGTCGTTCCTTCCGGCCATGCGGTAGATAGTACCGATTTCTTTCCGCTCGTTGTTATCGAACAGGGGTATGTTCAAAGAACCGCTTACATGATCCGTCTCGAATTCTGCCGGGGAGCGGACGTCGATGTATATCGAGTTTGTTAATTCAAGGGATTCCCGGAAGGATATTTCTTTCATAATTTATAAATCCGGCAATTTTGTCGCCACCTTTCCTTTGTCGAATAGTTCAACGGCTGCTTGAAGAATGACGTCCATGTATACCTTCATGGATCGGTCGAAAAGCTGGGGATGAAAATTTTTTCTGGAGGCGCTTTTTCTGACAAGAAAACGACCGTCGAAGCCATGTATATTTATTGAAGCATCCCGGGTAAGGATGTTTTTCATGTCGCTGAGAGATACCGCGTAAATTCCGGCCGCTTCGCGGTCCTTGAAACGATATAAATCGAGACTTCTGCCGTCCAGGAGAATAAAGACATGCTGAAATTCCCTCTGAAATAATCGTTCGTTCATCTCTTCGTACCGATACCACCCCAGGTCTATGAGTGCGGTTGCTTCCGGCGTAAACCCGATTTCTTCATCCGCCTCCTTTAGGATTTTATTGCCGCCGAATCCATACGGCACATGGCCCGCCACGGTGATATCAAAACAGTCGGGATATATCATCTTGTGTGCCGCCCTGTGCTGAAAAAGTATTTCCCGGATATTCTCGTAATTTCTCAATATCCACAGGTGTACCGATTCATGAGGCGTTCCCTCGCGGTGGGCCTTGTTCCTCTCAATGGGGACCCCGGTAGGGAACCCGGTGTCCCAATCCCATACCTCGAGGATTTCTTGATATTTTTTTGTATCATGCATAATGGCCGGAGTCAACTCTTGAAATCCACTAGGTTTTTGATCCTCTTATTGGCTCAATTGATTTTTCTCTTAAGGCATGGGCTTGACAATCATTTTTTTCGGTATGTTCCAACTTTGTGGTTTAAAGACGGGCTTTCTTTTTTTGTTGAAATTACACTATCCTTACTCCGATATTGTTATATGACACGGTATTACCAATATGTCATGAAGAATTGGCGCAACCGGTGGGCTGAAGTGATTCAGTCGGCCCGCCCACATTAACCTCGCGAATCGGGGGTTTACACGGCCGGTGAAAGAGAAGAGATTAAGATTAAAGCGTTTTCCCGCAGGTATTTTTTTCATGCTCCTTTGTATAGAATCGCTCATTGCGGCCGGTGCAACTGTATCCTATTTTGTGTACACCGCCAGGACCAACATCAAAGAAATGGAATCCGCCGTCCGGTCGTATATAACGCCGCTTACGATTGCGTTCGCCGATGTCGCTGAGATCAGCTACCGGACCAGACGGATACAGCGGCTCAGGTCCCTGTTCCATAAGAAGTTTGAGCATCGTATTATGGTGGAGGCTTTTTTCGTGTTGAAAAACGGAAAACTCGTCGTCCATTCGAGCAGGGAAACGGCAAAAAGATTAAAGGGAAATCTGGCCACCGATGAGTTTTCTTACAATCTGGATATGATTCTCAGACCGGCATACCGGAAGAGCAGGAAGGTCATATTTACCGATTACAATATCATTTCAAAGCCGGTTCCTTTTTCCGGGATCGAGCTGTCCCTGCTCAAGCGTTTTGTATACCCTACAATCGAAGTCAGCGGGTGGCTTTCAAGCATGGCGGTATTCAAAAAGAAAAGGCCCGTGGGCACGGTGAGCTTTATCATCAGCAAAGAAAAGATTTATTCATTTATCAAAAAACAGATCGAGCGCAGCACGCGTCTTCTTGTCGCATCGCTCATCCTCGCTTTTTCCGTTTCACTGCTGGTTTCCCTGGTGGTGCTTGCCAGATACCGGAGCCTTCAAAAAAAGGCTCTTAAATACGGCGGGTTTTCCGGGTACAAGCGGATTGGGGATTACGACTCCGGATCTGTTCAGGGAGAAGTATATGACTTGACGATGGCGGAAGAGCAGGCCCGCATTCCGCGGTCTTCAGACAGGAAGATGCATTCCCGACGTAATAATTCATCACTTGACCTTGACGGGCAGATTAAGGATGCAATACCGGTTGCGGATAAGGAGCAGCAGCGGTGGTAATCAATCATGCCGAGATATTCGAAGGCAGGGGCGCGGTCGTTGCGGTCGAGGGGGCCCTTGACAGCTCCACCAGCCCGGACGCAGAGGCCTACATTAATAAGCTTCTGGACAGGAATATCCATATCGTTCTTTTTGATGCAAAAAACATGCCATATGCGAGTTCGGAGGGGATCGGACTTTTTTTATTTCTTGCAAAGCGAGTTTCCGACGCCGGCGGATATTTCCTGATCTTCAATCTTTCGGAAGAGATGCGGACACTGTTCGGGGTTCTGGAGTTCGACTCGTATCTGCATATGGCCGATACCCGGGCTGATGCACTTCGGAAAGCCGATCTGTGGGCGGGCGTCCAGAAAGGCGGCGGGATGAGAGAAGCCGCTCACGGCGCTGAAGAGCGCTCATCTCGCGGAGGCACGATAGTAGCGTGCTCATCCTGCGGGTCGAATGTGCGCGTGTTCGAAGACGGCGCATATCTTTGTCCCCATTGCGGTTCAGAATTCAGGATCATAAACCGGAGCGTTGCACCGAAGGACGGGGTAAGCGTCCGCGGGGATTTCAGGACCCTGGTTATCGAATGTGCGAAATGCAATTCCCTTATTCGTATAAAAAGCAGCGGATCCTTCCGTTGTCCGGACTGCGACGCGCGCTTTACGGTCTTGCCTGATCAGTCAGTGGTTTTTTGATTACGCTTCATTGATCCTTGCCTAATTTTTCACCGGTTTCTATGGTTTATTTTCACCTCGATATTTTTTCCTTGATTTTTATTGCAACCATGAGGTAGGGATTTATTTGATGAAGGTTGTAATATCGAGAGGTCGTATCAATGCCCGTAGCCGGGGGTAAATTATTTAAATTTGAAAGCGAAGAGTGTATACGCACCGATTTTCTTGAGACCATTACCTATGACGGGAATCCTCAGGAGATCACGTATGAAACCGAAGAGTTCACGGCGGTATGCCCCTTTTCCGGCCTGCCGGATACCGGTAAAATTGTGATCGTCTACATACCGGGAAACAGGATCGTGGAGTTGAAATCGCTGAAGTACTATTTCATATCATTCAGAAACGTAGGTGTATACCAGGAGGCCGCAACCAACAGGATCTTCAATGATCTTTTCGATTGCTTGAACCCACGGCACCTGACGGTTAAAACCATGTATAATGTCCGCGGGGGAATCGCCTCCACCTGCATAATGGATTCGGAGCGGATGAGGAACGTGCGATGAGAAGCGCAGATATAAAGACAGCGGGAGAAGAAAAAAGCGGCATATCCTATGACCGGATGAAGGATCAGATAGAGAAGGAGCTTTCTTCGTTTTATGAAAAGGGGGCGCAGGCGGAAACGTCTCCTCCTCGTATCTCCTTTGAGAAGGGATCTACGCACGTCTCTTTTTCATCCCAGCCCATAACCGACAAAATGCTCGTTGATTTTCTTCTTCTCATCAAACAGCATATTGCGCATGTCAGGGTGCACGGCTTTGACAGCGGCTATTACGCGTTTCAGGCGCTGAACGCGAACATGTTCAAGACCGAAAACGTTCTTGATAATTTAAAGGTCGAGTTTTTCGGTCTGTCATCGTCTTCGCGGGTTGAGATATCAAAAAAAGGAAGCCTCTCCCAGGAGGAGGTCAACCTCGTCATCGAGCTGTTTAAGAGGGCCAATTCATCGGACCGTCAGAATCCGGCGCTGAGGCTCAAGGCCCTGGGCTCATCCATTGTGGAGCCGGACAAGAATCTGAACTGGGAATGTATCGCCGGATACGATGAGGTGAAACGGAAAATCCGTGAATCGATCATCCTTCCCTTGAAGAATCCCGTGCTCTACGATTCCATCGCCCGGATGACCAGAAAAATCTATGAATCAAACCGACCCAGGGCCATACTCTTTGACGGAGCCCCGGGAGTGGGCAAAACGACAGCGGCGCGCATCATTGCGAGCGAATCCGAATTCCCACTGGTGTACGTTCCGGTTGAATCGATCATGTCAAAATGGTATGGCCAGTCTTCCCAGAACCTGTCCCAGATTTTCGACGCGTGCGAGGACATGGGGGGCGCAATCATATTCCTCGATGAGATTGATTCCCTTGCCGGCTCGCGCGACCAGCAGATGTTCGAGGCGACGCGCCGCGTGCTCTCCGTGCTGCTGCGTCGGCTCGACGGCATTGATGCAGCAACCAGCACCATCACCATCGGCGCGACCAACCGCAAGGACGATCTCGACCATGCGCTGATCAGCCGCTTCGATCAGATCATTTATTTTCCCATGCCCGCTCCCCAGGAGAGGGCGGCCATCTTTTCCAATTACGCCCGGCATCTGTCTGAAGATGAATGCGCCCACCTGGGGGACAGAAGCGACGGACTCACGGGACGGAATATAAAGGATATATGCGAATTCACCGAGCGCAGATGGGCACGGAACATTCTCGTCAAACGTGCCGAGGCGTCGGCACCACCCTTCGATTTCTACCGGCAGACGCTCCGCATGTGGAAAGAAATAAAATAAGAGGTGCCTCTTGGAACCAGTAATATCCAGCACGTTGTGCCGTTTCCGTATCAGTGACGAGCATTTAATTTCCGATGGGATCGTAAAACAGGAAATATCCAGGGCCTTCGAAGAGTCGCGTTCCTTTGAGTTTTATCCGGATCCTGACGTGGTACGCGGAATAAGAGGAGGCGACCCGGTCGAGCTGTACCGTGAACGGTTCATCGATATGCGGGACAGGTCTTTCAGCCTCGGTTCCATGGGTAACCAGACCACGCAGGGAAGGCTCGTAAACGATATCAGGCTGTCAAACCGGTTGACCGGCTCAATGGCGGCTGTTCATCAGGCAATCGCCGAAGGCGATTTCGACAGCATAATCTCCAGGCGCTTCGTGATCCTCAAGGAGCTTCATGGGATACCCACCATCTTTTACGTTTCCAGGGAGACCGCGGCGATATCCCACGTGGGACAGGGCCCTCCCTGGGCGGAGATTCCCACCATATACCTTGGTCTCAAAACATTCGATGCCATTACGGCGGATCAGAGGAAGGGCGGGCGCGGGCTCTTCGACGCTTTCAAGCTGCTCCTCATGATCGAGGAGCGTGCGATACAGACCGGCTACCATCATTCGGTCGTGTATCCGCCCAACGTTTCCGCCGCCTTGAATTTTCTTGTCGACGAGGTGATACAGAATTCACAGCTCGTTGAGGTCGAGGAGATACCGGAAATCGTGCCCGCGAAGCCGATCAGGAGATTCAGCGACGCAAGCAGGCAGCGGTATCTCCGCGAGCTGGACGCGCGCATGCCGCGCGACCAGCTCAACTTTCACTACCAGCGCAACCTTGAGGCGATAAAATCGCTCGAGCGTCACGCCAGGCGTTACAAGGCATCGGGCGACGTGTATTCGCTCCGGGAGATAGTACGAATCCTCGTGGCTGCATCCGGCCATGACGTGCATGAGATCAGAGACAGGGCAAATGTAATACTGGAGCGCATATTCAATCCCAAGGAATTCGACGCGCCCCTTGCCACCCGCTTCTTCAACGTCTGCATCGGCCACTTGAAACGTTTTTCCTTTGATATACCGGGGGTGCCGGCCCCCTACATCCTGAGGCTGTATCGGGCGAACGCGGCAGGCGGGCTTTCTCTGGAAGGGGATATCGATTATCTGGAAATTCCGCTCGCGCATGAGGGATACGGGAAGTATTCCGCGGAATACCGCTTTGATGAATATGGGCA
>Ga0315536_1001485_pt1 | contig 11716 bp, 10 predicted proteins | sample SalMarSW160230MG_FD_203093 | JGI IMG/M metagenome (GOLD analysis project Ga0315536, IMG submission 203093) | Salt marsh sediment microbial communities from the Plum Island Ecosystem LTER, Massachusetts, United States - Salt Marsh Sediment SW1602-30 ... | reverse complement strand
AGACAATGCGCCGCTCATGCTTGCGGACCACCGTGAAAGGCTTCACTTCGCCCGTTGAGATAAACCGGCCCAGCTTCATATCGAGGGCTTTGGCAATCTTGATCAAAACGCCCAACGGAGGGGAGAGCTGGTCTGCCTCGATCTGATCCAGGTATTTTGAACTGAGGCCTGTGCGCTGGCCCACATCTTGTGTGGTCATCCCTTTTTCCTCGCGAACCAAACGCACCCGCCGGCCGATAGACGTGGGTTCCGCCGCCTGTGCCGCCGTTTTTGGCTGAGGCGGCACGTCCCCGGTTTCCCCGGAAGAAAACTGGCCGATATCTTCCAAAAAATCCTTGTAAGCGTCTGCCGACTTTTCGCTATGCATGAAAAAATGTCTCCCAACAAGAGATGATCGGGGCAACTACGTCACGGCCTTGAGGAAGCCTTCCAGCCCCTTCATACTGCCTACATTGTATACCTGATGGGCGTAGGTATCGGGAATAATCTTGCGAAGGAGGCCGCTTAATACTTTTTTGGGGCCAACCTCGACGAAGACATCGACACCGTCGTCTTGCATTCTGCACATGGACTCATACCAACGAACAGGACTGCAAAGCTGTCTAGCCATGATATCCCTGATCTGAGCCGGATCTGACTCGTATTCCGCAGTCACATTGAACAGGACCGGCGTGTTCGGAGCACCAAAAGCTATCTCTTCCAAGAAGGCCCTGAAGTCTTTGTCGGCCCCCCGGATCAGTTCGCTGTGCCATGCGCCGCTGACCTTGAGAGGAATCGCTTTGGCCCCCCTGGCAGCGGCCAATGCAGACGCATATGCCACGGCGTCCGGGGCGCCTGTGATCACGATCTGGGTGGCTGTGTTGTGGTTGGCAACCGCAACAATTCCCTTTTCTTGTGCTTTATCAACAAGTTCTCTAACGGTATCTATATCAAGACCCAAAATGGCATGCATGGCGCCAAGATTCTTGGTGGCCTCGCGATGCATGAGGCGGCCCCTTTTGAAAACCAGCTTGCACGTGTCAACAGGACTCGTCACCCCGGCCGCTCCGAGGGCGCTGTATTCTCCAAGGCTGTGGCCTGCCGTCACATCAGGTTGAATCCCTTCTTTCTGAAGTGCCGCAAGACAGGCTAGATTGACCGCCGTTACCGCTGGCTGAAGGTTTACCGTCAGGGTGAGGTCTTCCATGGGGCCTTTAAAACATAGCCTTGAGATATGAGTCTTGGTGACCTCGTCCACCATGTCAAAGATCTCACGGACAAAATCATATTCCTGATACAGGTCAAGGCCCATACCGACCGCTTGCGATCCTTGTCCCGGAAAAAGAAATGCCGTTTTCTTTCCCAACACACTCCTCCCTATGAGTCAGTTGTCATTGAGATACGGCCAAACGACCCTGTCTTATGGTCATGCATGCCTTGCCCATGTTTCGTGTTCGGGATGAGTGCCTCACCCCTTTGGTTCAGGCTCGTGCTCGTCAGATTCATCCAGGTTGAAGAGCTGGCGGGTAAGATCAATATAAAGAGATTTCTCGTCCTTGTAACCGCTATTTTTCAAGAAGACGGTAGGATGATGCAGGATCTTGTTGACAAGCGACGCTGTCAGCCGGTCAATGGCAGCCCGATCCTTCTCAGAGACGGAGCTGAGAGAGCCAAAGGTCTTTTTCAGTTCCTTTTTCCGGATTTCCTCCATCTTATCCCTAAGACCGACGATGGTAGGCACGACATCAAGACCTTGGAACCATCTGCGAAACTGAATCACAGCGGCATCCACAAGGCGTTCCCCACGGAGTGCCTCGTGCTGGCGTTCGTCTATGTTTTCCTGAATGGCGCTCTTGAGGTCATCTATGTCGTAAACATAGACGTTGTCAATCCGGTTGATCTCGGGGTCTATATCACGGGGCACGGCGATGTCGATAAAAAAGAGAGGGCGGTTCTTGCGGGCGCGCATCAGCCCTTTGAAGTCGTCACGCACCAGGACATATTTGGGGGCCCCTGTTGAACTGATTACGATGTCCACCCGTTTCAGATATTCACGAACCTCGTCGAATCGGATGGCCGTTCCTCTGAATTTCTCGGCGAGTTCGAGGCCTCGCTCAAAGGTGCGGTTCGCCACGAAGATCGGCTGGGCCCGGTTATTGGCCAGGTGTTCGACGGCCAACTCAGCCATTTCGCCGGCACCCAGGAGCAATACCGCTTTTCCCTCAAGCTCACCAAAGATCTTCCGACCCAACTCCACGGCCGCATAGCTAATAGAGACCGCGTGATCGCCAATGCCGGTTTCCGTGCGCACACGCTTGGCCACCGAAAACGACCGGTGCATGAGCCGATTCAGAACCACGCCGCAAGTCTGGTAATCACAGGCCTGCAAGTAGGAGTCCTTGATCTGTCCCAGGATCTGCGGTTCGCCCACCACCATGGAATCAAGGCTGGCTGCGACGCGAAAGATATGACGCACCGCCTCGTCTCCATGATACACATAAAGGGCCTGTTCAAACGTTTGACGCGGCGTGCTCTTGAATTCAGCCATGAAATCCTTGACCGCCTCTACTGCCTTGGACGCATCTCTGGTGGCCAGGAGAAACTCCACGCGATTGCAGGTTGAAAACAGTGCGATCTCGTCCACACAGGCGTCCCGGCACATGGCCTTGAGCACCTTGGGTGTGTCTTCACCGGAGAAGGCCAGGCGCTCCCGAACCTCTACCGGGGCTGTCTTGTGATTAAGGCCGATTGCGACGATGTATCTCTTTGCTATCATATTCCTGCGTTCGATGGCCTCCACGGCTTATGCCAAGGGGCGCTGCAAAAGCTCTGCAAGACAGCCCCAGGGGAAGAAGTCTAACCCTGAAAAAACAAGAAAAACGTCAATAACAGTATCACGAATCCCACAATGGTCATGATGGCGGCCCGCCGTCCTTGCCACCCCACGGCCAGGCGTTCATGAAGCAAGACGGCATACACCAACCAGGTAATCCCTCCAAGGATCTCTTTAGGATTCCAGGCCCAGAACTGCCCCGGCCGTATCATCTGGGCATAAATAACCCCGGTAATGACCCCAAAGGTCAGCATGGGAAACCCGACGACAAGGCTTGCGTAGCCCATGGAATCAAGTAGTTTGAGAGAGGGGAGGCGGCGAAAGAAGAATCCGCGCCTTTTGTCCTTGATTGCCCGTTCCTGAATCAGGTACAGGATGCCTGCAAAGCAGGCGATGGCAAAGGCCGCATTGCCCACAATAAGAGTCCCGACATGAAGCGTCAGCCACAGGCCCCTGAAGACCGGGGCCATTTCAACGGGCGGTCCGGGCAGCATGGAAGCGATGATCACGCACAGGGTGGCCAATGGGGCCACAAGGGCTCCCAGAACCATGAGGTGGTATTTTAGTTGAAGGACGAGAAAGACACCAACCACGGCCCACCCAAAAGTTGAAAGCGTTTCATGCAGGTTTTGGACCGGGACATGTCCGGTCTTGATGTATTGCATACCCATAACAACCGTGTGACAAAGAAAGCCCAGCCAGAGGAGGATGTTTGCAACGCGGTATATGGGTCGCTTTTGAAATAGTATATAACCCTGATAACCGAGGGAGCTGGCAATGTAACAGGCTATCGTCAACGCAAAAAGAAGGCTCATAGCTCGTCCTCTCGAACAAATGTGGCTATACCGAACCAGGCTTGTCAGGTCTTGGATCGGTCCCCATCAACGCATCCCAGGTATACCCTTCTCCCAGTATCTCTTGAAGCAATGCGGTCGCCTCCTGGGTGTTCTCCTTGCGGATCATCTCCAGGAGTCCCCCATCAAGCATGCGCTCAAACATCCATTTATGGGCCTCAGGACTCTTCGCCTCAGCGAACAGCCTTGCACGGATGGCCCCCATCAGGTTCAACAATGTGCCGTATTCCGGCCCGAATTCCTTCTCCAAGGCCTGCCGTATCCGTTTGGCCAAGGCCGGACTCTTGTTGGAGGTGGAAACGGCGATAATCAGGTCGCCTTGCGAAACAACGGCCGGCAGCACAAAGGTGCAGGCCCCCGGGCAGTCAGCGATATTGCAAAGAATCCCTCGCCCTGAAGCGTCTTCGCTGATCTGTTGGTTCAGCTGTTCTTCGCCCGTGGCCCCGATGACAAGAAACTGACCATCCAGGTCAGATGGTTGATAGCCTCTCAACCTTAACCTGATCCGGCCTTCCGAGGCCAGGTGATGAAGGTGCCCTGTCGCCATCAGGGTTATGACGACAACATCGGCCCCGCATTCAAGGAGCGTCTTGACTTTCCGCTCCCCCACCGCGCCACCGCCCACCACAAGACAGCGCCTGTTGCGAACATCGAGGTTCACAGGATAGTACCGCATTACAGGCGCTCCTCGGGCGGTTTGTCTCTCATTGCTTCTGTGAACAGCTAAAAGACATTGATATCAAATATGATATAAAAATATTCCTCCATAGGCAAACCAAAAATTCGATAAGGATAAACGCGGAGTACCTGTCCGAAGTACCGGTTAGACATCTGCCAATGTAAACGCCGCAAGAAACAGGCCAAGCTGGTTGCCCGAAGGCCAAGTCGTCCTGTGTCGGCAGGAAAATGCCCGAGCGACTCTCACGACCGTTGTCCTGCCAAGGTGGCAAGGGACACCATTTTTCCTGTTGACCCCTTGACCGCACTGTGTGGGGACGCCTTGTCGCTTGACACGTAAGCTTCAGCTCTCTATACCATGAATAGCTCACGCGTGAAGTTATGAACCGAAAAAGCGAGCGCATTCCCCGTAGCTTGCTGCGGGGTTAGCGAGCGTATCTAAAACAGTCAGCGTTCCTTACGGTCGAAGATTCCCTGTAGCTTGCTACAGGGAGCTTCAATGGACTATGAATGACCGTGAAGAAAGTCACCCTTTACACAGACGGCGCCTGTTCGGGTAACCCCGGTCCGGGGGGCTACGGCGTCATCCTCGAATACGGTGGCCACACGAGAGAACTCTCAGGCGGCTTTCGCAACACCACGAACAACCGAATGGAAATGATGGCGGTCATTGCCGGACTTTCGGCCCTTAAAGAAGCTTGCGAAGTCAAGGTTGTTAGCGATTCCCGTTACGTGGTGGATGCTGTTGAGAAGGGATGGGTGCGCAAATGGCAGGCGAACGGGTGGATGCGCAACAAGAAGGAAAGGGCCCGGAATGTGGATTTATGGCGCAAACTTCTCGACCTTCTTGAAAAACACCGTGTCAAGTTTGCCTGGGTTCGAAGCCATAACGACCATCCGCAGAACGAACAGTGCGACCGGCTTGCTGTGGCGGCGGCTGCCCAGCCGGGTCTGCCCGAAGATATGAGAGGGGTAGGAGCAAAAAAGGCGGGGTGAACAATGCCCCGCCGGTGCCTGGTCACGCCTCATCAGGGCCCACGTCCGCGGCGCAGGCAAGCCTGAGAACCGGCCCTCCTTCTGTCTCTCACGACACGGCGATCATTTGTTACCGAGAGCGAGACGAAAATCCCTTCCCTCACGCTTCTCCGTCGGTCCTGTGTGTTTTTCCGTCGATCTTTGCCGACCTCCTTCTTTTTGGCAGGAAGGGCAATGCTCTCTTCTGACAGGTCCATTTTGACGGATGACGTGCCCCCAATGACAATGTCCATGACACCAACCTCCCTATACATATCTCTTCGGAACGGCCGGCGGATACTTTAGCCCGGTGCGCAAACCCAAGCTCTGTGGGCGTGGTCATGTGGCCCCTGTCACGCGAACGGTGGGATGTGGGAAGCGAGTCTTTGCGTCTTTTGGACTGAAGGGGGGTGGGCTTCCAGCCGCGAAGGACGGGCCTTGCGGGAAGCGAGCCGGCCAAGAGGTCAAGGCGTGAACAGGCAGGCGAAATGATGACGGCCGAGGAGCCTCCTTAAAGAAGCTTGATAAAGGCTAAGGTCAATAAGCCATCTACCCTCCTTTATCAGCATTTATGATATATGGTTAAGCTGTTCCCCGTTTGTGGTTGTTCTTGGAAGGAGGAGGCTCCAACGGCCTTGGACCTCTTATCGGCACGTCGGCTCAGAAACTGAAAGGAATGTCGTATGTCAAGAATCTGACGCTCTGTCAGTATGAACCAGCCAAACAGATCAAGAAAGCCCACCATGATCCAACACGAGCAGATCGAGACCAAAGGCTTGTCTGTGCGTCGGCCACAAGAAAGGGCGGACATGGCATGCCGTGTCCGCCCTCGGAGTGGGGAATAACAGGGAGAAGCTGTATGTCCCACCATGGTGGATTTCAGCACAAAACGTGCCAACACCACGTAGACAAACAATAACCGGCGAGGGCGGGCCAAGCGGAAAGGCCTCCGAGGGATGGGATTTCCCGCAACCCCCAGAGGCTTGGGGCTCGCGCAAAAATAACTTCACATTTTGGCATCTCAGCTTCAGCCCATCTTTGACCGATGCCTCCTTCGCAAACTCCTCGAAATAGCTCGCTATTACTGCGGGTTTGCTCAATCGGATCGGCCAAATTTGAACCAAATCAGAACGCCAACTCTGCGAATTTATTTTTGCGCGAGCCCTTAGGATGAGACACCGACAGCCAATAAGGCCTGCCTGGTTGTTGACGCTACCATGATGGATGGGAATATCAAGGCCAAAGTGACTGGACGATGGGTGACCTACGTTTGGGCTGCGGTGTGGGCCGTGATGAAATATTCAAGGCGAGAAGCCTGCTCTTGGGTCAAGTCCCCAAATTGCAAGCCGAGCCGTCTTGGCGCCATGGAACTAAAAGGGACTTTCGCTATTTCGAAATCCGAAACGGTCTTAAACGGCAGCTTCCGCAGATGAAAACTGGGTTTGGCCGATACAATGGTCAGGTCGGATGACCTGTTCGATGGTGCTTCGTCAGCCACATAGCGCAGTGCAAGGCCATGCCTGCTGATGTCCAGTATATCACCTACTATGGTGGAGTGGGGCCACCGAGGCGTGAGTACGGCAACTCTACCTGGCTGAACCTGGAATCGTTTGTGTTTGCGTCGCTCGGCTGGCTTGTTCCTGTTGGCCATCAGACAGATGCCTCCTGGTTTCACTTCAATCATGCAAAAGCAGGCTGCAAATTCGAGGCCAAGGAGCGTGAAAAATGCGCCAGTATGGAGAAAGGGCGGCTTTATGGATGCGATTCCAGCTCTGGATTGATCATAAAAACTGCCCTGATTGAGCGAAAGTCGGAGGCGCCTCCCCATGCCGCCCCGTTCTGTTCTCAGCCCCGATTCCCGGTATGCTTTGGCCCTTAGAAGACCCCATTCCTGTCAACCATTTGTTAATATTAATTAAAATTGAAAAGTTCTGTGAGGGCCGCTTCAATCAATACGTTTTGGTCTTTTCAACATCATAGAGCAGCTTTTATGTCGTTTTAGCTATCACTACATACAATTATGTAGCTTATATGCGCCATATCATCCGATCAGCAGACAACCTCATGAGGCTATTTACTCTTGTATTTCAATATATTGTGGAGAAAATTCGCCCATTTTTCCTCCTTGGCACATCTTTTGAGATGTATGGCTTCATCGCTAGCGAATCATAAGAAAGGAGCGAACCGATGAAAAAAGTGGAAGCCATCATCAAGCCCTTCAAACTGGAAGACGTCAAGGAGGCCTTGGCCGAACTCGGTGTTCAGGGCATGACGGTGAGCGAGGTCAAGGGCTTTGGGCGCCAGAAGGGCCATTCAGAGATCTACCGCGGTGCTGAATACACGGTTGATTTTGTCCCAAAGGTGAAGGTGGAAATCGTTGTGGCTGCAGAAATGGTTGACAAGGTGACGGATGCGATTTTGTCCCATGCAACCACCGGCAAGATCGGCGACGGCAAGGTATTTGTCCTGCCAGTGGAAACCGCCTGCCGCATCCGGACCGGGGAACAGGGCAGGGATGCCATTTGATCCAACGCAAAGGCCGCACGGGCCACAAACACAACAAGAAGGGTTGAAAGACCAACAAGGAGGCAAGAAAAATGAAGACACGAATAGCAAAAGGGGTGTTTCTGACAACAGGCGCGTTTGTGGCAGTGCCCACCTTGGCCTGGTGCGCAAAGGAAGCCGCCCCAACCATTGTCGGCAACGCGGAGGCCATTGCGTCCGTGCAGAGCCATGCCGACTATGTGTGGACCCTGGTCGCGGCGGCCCTGGTTTTTTTCATGCAGGCCGGGTTTGCCATGGTGGAGACCGGGTTTACCAGGGCCAAGAACGCCGTGAACATCTTGATGAAGAACCTGATGGACTTTGCCATGGGATCCATCGCCTTCTGGGCCATTGGTTTCGGGCTCATGTTCGGGGCCACGGTCACGGGCTGGTTCGGAACCTCCGGGTTCTTTTTAAGCGACTTTGTACCGGGCAAAGACCCCTGGATCCTGGCCTTCTGGATGTTTCAGGTCGTTTTTGCCGCCACGGCCGCCACCATCGTGTCCGGTGCCATGGCGGAACGAACCAAGTTCGTCAGCTATTTCGTTTACAGCATTATTGTATCCGCTCTGGTCTATCCTGTGTTCGGGAGCTGGGCATGGGGCAGCCTTTACCATGGCAACGGATGGCTTGAAAAGCTGGGTTTCATCGATTTTGCCGGCTCCACGGTCGTCCACTCTATGGGCGGGTGGCTGGCCCTGGCGGGCGCTATCGTCCTGGGGCCGCGTATTGGCAAGTTCACCAAAGATGGCCGGGTCAAGCCCATCCCGGGTCACAACCTTCCGCTGGCAGCTCTCGGCGTGTTTATCCTGTGGCTGGGCTGGTTCGGCTTCAATCCGGGTTCGACAACGGCCGCCAGCAAAGACATTGCCTTGATCTTTGTGAACACCAATCTGGCCGCGGCAGCAGGTGTGATCCTGGCGATGGTCACGGCCTGGATCAAGTTCAAAAAGCCTGACGCGGGCATGAGTCTAAACGGCGCCCTGGCCGGCCTTGTGGCCATCACGAGTCCTTGCGCGACAGTGACCCCTTTGAGCGCGATCATTATCGGGGCGGTCGCCGGTGTCCTCGTGGTCTTTTCCGTGCTGTTTTTCGACCACATCAAGGTGGACGATCCCGTGGGCGCTGTCTCCGTGCATGGGGTCAACGGCGCCTGGGGAACCCTGGCTGCCGGCATATTCAATATTGGGGGCACGTCCGCCAAGATCATCGGCGTGCAGCTCCTGGGCATAGGATCCTGCTTTGTCTGGGCTTTTGGAGCCGGGTTTATCATGTTCAAACTGATTGAAAAGACCATCGGACTGCGGGTCAGCCCGGAAGAGGAGCTGGAGGGTCTGGATTACGGTGAACACGGCGCCAGCGCATATCCTGATTTTCAAATTGCCAGTCCCGTATAAGCTCAGGCTGAGTCCATGCCAATGTTGCAAAAGTCACGGTTGCTGGATATACAGGGCAAGGAACCGGTACCAGAATCTCCTCGCCCCAGGAGTCAGCCGCTCGAATAACCTGAAAAAGGATCTATTTTCCTGGATGTCCCTTGGACTTCATCCGGGTACAAAGGAGAAAGGATAATGAAAAATACATTTGGAAAAGGCATTGTAGTCATTTTGTCCGTCATACTGGCCCTGTCTTTTGTTCCACCGGCATTTGCGCAAGGGGAGGCGCCATCGGCGGAGCTTTCCGTTTCCTTTCTGAGCGCCTATATATGGCGTGGTCAGGAGTTGAGCAAAAACAGCATAGTCGTTGAGCCGTCCACAACCGTCAGCTACAAAGGGTTTTCTGCCAACATGTGGGGCAACCTGGACACGGATCCCAACGATGGTACAAAATCCAACTGGAATGAAACGGATTTCACCCTTTCTTATGGCAGGGAGTTTGGGATGCTGAGCGCGGAACTTGGCTGGATCTACTACAGCCTGGATAATGCCGATGACACGCAAGAATTATATCTGAGCCTTGGTGCGGACGCTTTGCTCTCACCCACATTGACGATTTACAGGGACTTTGCCACTGCCCCCCTGACTTATGTCTTGCTTGGGATATCTCACACCCTTGAACTCACGGAGGCCGTCTCTCTGGAGCTCGCGGGTTCAATCAGCTACCTGAAAAGCAACGACAAGGGCGAGTATCCTGAGTACAATGATCAATTGGTGGCAACGTCAAAAGAGTTTGACAACTTCCATGACGGCACCATTTCAGCCAGCCTGCCCATATCGGCGGGCAAGTACTTTACGATCACGCCGTCGGCATCTTACGTGTTTGCGCTTACAAACGATGCGGAAAACGACATGAAAGCGCGGAGCCAAAACGGCGATGACAACAACTTCTTTTACGGTGGAGTGACAGTCACCATGGCGTTCTAGTGTACATCCATAAATGATCCTTTTCCCGATGAGCGGCGTTCTTCCCGGGTCTAGGGCCTTCGGCTTGAGAACAGTACGGCTGCGACGCACATCATGTGCACCTCGCCGTAACCTTGTGCGGCCTCGCTCATCAGACGTGGCTACAGTACGGGGGCGCCCTTTCTCCGTAAAACGAGGGGGTTATGGGGTCTACCGTTGACTCTTATTGAGTTTTTGCACGAGTCAACGGTAGACCCCATGTTTTTTCAACCGGAAAATCCGCAATACTACGCTCCCCTTAGGGGTTTCCTGTGGGGTCTGACCTTGGGGGATGGCCGTCTTCATGGCGTTTTGCGTGGCGGTCCTGTTTGAAGATGTGCTAAGTTAGAGCATGGAGACAATAAATGGCCTTGGCACCGGAGAATCAAAAGGGCCGTTTGGCGCTGGCTCCAAGGGCTCGTTTAAGGGCATTTTTTTGAACCGCGAAAGCGAGCGCATTCCCCGCTGCTTGCGGCGGGGTTAGCGAGCGAATCTGAAAATGAAAAACTTCCTTACGGTGAAGCTTCCCCGTGGCTTGCCGCGGGGAGGCTTCAAAACAGCCCATAAGTTTCTGCTAAGACTCGGCACTTTTTGAAAGCTCGCATTTTTCAGGAGGCCCCCCATGTCCAATTTTGCCCAAAAGCACACGAAGATTACGACGTTTCACCTTCTTGCCAAATCCCATCCCAGGTTGAAGACAGAACTCCGTCATCGTTCCAAATGGAAAAAGGCCGTACTTGTTGTTCCCCTTCTGGCCTCGGAATACATGGATCCTGATAATCGGTCTGTTTTTGCCAACATCTTGAAGCAACTCCGGAGTGCCTCTTACCTTTCCCGTATCATACTCGGGGTGGACCAGGCTGAAGAAGAAGATATCCGGGAACTGGGTGGCCTCGTCAGTCGTTACCGTCTGAAAAACTGCTTTATCCAGCACAACGATGGCCCGGGATTTACGGCCATTTACGACAAGTTATCTGAAGCAGGGTTCGCTCTTGATGTGCGGGGGAAGGGACGAAACATGTTCCTTTCTTTTGGCATCGCCCTGGCCTTGGGAGCCCAGAGTGTCGGCCTTATTGATGCCGACATCCGTACGTTTCGACGGGAGCAACTGGACCGACTCCTTTATCCGGTTCAGGTTCTGAATTATCAATTTTCCAAAGCCTTTTACGCACGCCTGCAAGAACGGAGGATGTACGGGCGGGTCAAGAGGCTTCTGCTGGATCCCTTGCTTATCGCACTCAAACGGAAATTCACAGATACGAATGAAGAAAAGATCTTACGGCTGGTCGATTTTCTTTTGAATTTCCACTATCAGCTCTCAGGGGAAGTCGTCTTTGAAAGCAGTCTGCTCAAGGGCATGCATTTTGCCATGAATTGGGGCGTGGAAATCTTCACGCTCATTGAAGTTTATCGTAAAGCCAGCAATATTGCCC
>Ga0315536_1001484_pt1 | contig 11720 bp, 4 predicted proteins | sample SalMarSW160230MG_FD_203093 | JGI IMG/M metagenome (GOLD analysis project Ga0315536, IMG submission 203093) | Salt marsh sediment microbial communities from the Plum Island Ecosystem LTER, Massachusetts, United States - Salt Marsh Sediment SW1602-30 ... | reverse complement strand
TATAGGAATAAAAGAATAATATTTAAAATGAGTATCGTGAATCAATAATACGACAATATGATTGATAATAAGACATATACCTATAACCATAATATCGCCCCTAAAGGGGCTTAAAACAATACATCTTAATTGAAAACACCGGCGGTGCAATATTATGGTAGAAAAGAAATGTTGTGAACTAATTGATAAGCGCCGTAGGTGCGACATTATGTTTTTATTATTCATAGCCGATACTCATTATACTTAATAATTAAAACACTGAAACATCGTTGCACAAACTGATACTACTTAGGTTAACCCTGTAATTTCTGGCAACCATCCTGATGAAACGCTGATCAGGAAAGTTTTTTATACAACCGGTTCCTCTTTTAATCTTACTCCGGTAATTTATTATTCAACCTATCAGGCTCATTTTCTGTCCTTTTTCATTAATCATGAAATTTTTTACTTTTAACCAATGGATTAAGTAAAAGATTGTACATAAAATGAAGCTTGTGAAATTTAAGAATGGTGTTGCTCTGCTAATAACTTTGTTTATTACTGGTGGAATAAAAATACAACCTGCTTTCTTGCAACAAGTCGAAGAAAAATATACTCAGACTTATGAGAATGTACAAAACTTTCATTATCCGATTTCAGAAAAGAGAATTTTATTTCAATCGTTACCCCCTAATTTTGAATATAATGGTATTAGATGTATTACAAAAGATTATAAAGGGTACATGTGGTTCGGTACTGCTGATGGATTGATAAGGTACGATGGTATTAATCTTTTTGTATATGAAAATGATCCGGATGATTCACTAAGCATAAGTCATAATGCGATTACTTCAATGATGGAGGATACGAATAAGAACTTATGGATTGGGACTGCTAGCGGTTTAAATCTGTACAACAGGGATATGGATAATTTTATTTGGGTGAGCAGCCTTAGTGAAAATTTAAGTCGTTTGAATAATAATTACATCAGTGCAATTTGTGAAGATAACAAAAGGTTATTATGGTTGGGTACTATTGGAGATGGTGTAAATGTATATGATCCGGATAAGCAGTATATAAATCATTATTCCTATTCACCTGATGATTCCATTGCTATTAGTTCTGACAGAATTACTTGCATCGTTTTAGATAGAGAAGTTAATGTTTGGTTAGGTACGCAGAACGGATTAAATCTGTTTTTAGGTAAAAATAAGGGTTTCAGAAAATATTATTCAGAAGAGGGTAGAATAGAGAGCATAAGTAGTAATAATATTACTTCTCTGGCTGTAGATTTGGAAGGTAATTTATGGGTAGGGACAAAGGGTGGGGGCATAAATAAGCTAATAAAGAGAAATGATGATATTTTATTTCAACGATATTATAGCAGTTCCCAGGCGGGCAGTTTGTCAAGTAATTTTATTCTTTCACTCAATGCAGATAGCTGGAGTAATCTTTGGATTGGGACTGAAAATGGAGGCTTGAATAAGTTACCTAAAAACGCGAATCATTTTGAAGTATTCAAGAATGTAGAAGGCAGCAATAGCAGTTTAAGTAGTAATTCCATTTGGTCTCTTTATTGCGATAACGAGGGGCGAATTTGGATTGGGACCTATAATAAAGGGATAAATGTTATTGATGAAAAATTCAGCAAGTTTGAATCATATCAAAAAAATATCGTTGATAAGAATAGTTTGACCGATAATGATGTAACAGGATTCACGGAAGATAGCCACGGAAATGTCTGGATAGCAACAGATGGTGGAGGAATTTGCAGATTTAATCCTGCACTCCGAAAGTTTGATAGGATAATCCTTCATGATGGAAATCATAATTATCTTTCCAATAATGCCATACAAGCTATTTTATTTGATTCAAAGGGAAATTTATGGGTAGGTACCTGGGCCGGAGGAATAGACCGTCTGAATGAAGACGGGGTGAAAATTGAAAACTATAAAATAGAGAGTAAGCAGGGTACAGGCAACAATAATATTGTAAGTCTATATGAAGATTTAGGAGCGAATGTATGGGTCGGTACAGCAGGGAGTGGATTATTTAAATATTGCAGTGCCACAAATACTTTTAATCAAATAATCTGCGATAACTCATCAGGGATACTTACCGAAAAAGCTTATGTTACTTCAATACTTGAAGATTCCGAAGAAACTTTATGGGTAGGTACATTATTTGGTATAGCGGTACAGAAGAAAAATCCAGATCAGAAATATGCATGTACTAATTATTTCCGGACAGATATTTACCCCAGTTTAAGTAGTAACAGTATTGAAGTTATCTTCGAAGACAGTCACAGAAGACTCTGGTTTGGCACTAGTGATAAAGGTTTGAATTTATTTAAGAAGCAAGATAGTACCTTTATCGTTTTTCAGAGTAAGGATGGTTTGCCAAGCAATTCAATCCGGGGAATATTAGAGGATGACGAAGGTTTTTTATGGATTACCACCAATAAAGGAGTTTCCAAATTTAATCCCGATTCTGTAATCTTTACAAATTATACCAGGGAGGATGGGCTTAATTCCAATGAGTTTTATTTACACTCCTGTTTACGTACAAAAAAGGGAGAGTTTTATATGGGTGGCGAAAATGGTTTTAATGTATTCTATCCGGAAAATATTAAGAACAACAATGTTATTCCACAGGTGTATCTGACAAATCTAAATATAAACAATACTACTGCAGAAATCGGATTTAGAAACTCTCCTCTTAAAAAGTGTATTGAAGGGACCTCAGAAATTGTCCTTGGCTATAAACAATCTTCCTTTACCATCGAATTTGTTGCATTGAATTATACTCGTTCTTCGAGAAATCAGTTTTCTTATAAACTGGAAGGATTTGACATTGATTGGAATTACATAGGTAATAGCAGAAGTGCCAGTTATACAAATATTAAACCGGGCAAGTATGTATTTATGGTCAAAGGTTCAAATAATGATGGTGTCTGGAATAATACACCTACAAGTATACGGATCATCGTTAAACCACCCTATTGGAAAACCTGGTGGGCCATACTCTCATACATTGTGCTCATTTCAGTTTTAATTACTGTTTCTCTCAAAATCTGGAATGAAAGGATCAAAATAAAACATCAGTTGAAATTGGAACAATTAGGTAGAGAAAAAGAACATGAACTTAATGAAGCCAACATCCAGTTCTTTACAAACATCTCACATGAATTCCGAACTCCTCTTAGCCTGATTATTGCACCCCTCGAAAGCCTGGTTCTTACAACACATTCAAAAGTTAAAGAACAGTTGATGGTAATTTATCGTAATGCCCAACGCTTACTTCATCTTACAAATAATCTTATGGATTTCAGAAAGCTGGAAGAGGGAAGAACCCGTGTAATGGTAAAGTATGGAGAAATTGTCAGCTTTATAAGCGAAGTATCATCGTATTTCAAGGTGAATTTTAAAAGGAGGCATATTAATTTTACTATAAATGCCAGCGATGAATTTATTCAAGGGTGGTTTGATCCTGAAAAGCTGGAAACCATAATGCTTAATTTGCTATCCAATGCAGCAAAATACACCCCGGATGGTAGGGGCATACAAATTGTTATAAATACCCTTGATGCAACATGTGCTAAAGAAAAATACGCAATTTCGGAGAAAGCTTCTTCACCTGATGCGCGCTTCATAGAAATTAAAGTTATTGACAACGGTTCAGGAATATCTTCCGAAGATATTCCTTTCGTTTTCGAGAAATTTTACCAATCAGATTTTGCCAGAAAGAAGAAAAACTCAGGAACGGGAATTGGTCTGACACTTACGAAGGGATTGGTTGAATTGAATCATGGACTTATAAAAGTAAGAAGTATTCCAAATCATGAAACCTGTTTTTCATTCGTTATGCCTATCGACGTTACATCCTTTTCAGTAGATGAAATCGTCGATGAATCAACAAGTGTGCTTAGCAGTACAATAATAGACATACCGGAAAAGCCTGGGTTGAGTCAACATAAAGGCGATCTGAAAAACAAACATGATAAAAGAACAGATTTATTAATTGTTGAAGATAATTATGAGCTCAGAACTTTTTTGACACGTGAAATGAGTGAAAAGTATAACATTCTCCAGGCAGAAAATGGGGAACAAGGTATTGAGCTTGCTTTCCAGAAAATACCGGATTTAATAGTCAGTGATGTTTTAATGCCCCAATCCAGTGGGATCGATTTATGCAATGTACTCAAGGCAGATATCAGGACCTGTCACATTCCGATTATTTTACTAACTGCCAAGACATCCATTAGCGAACAGGTAGAAGGTATTGATACCGGAGCTGATGCTTATTTGACGAAGCCCTTTAATATGCAATTCCTGGAGGCTAAGATCAATCAACTGATCCAATCAAGAAGAAAATTATATGCCCACTTTAGTCAGGATGTTTATATCATGCCCAATAAAATTACGGATAATGAGATGGATCAGCAATTTATTCAGAAAACAATTGATTATATAGTCCTCAATATAGCCAATGATAAACTTTATGTGGAAGGCTTAGCCTCTGAAATGAGCATGAGTCGAAGCAATGTGTACAGGAAAATAAAAGCACTGACAGGTAAAACAATTATCGAATTTATTACAAGCATCCGTCTAAAGCAGTCTATAAAGCTCATGGAGATGAGTAAGTATTCCCTGTCCGAGATTGCTTATATGACTGGTTTTTCCTCACTATCATATTTTACTAAGTGTTTTAAAAAGCAATATGGGAAACCACCCTCAGATTACCTCTCATAGGTTGTATATGCATTATAATCTGTAAAAAGGATATCTTAAATTTCTTGCATTCCGTAACAATTTAGTGCGAGGAAATTTAAATCCTGATTGAGAAAAAAATCGGATGAATATTTCTTGATAATCAAATCGTGTATTGTTTATAATTATGTATTAAAAGCTTGATTTAGGCAGAAAATTTACTGTTAGCAATCTAATAACGAATCAATTTACCTGATTTGGTTTATAGAGTAAGGGCAACTAACTTATTGGCCAGCCACTTATTTCAAAAATTAGGGCTTTGTTATTGCTATTATTTGCAGGTCTTTTTTGAAAGTTGCAACAATTTTCCAAACCATTGAATTAAAAGTTACAATCTATATTCTATTGTGTTGATAAATTTCACGTCCAGATAAAAATTTTCAAAACTAACCTATTATACAAATTTTCTGTATGAAATTGATTGATAATCTGTTTAGAAAATTGCATACAGTAAGTTGCTTGGCACTGCTTATCTCCTTTACCGGTATAAGTTACCTTAAGGCAAAAGTAAATCAGCCAAACGAATATCTGACTGGAGGCACGGTAGCATCCGCCACATTCGGGGAAGCTCTGCCCGGCATTACAATAGTCGTAAAAGGAACTTCGGTTGAAACTAATAGCGATGGTGTTAGTCAGTATTTCTTTCTGATTGCACCTGGCAACAACCTATTTATACCATTAATTGCCTTTGGTTGTGAGGTAATATTTGAATCACCAAAACATAATTTTCTTCCTTTATCTCACAGAGAGGTAAACATGAATAATAACCTGGAACATTATCCTGGATGGTAATCTAAACTCATTTTCTGAAAAGAATTAAAACTGTATAATTAAAATGTAAAATGGAAAAAACTACCAAAGAACTTTATCGATCCTTTTCTTTAAAATATTTGAAAAGGATTACCTTGCTGAAGGGCTTATTGCTTTCCTTTATATTGTTCTCCGGCACATTGTCCTTTGCACAGGATGTTCGGACTGTAAGGGGATATTTGGATGATGGAGACGGCAATCCTATTGCCGGTGCAACAATAGTAATTAAAGGAACTCTGACGGGTACCATTACTGACGGGAATGGTAATTTTTCATTGGATGTACCTGTTTCGGGCGAGCAGATTCTGACCATTTCGTTCATCGGAATGTTAACAGAAGATGTTAACTGTACGGGATTAGATCTTATTAAGGTAACGCTGCTTACAGATATCCAGCAATTAGATGATGTGGTTGTTATTGGATATGGAAAACAGAAGAAAGAGAGTATAGTAGGCGCTATTTCGCAAACAACCGGTGATGTACTGGAAAGAGCAGGAGGTGTGTCCAATATAGGCGCAGCTTTAACCGGGAATATACCGGGCCTGATTACCATGCAAAATACGGGGGAACCCGGTAGCGAAGAACCCATTATATTTTTAAGGGGGCAGAGCACATGGAACTATGCTACCCCTCTTATTTTAGTCGATGGGATTGAGCGTCCCATGGGCAACATAGACTTTAAATCCGTGGAAAGCATATCGGTATTGAAGGATGCTTCCGCTACCGCGGTTTTCGGGGTTAAAGGTGCAAACGGCGTTATACTTATTACCACCAAGCGTGGATCTGAGGGTAAAGCAAGCATAAGGGTATCCTCTGACATGACTATGAAAATACCCTCATTGATACCTGGAACGTATGACGCCTATGACGCGCTTAGAGTACGAAATATGGCCATCGAACGGGAGGTTAACATAGACCCCTCCCTATTTCAGGCATACACCCCGATCGCCGAGCTGGACAAGTACCGTAATCCTTCGAGTCCGGAAGAGGCTGAAAGATATCCTAATATCGACTGGCAGAAAGAGTCGTTTAAGGATTATGCCATGTCGTACAGTAACAACATAAGCATTTCCGGCGGGACATCATTTGTTAAATATTTTACCTCAATGGATTATCTGCACGAGGGGGACCTTATGAATGTCCGTGATAACGGCCAGGGATATACCCCGGGATATGGATACGACCGGATGAATTTTAGAAGTAACCTCGACTTCAATTTAACCAAAACAACAACCCTCTCAACCAATCTTTCAGGTTCTCATGGCCGGAAAGAGGAAACCTGGAGCGGATTCGAATATACAATGTGGCAAGCCGCCTATTCGAATCCGCCGGATGCTTTCCCGGTCCAATATAGCGACGGAACCTGGGGTTATTGGCCTGCAAATGAAGTTGATGTACAGAATTCTGTTAAAAATGTATCAAGCACGGGGATAAAGAATGTAAAGACGTCCATTATAAATACCGACTTTACGCTTACACAAGACCTGGGTATGATTTTGAAAGGGCTTAATGCAAAAGGTACTTTCGCCATGGACAATACTTTTATATCTGAGGGAGGTGTATGGAATAATTATGGAACACTTATTGAAAAATGGATTTCCCCTGAGGGGGACGTATATTATAATCAAAATTTTGGCGCTGCCAAGTATGATTATGTAACTCCACCATGGACGGTACGACCTGATAGCATGCTGAACGATAAAACAGAAAGAAAAACTTATTACCAGTTACAGCTTTACTACGAGACCAAAATAAACAGGAATAACATAACGGCTATGGGGCTTTTTAGTCGTGACAAATATGCTAGAGGTAGTGTATTCCCAAATTATCGCGAAGACTGGGTTTTCCGGACAACTTACAATTATGATGAAAGATATTTTATTGAAGTTAACGGGGCATACAATGGCTCTGAAAAATTCGGACCGGATTACCGGTTTGATTTTTTCCCTTCAGTAGCGCTTGGTTGGATGTTGAGTAATGAAAGTTTTTTGAAAAATATTTCATGGCTCGACAGGCTCAAAATCCGCGGATCCTATGGCTTGGTTGGAAACGACCAAATATTAGCTCCGGGTGATGCAGAATATGAAGATTACCGTTTTTTGTACCGGACGGATTGGGAATATTTGGACGAATCCTCCCTTTTGGGTCAGACTACGGGAAACCGAAGTCCTTATTATTGGTATGCAGAAGGCAAAATCGGCAACCCTGACATACGTTGGGAAACAGTAGAAAAGAAAAACCTGGGAATTGAATATTCATTCCTGTACGGTCTGATTGAAGGCAGTGTCGATATTTTTAACGACTATACTCATGATATCCTTATAAAGGGTAGTGATAGGGCATCTTTGGCCTATTTAGGCGCGGATGCACCATCGGCTAATCTGGGCGAAGTAAAAGTCAAGGGGTATGAAATCGAAATGAAATTGAACCACCGTTTTGCAAACAGGTTAAGATTGTGGGGAAATGTAACCATGACACATGCCAAAGATGAGATCATTTTTGCCGATGACCCTGCATTGCTGCCTGCATATCAGAAAAAGGAAGGATACCAGATAGGCCAGTACAGGTCGCAAATGATAGGTGATTTCTTTAACACGTGGGACGAAGTTTATGGCAGTACGGAATGGGAGGCAAACGACAACCTTAAATTGCCCGGCGAATTTAATATTCTGGATTTTAACGGCGACGGTAGAATAGATCAATATGATGATGCGCCAAACGGCTACCCGGAAAGGCCACAAAATACTTACAATTTTAGCCTTGGTCTCGATTATAAAGGTTTTAGCTTTTTTGTGCAATTTTACGGTGTAAGTAACGTAACCAGGTATGTAGGTCTAAGTAATTTCAACAAGCAAACAAATGTAGTTCATGAACAGGGAAGTTACTGGTCAAAAGACAATCCCGATGCGGAATCGTTTGTACCGAGGTATGTAGAGAAATTTGACCGATACGGGAACTTTTACGCGTATGACGGGTCGTATTTGCGTTTAAAAAATGCAGAATTAGCCTATACCTTCGAGTCAGGCTTTGTAAACAGGATCGGGATGGAGTCATTGCGAATATTTTTAAATGGAAACAATCTCCTTTTATGGACTAAAATGCCGGATGACCGCGAATCAAATCTTGATAACGCTGGCAATACTGGCGGAGGCGGAGGGGGTGCCTACCCCACTGTGAGGAGAATAAATCTTGGAGTAAGTATTGTTCTGTAAAAATTATTAAATCATGATAAAGAATAAAAACATAAGTAATTTAATATGGGCGTGCATCGTTGCAATGGGCCTCTTGATAGTGTCGTGCGAGGACTATTTGGACAAGGCGCCTGAAGCAATCATTTCCGACCAGGAGGTCTTTGGTACTTTTAAAAGTTTCCAGGGATTTGTAGAAGAGATGTACCATTGTATACCTGATTATACAAGATCAATCTGGGTTGCAGACTGGAATATAGGCGACGAAATTTTAGCAACAACAGTCGACTGGAGGTTAAATGTTCATTTTGATAACGGCGATTACTGGTATTGGTATACTTCGGGGGGACAGGGATGGGACCAAAGCTACTTTGGGGAGGACGAAGGAGCGGTTACCGGTACCGGAGCTGATGGATGGCAAAAGAAAGGATTATGGCCTTTAAGCTGGTACGGCATACGCAAAGCCAATGTTGGTCTGGCCAATCTGGACAAACTTGTAGAGGCGACACAGGAAGAGAAAGATATTATTAAAGGGCAGCTATTATTCTTCCGCGGTTTTTTCCATTTTCAACTAATGAGTTTCTGGGGAGGGCTTCCTTATATCAGCGAGGTACTTGGAACTGATAAATTGGATCTTCCCCGGCTGACTTACCGGGAAACAGCTCTTCTCGCAGCCCACGATCTTGATTCGGCAGCACAGTATCTTCCGGCCAATTGGGACAATACAGTAGCGGGGAGAGTGACCCTGGGAAATAACAGCCAACGCGTAACCAAATCAACGGCTTACGCTTATATGGGTAAGGATCTGCTTTATGCGGCAAGCCCTTTGATGAACAAGGTGTCGACAGGCAATGCTTCCTATGATGAAGAATTGTGCAAAAGAGCAGCCGAAGCGTTCTATAATTGCCTGTATTTGTCACAAACGGGGCAGGCATTTTATCAGCTTACTGAATGGAGCAGGTATCGTGAAAATTTCTATACGTTGAACGGAGATATTCCCGGCTACCCGGAATCGCTTATGACACCCAGGTTTTATTGGAATAACACAGGTTATGATGCGACTATGTCTTTAGATCAACCACAGGTATTAGGTTTTGATGGTAATATGGTATCGCCTACACACAGTTATGTTAAAAATTTTGGCATGGCCAATGGATTGCCGATAGATGCGGAGGGTTCAGGTTATGATCCGGCCGATCCATGGACCGGGCGCGACCCTCGTTTTTACGAGTTTATTGTATATGACGGCGTACAGGTAATCCAGGGAGGAACTTCTGGTGATGATTACAGGCGCTATGCAAATCTGTATGGCGGCCTAGGTAAAACTAATGGTAATTATCGTGATGACCTGAGCGGTAGCCGCACCGGCTATATGTCTCGTAAATTTTTTCCCCTGGAAGGCAATGAGGTGGATGCTGTTCCAAATAGATTAAAGTTACCTGGTTATATGCGTCTGGCTGACGTTTATTACATGTATGCGGAAGCTGTATTATACGGCTACGGAACGCCGCAAAGCAGCTACGCGGGAAATAGCGGTTTTGTTTTAACAGCCGAAGATGCCGTGAATATTGTCAGGGCCAGGGCCAATGTGCCGGGTGTTGATGCAAGGTACCTTGTTTCCAAAGAAGCCTTCATGAGCGAGATCATAAAGGAAAGAGCCGTTGAGTTAATGTCTGAAGCCAATATCCGTTTCTGTGATTTGCGCAGGTGGATGATTCACGGAGAAATGAAATACAGGGAAAAAACAGCCCTCGATTTTGACCGCGGGCCTGACGGTAAACCTATTAACATGGAGGAAAGGATTGTTGTGACACGGGTAGTTGAAGATAAACATTACTGGTTTCCTTTACCACAGGACCAGGTGACCATTTATCCCGAATTCGGACAAAACCCGGGTTGGTAGTATAAAACGTAATCATGTCAGGGAAATATAATTATAATTAACGATTTATACTTAATACTGGGCTAAAGAAAGGTCTCTAAATTTAAAACTAAACAGAAATGAAATATAAAAAAATAGTAACGGTTTTTTGCATAATACTCTCTTTCTTCGCTTTGAAGCTGGGAGGACAAAATACCGATGGAATAAATATAGAATCCATGGTATATGACCAGGGTGAAAACCCTGTTGCCGGCGCTTCTGTATATGGGGACGAGGGAAACGTCATTAGATATACGGATGCTTCAGGCAAGTTCTCTATAGTTGTACCTGCTAATTCCAAGTTGTTTATCAGTGCAGAGGGATTTAAATCACAAACTGTTTCAGCCGTATCCGGGCTTGAGAAAATAGTTCTTGAGAAAGACAGTGTGGAACAAATGGTAAATGTTGCTTATAAAAAAATTGAAAAAAGGGACCTGCCGGGTGCAATAAGTGTGCTGAACCCCGGTGATTACATTAACAGGGATTACAACTTTTCTGTTAGTGACGGAATGTTTGGCAGGGTCGGAGGATTGTTGGGGAGTAACAATATCTGGAATATTGGAAACGCCTTGGTGATGATTGATGGGATAACCCGCAATTTTAATGATATCAGGTTCGAAGAGGTTGAACAAATTACGGTTCTCAAGGGAGTAAACGCAGTAGCCCTTTACGGCAGCCATGCAGCAAATGGGGTTATACTGATCACATCGAAAAGAGGTGAGGCAAATACCCGGAAAATAAATGTAAGGGCCAATTCCGGCCTTGCAACTCCGAAATTATATCCGAAATACCTGAATTCGGCCGAATACATGACCCTATATAACGAAGCTTCTGTTAATGATGGTTCACAGGAATTTTTTAACGACGAAACGATTAATAATTATGCTAACGGTAACCGGTACAGATATCCTGACATCGATTATTATTCTTCCGAATACCTTAATGAGTATACAAATTATAATGATGTTGTTACTGAATTCTCGGGTGGCAACAACGATGCCAGGTTTTATTCCAATATCGGATGGGTAAATCAGTCTACTTTATTGAATATCG
>Ga0315536_1001478_pt1 | contig 11756 bp, 9 predicted proteins | sample SalMarSW160230MG_FD_203093 | JGI IMG/M metagenome (GOLD analysis project Ga0315536, IMG submission 203093) | Salt marsh sediment microbial communities from the Plum Island Ecosystem LTER, Massachusetts, United States - Salt Marsh Sediment SW1602-30 ... | reverse complement strand
CAGAGCGTCCAGCGCCTCCTGGATGCAGATTTTGAGGTCGTGATGCGTGGTCAGCGTTTTTGTGGTGTCGACGATCCGGCGCGTCTCGTACTCAAGCAGCGCGCCGTCGGTGTACGTGCCGCCGGTGTCGATCCCCAGGACCAAATCGGCCATGTGCTGGTTATCCGTTCTTTAGGTGGATGGTCATGTGTGCGGGTCTGGTGGCCCATCCGTGCTCCCTCGTGATCAGGCGTTGGCGTTTTTCTGCTCGCGGGCGCGGTAAGCCCTGATCCAGCCCATCCCGTATTCGTCCCGACCCATCGACAGGTCGGCGGCCTTCACCGCGATCGCGACCAGTTCTTCCAATGGGTTGGTGATTGGGCAGGTCAGCCCGCTCAGGATCGCCATCGCAATGAAGGTGGCGTTGATGTACTTGCGGTCGGGCATGCCAAACGAGATGTTGCTGGCCCCCATTGTGATGTTGACGCCGAACTTCTCGACCACCAAGCCGATGGTTTCCAGCGCGGTCTTGCCCGCGTTGTGGTCGGCGCCCATCGTCAGCGCCAGCGGGTCGATCACGATATCTTCCGGCGGGATGCCCAGCTTGCCTGCCCGCTCGATGATCTTGTCTGCCACTGCCAGCCGCTGCTCAGGCGTTTCGGGGATGCCGTTGTCGTCCATGCACAGGCCGATCACAGCCGCGTTGTGTTCTTTGGCTACCGGCAGCACCGCCCCCAGGGAGCGTTCCTCGCCGTTGACCGAGTTGACCAGTGCCTTGCCTTCGTAGACGCTCAGGGCGGCGGCCAGCGCCTCCGGGTCAGCCGTGTCGATGCAGAGCGGCGTGTCGGTCACCGCGATCACCTCTCCCATCACCCGCTTGAGCAGCTCCGGCTCGTTGGCACCGGGGACACCGGCGTTCACGTCCAGGATGGCCGCCCCGGCCTCGACCTGGGCGATGGCGTCGCTGCGGACGATCTCGAAGTTCCCTTCCTGCAAAGCAGCCTGGAGCTTCTTCCGACCGGTTGGGTTGATCCGCTCACCGATGATCACGGTTGGGTTTGAGCGGTTGATCTCGACGGTCTGGCTCTTTGATGAAACGGTTGTTGTCAGGTTGTCAGCCATTTTCCTTAGCCTTGGTTAGCTGTGAGCAGAGTAAAACCTGCACGCAATTATATATTCGGGTGTGCCGGGTATCACATTGTTAAGAGCCGCCTGTGGTGGGGGGCTGATCTGCACACCGGCTACAACCCGTACGAGGCCGGGCTGGGCTGGGCGGTGCGCCTGGACAAGGGGGACTTCCTGGGGCGCGAGGCGCTGCGTCGGATCAAAGAGGAGGGCGTGGGGCGCAGGCTGTGCTGCCTGACCTTCCCCTCCGTCGACGACATCGCGCTCGGCTGCGTGACCAGCGCCAACTACGGTTACAGCGTCGGCAAATACATCGCCTATGGTTATATGGTTATCTGCCGGTGGAGTATGCCGCCGAGGGGACCGAAGTCGAGGTCGAATACTTCGGCATGCGGCATAAGGCAGTCGTCAGCGCCGAGCCGCTCTACAACCCGCCCATGGAGAAGCTCAAAGCGTAAGAGTATCCGAGGTTCGAGGCGCTGGAGACCCGATACCCTCACCGCGCGCCGCCTCGCCCCGCGCTGCCAGGCCTCTTTAGCTGCGTCGGGACGGTCGTTCGACACGCGCGAGGCGATAACGATAACGTTATCGTTATCGCTGTTGGGCAAAAGGAGGATTCGTCAACGAGAGATTGTTGCCCATTCCACGCCGGGCAGAGCAGCCTGATAAGATGCCCTTATAAGCCGCGCGCGAGGCGATAGTAAGCCTGGTTCCAGCGCAGCTCTTTCTTGAACGCGCGCAGCGTCGTCTCCTGGTCGATGAGGAGGAATTCCATACCGGCGATCTCGGCGAAGTCCTCCAGGTGCTCGACGGTGACCGATTGGCTGAAGCCCGTATGGTGCGCGCCTCCGGCCAATATCCAGGCGGCGGCGGCTGTTTTCAGGGAAGGATGCGGCAGCCAGACGCTCCTGGCGACGGGGAGTTTGGGCAATGGCTGGTCGGGTGTGACGACGTCCAGGGTGTTCACCACCAGCCTGAACCGGTCGTCCAGCGTGATGAGCGAGGCATTCAAGCCTGGGCCGGGTGAGGTGTCGAATACCAGTCGAACGGGGTCAGCCTTCCCGCCGATGGAGAGCGGATGAATCTCTAACGATGGCCTATCCACCGCAATCGATGGGCAAATCTCCAGCATGTGCGCGCCCAGCACCTTCACGTTGCCAGGCTCGAAGTGATAGGTATAGTCCTCCATGAAGGAGACGCCGCCCGCCAGCCCGGCCCCCATCACCTTCATCGCCCGGACGAGGGCCGCCGTCTTCCAGTCGCCTTCCGCGCCAAAGCCGTAGCCATCGGCCATCAGGCGCTGCACGGCGATCCCCGGCAGTTGGGCCAGGCCATGCAGGTCCTCAAAAGTCGTGGTAAAGCCTTTGAAGCCGCCCTCCTCCAGGAAGGCGCGCAGGCCAAGCTCGATCCGCGCTGCCTCACGAATGGTGTTCTGGTGGTGATCGCCCTGGCGCAGCGAATCGTCTATCTCGTAGGTGTCGTGATATTCCGCGACGAGCTGGTTGACGCTGTCCTCGGCCACCGCGTTCACCGCCTGGACGAGGTCGCCAACCCCGTAGCCGTTTATCGAGAATCCGAGGTCGAGTTGCGCTCTGACTTTGTCCCCCTCGGTGACGGCTACCTCGCGCATGTTGTCGCCGAAGCGGGCGATTTTCGCGCCTTGCAGGTCGTGCCAGCCGCAGGCCGCCCTGATCCAGGTGTCGATCTCGGCCTGCACCTCCTCATCCTGCCAATGCCCGACGATCACTTTCCTGGCGTATCCCATGCGCGCGCCGATGAACCCGAATTCGCGCCCGCCGTGTGCGGACTGATTCAGATTCATGAAGTCCATGTCAATCGACGACCAGGGGATGTCCCGGTTGAACTGCGTGTGCAGGTGGGCGAAGGGCTTCTGCAGCGCGCTCAACCCCGCGATCCACATCTTGGCCGGTGAGAACGTGTGCATCCAGAGTAGAAGCCCGACGCAGTTCGGCGACATGTTGGCTTCCTGGCAGAGTGCGTGGATGGCGGTTGGCGTGGTGAGGACCGGCTTGAACACGACGTTGATGGGGATTCGGTCGGACTGAGCAAGCGCCTCGGCGATCTGGCGGGAATCCTCGTCAACTTGGTCGAGGGTGTCCTGCCCATACAGGTGTTGGCTGCCGGTAACAAACCAGACCTCAAGGGGATCGTATGGCTTCATAATTTTTGAACTCCTCGTATTGGTGAGGTAGCGAGTCGTCCAGGTAAATCAATAGACTTTTTGAGGAACGTAGGCCGGGCTGTTCCTCAATATTTCGATATGAATGATGCCACGACACCAGTCGACCGTTACCGATAACATGCTACCACAAGCGGAGGATAACTGTCAATGTTCTCAGGATTGATCAGGCTTGGGATACTGGTAAGAAGGGCTTGCGGTAGTGCTTGCTGCTTACATATTGACAAAGCCGGAAAACTGCATTAATCTGTTAGTAATACTGTTAACGTTAACGGAAGAAAGTCCATGGTTTGCCGGGTTTTTGGCCCCATCCTGGCCCCTCCATCCGCAAAAGTTGGGTGCTGTGAGCAAAATCACCATCAAGCATGTCGCCAAAAAGGCGGGCGTTTCGACCATGACGGTGTCGCGCGTGTTGAACAACCGTCCCGATGTGGCCGCTGAGACACGCAGGCGCGTCCAGGAGGTGATCGAAGAGCTGGGGTATGCGCCCAACATGGCCGCCCGCGGGCTGAAGGGGCGAAGCCGCACGTTGGGTGTGGTGGCGACAGGCATTGAATATTACGGCCCATCACGAACGCTTGCAAGCATTGAGAGGCGGGCCAACGAGTTGGGGCTGTCGCTCCTGCTGAGCCTCATCACCGACCCGGAAACTGAGAGCGGCGAAGACACGCTTACCAATCTACTCGCCCACCAGATTGAAGGGATTCTGTGGGCGGTCCCGGAGATCGGGAACAATCGCGAGTGGTTATACGAGCGCATCCAGGAGATCGACACCCCGGTGGTTTTCCTGAACACGGAGCCGCGTGGCGATATCTCGATGTCCGCCGTAGACAACTTCCATGGCGGCAGGCTGGCGACCCGGCACCTTGTCGAGCAGGGGTACCGCCACATCGGCATCGTCACCGGACCGTTGTCCTGGTGGGAGGCGCGGCAGCGCCTGGAAGGGTGGCGCACCGTGTTGGCCGAGCACGACATGGCGGCGGATATCGATAAGCTGCAATCCTATGGGGATTGGTCGCCTGCCAGCGGAGAAGCGGGCTTGCTGCAGCTTCTCGGACAGGCCCGCTTGCTGGATGCCGTTTTCGCCAGCAACGATCAGATGGCGCTGGGCATCCTGAAAGCCGCCAAGGAGGTCGGGCTGAGTGTGCCCGATGACCTCGCCATTGTAGGGTTTGACGACATCCCTGAATCGGCCTACTTCTCCCCGCCCCTGACGACGATCAAACAGGGTCTTACCGAGATGGGGGCCACCACCGTGAACATGCTGTATGAATCTATCGAATCCAGGGAGATTGGGGAGGAAAACTCACCCTGTGTCGCGTGGATCACTCCTCAGCTCATTGTTAGGAAAAGCTCTATCAACATCAAAAGATAGGGCAGCCGGTTAAGTCTTTTGCTTGAAGCAGCTCATTCAAATTTTCTTTTCGACTAAGCAAACCGGTTGGGTTTTTCGGTCCCGCGTGAACCACTCGATGTTGCCGAGCCTTAAAGCTCACAAATGATGGTCAGGCATAGCGACGCACGCTGATATGAATCTGTTCCGGCTACATATCAGGAGATGAAAAATGAATCGAGACAATACCCAGAAAGCAGTTGAGAGCGGAAAGACCGCTCTTGGCGTCGAGTTCGGCTCAACGCGCATCAAAGCGGTGTTAATCGGCGAGGATCATATCCCGATCGCATCCGGCAGCCATGAGTGGGAAAACCGGTATGAAAACGGCGTTTGGACATACCGGCTCGAAGACGTCTGGACTGGCCTGCAGGAAAGCTATCAGGCGCTCAGCAGCGAGGTTGTCGAGAAATACGGCACGCCGCTCAAGACCATTGGTGCCATTGGCTTCAGCGCCATGATGCACGGTTACCTGGCATTTGATAAGGACGACAACCTGCTCGTCCCGTTTCGGACGTGGCGGAACACCATCACCGGACAGGCATCAGACGAGCTTACCGATCTGTTCCAATTCAACATCCCCCAGCGTTGGAGCATTGCGCACCTCCATCAGGCGATATTGAACGAGGAATCCCATATCAGGGATATCAGCTACCTGACGACGCTGGCGGGCTATGTCCACTGGAAGCTGACGGGGCAAAAGGTGCTGGGCGTTGGCGAAGCGTCGGGGATGTTCCCCATCGATAGCAAGACGAATGACTACGACCAGGCCAGGCTTGAGATGTTCAACGAGCGGCTCAAAGCGGTAAACATCCCGTGGAAGCTCCAGGATATCCTGCCCAAAGTCCTTGTCGCGGGGGATGACGCGGGCGTTCTCACCGAAGAGGGCGCACTGCTGCTCGATCCCACCGGGCAGTTGCAGGCGAATATCCCACTCTGTCCGCCTGAGGGCGATGCAGGCACCGGTATGGTTGCGACCAACAGCGTGGCGGAGCGAACGGGCAACGTTTCAGCAGGAACGTCCGTCTTTGCCATGATTGTCTTGGAGAAGGCCCTCTCGAAGTTATATCCCGAAATCGACATGGTGACGACGCCTACCGGCAAGCCCGTGGCGATGGTGCACAGCAATAACTGCACATCCGACCTCAACGCATGGGTGGGGCTGTTCGAGGAATTCACCGATGAGCTTGGGGTAGAGATCAGCCAATCCAGGCTGTTTGAAATGCTGTATCAAAAGGCGCTCACAGGTGATCCGGATGCTGGCGGGCTGCTTGCCTACAATTATGTTTCGGGCGAGCACATCACGCACCTGGAGGAGGGGCGTCCGCTGTTCGTCCGCACGCCCGAAAGTGCCTTCACACTCGCCAACTTCATGCGTGTGCATCTGTTCTCCGCGCTCGGCGCGTTAAAGATTGGCCTGAACATCCTCCTTGAGCAGGAGCAGGTGGAGATCGACCAGGTCCTCGGCCATGGCGGTTTCTTCAAAACAGAGGAAGTCGGCCAAAAAATGATGGCGGCGGCGATGAATGTCCCCGTTTCGGTGATGGAGACCGCCGGAGAGGGTGGCGCGTGGGGGATCGCCCTGCTTGCCGCCTATATGCTCAATAAGACAGGGAACGAGCCTCTGGAAGCCTATCTCTCCGATAAGGTTTTTGCGGGGGAGCGTGGCACGACGATAGCCCCGGTACAAAAGGATGTCGAGGGCTTTGCGGCGTTCATGGAACGCTACAAGCAAGGGCTTGGCATCGAACGGGCCGCCGTGGATGGGCTGAAGTAGAAGCCCTATCCTGAAGTGTTTCACGGAAAATATCGGAACAGCTTTCCGTGAAACCTTAAGTGAAATCCGGCAAGAAGCTTAAGACAGCGCGCGTCATTTTGACCGGATTTCGCCAGAGCACGCAAGGAAAAGAAATGCTCGAAATCCTTAGAGAACAATTGGTGCAGTTACACCTGGAGCTGCCAAAAAATGACCTCGTCCGCTGGACGGGAGGCAATGTGTCGGTACGCGATACCGAGACAGGTCTGGTGGTCATCAAGGCCAGCGGCATCCGCTACGAGGAGATGCAGCCTGAGCATATGGTGATTCTCGACCTGGACGGCACTGTGGTCGAGGGCGACCTCAAGCCGTCGTCCGATACGGCTAGCCATCTGTACATCTACCGGCACCGGCCCGACTTGAACGGGATCGTGCATACCCATTCGCCCTATGCGACCGCCTTCGCGGCCCTGGGCCGCCCCATCCCCGTCTACCTGACGGGCATGGCGGACGAGTTCGGCGGGCCGATACCCTGCGGTGGGTTCGCCTTGATCGGGAGCGAGGCGATTGGCAAGGTCGTGATCGAAACGATCGGGGACTGCCCTGCCGTCTTGTTGAAGAATCATGGGGTGTTCACGGTCGGTGCGTCCGGCGAGGCGGCGGTCAAGGCCGCTGTGATGGTCGAGGATGTCGCTAAGACGACCTGGCTGGCGCTCAGCATGGGGCAGCCAGAACCGATCGCGCCGGAGAATATCGCCAAGCTGCACGACCGTTATTCGAACGTGTACGGTCAGTAAAGTGTTTCACCGGAAGCGTCATGAAACGCTTTCGTGAGACCTCAGCTACAACCGGCCAAAACGCGGCTTTGGTATCTGGTGAAATTCGTTTAAAATTCTTGAGCAAAAGATTTGTTTTTACGGAGCAAACCTGTCAGGTTTGCCGGTCGCATGAGTGCCTGTTTTTTCAGAGACTTATCGCGAACCACTTGAAGTTACTTTCCAGTTTTTTCCCGGAACCTTGAGATGTACCAAAGGAGGTGGCGCTGGTTAGCTGATACCAATTGGAACGGGATAGCACGTGGTCATTTCCACTCTAGGTAAAGGAGATAGAAGAAATGAAGGTCAAGAAATCCTGGCTCATTCTTTTCGGGATGCTGGTTGTAGTTCTGGCGCTCGTGGCCTGTGCGCCAGCCACTCCATCCCCTGACGAGGGGCGAATCAGTGAGCTTGAAGGTCAGCTAGCTCAGGCGGAATCCGATCTGGCAGCCGCCCAGGAGGCAGGTCAGTCCGATGTGGCCGAGCTGGAAGCCGCGCTGGCAGATGCGCAGGCTGAGTTGGAAGCTGCTCAGGCACCAGCCGCAGAGCCTACAGAAGAAATGGCAGAGGGAGCCAAGTGGTGCTCGAACACCGATATTGTGTTCTTCCCCGGCGGCTCTCCTGGTGGCCCGTTTGCCACGGTGGTCTATAACGGTGCCGTGCAGGCTGCTGAAGACCTGGGGGCCAACGTCGAGTATGTATGGTCTGATTGGAACCCGGAGAACATGATCACCCAGTTCTCTCAAGCGGTCGCCACACACCCCGATGGGATTGCCATCATGGGACATCCTGGCGATGAGGCCTTCGGGCCCCTGGTTGACGATGCCGAATCTCAGGGCATTGTCGTCACCAGCATGAATACCCAGTTGCCCATTCTTCAGGCCGAATACAGCTCCGCTGGCTTTGGCTACGTCGGCGCCATCCTGTATGATGCAGGCTACGCTCTGGGAGCGGAATCCGTCAGGCGCTTTGACTTGGGCCCAGGTGACAAGGCGTTTGTCTGGGGGCTGTTAGCCCAGGCGGGTCGTGGCGAGCGCACCAGAGGCGTGATTGACGCGCTTGAGGATGCAGGCCTGTCCGTTGACTACCTGGAGATCGACGACGCGACCAACGCCGACGCGGCGGCTGGTGTGCCCACCTTTGTGGGCGAGATGACGGCTAACCCGGATATCAAGCTGGTCGTGACCGACCACGGGGCGCTGACCGCCACCCTCGAAACCTATCTGACCAGCGCTGGCTTGGGCCCCGATGATGTTTATGCCGCTGGCTTTGACCTCTCCCCGGCGACGGTGGATGCGATCAAGGGCGGTTGGACCGACCTGGTGATTGACCAGCAGCAGTGGCTGCAAGGCTATCTGGCCGTTCTGCAAATCTGCCTGACGGACAACTATGCCTTTACCGGTTTGAACATTGACACCGGTGCCGGGTTTGCCAGTGCAGACAATGTGGATCTGCTTGAATCCCTTGTTCAGGAACAGATCCGCTAAGACGACGAATGTGTTCTCAAACGGTAAGTAGCCGATAGTCGAGAACGAACCACGCGAGAGCCAATCGATGGGTCGACCTGACCGTCGAAACGCCGTCGATTGGCCCTCGCTCCTGGTTTGGAGTGAGGACAATGACGTATCGAATCGAGCTCAAGAACGTTTCGAAATCCTTTGGCGAGGTGCAGGCTTTAAGAGGGGTTGATTTCCAGCTCGGCCAGAATGAAGTGGTTGGCTTGCTGGGCGACAACGGGGCAGGGAAGTCCACCCTGATCAAGATTCTCACCGGTTATCACCAGCCTACCACAGGCGAGATCTACTTCAATGGCAAAAAGGTTGACAATCTTACCGTCCCAAAGGCGAGGCGGTTAGGCGTTGAGACGGTCTATCAGGAGCGGGCGCTGGCCGAGCTTCAGACCCTGTGGCGCAACATCTTCCTGGGCCGGGAGCTGAGCAATTTCCTGGGCGTCATGGATATCAAGAGGATGAAAGAGGAAACCTACCATCTGATGACCCAGTCGATGGGCTTTACCTCTTCAGCCGTCACTCCCGATTCGCCCATTCAGACGTTTTCGGGGGGCGAGAAACAGGGCGTCGCCATCGTGCGGGCGCTGTACTTCGACGCGGATATCATCGTTCTGGACGAGCCTACGATGGGTCTTTCCTTAAAGGAAACCCGAAAGCTGCTCAACTTTGTGCATGGCATCAGGGCAGCCGGTAAGTCCGCCGTATTTATTGACCATAATATTTTCCACGTTTATTCCGTCGCCGATCGGGTCGTGGTAATCGACCGGGGCCAGGTGGCGGGAGAATTCAGATGCGCTGATATCACGCTGGACGACCTCATGGACAAGATGTATCAGATCGCTGAGACGGGCAGCTTCGACGGTGACACCATACAGGGAGATAGCCAGCAATGAGCACTATGTCTGAGATAGAAGCCGTGCAGCCTTACGAGGAGCACTTTTCGCTGGCGAAGTTTGCCAGGGCCAATGGCACTCAACTTGGCATCTTATGCGTCTTTATTTTGCTGTGGACTATCTTCATCGTCTCAGCGCCGGACACCTTCCTTTCTCCTCAAATCTACTATGCGTTCATGTCCACCATCCCCTTCTTTGCCATCATGGCGATGCCGCTCACTGTCGCTGTGATCGCGGGCGAGATGGACCTGTCTTTTACTTCCATAATGGCGATTGGCATGGTCGCCTTCATTATGGCTCATAATGCGACCAACAGCGTCCTCCTGGCCTTTGTTGCGGCCCTGCTGACCGGGCTTTTCGCCGGGTTCATGAATGGCGTGATTGTGGTCCAGTTTGGCATTCCTTCCCTGGTAGCCACCATTGGCACGCAGTTCTTCTGGCGAGGGGCGGTCCTCGTCCTCTCGGAAGGGAGGAGCGGTTCTTTGATCTATACGGAAAACTCCCTGCTGCACCCGATTCTGGTGGGCAAGATCGGGGGGGTCTTTCCGATGCAAATGGTCTGGCTGCTGATCATCACCATAGGCATCTGGGCGCTGCTCAACCGGCATCGCTTCGGGGCGCATGTTTACCTGATCGGCGATAATGAAAACTCCGCCCGGCTGATGGGAGTCAACGCCGGAAGGGTGCGCATCATCGTCTTCTCGCTCATTGGTATCATCTCCGCCTTTGCCGGTGTGGTCGCCAGTCTGCATGTGACTTACTTCTGGCCGAGCCTGGGCGATGGCTACTTGCTTCGCACCCTGGCCTCCGTCTTCCTGGGCGGGACATCGGTCTTTGGTGGGACGGGAACCATCCTCGGCACCTTTATCGGCTCCTTCATCATCGGGGCGATTGAGGCGGCCACCGTCGCCATCGGCTTGACCGGATTCTGGACCCAGCTCATCTATGGCTTGATCATTGTCGCATCGGTTACCATGCACAGCTATCTGCGCCGGAGCCTGAAATAAAACCTGAGAGGTTTTTTAAGGTAAATCTGCGCCTTCTATAGGCGGAAGTGCCCGGTCAATGACCGGGCTGTGTTTTATACGGCGGGGCCTCCTTCAAAGACTCCCCTTCTGCGGGGCCGGGCATTTCCCAGGTTTGCTCCGCCAGCAATACCGTTTATGGTTGTCGTATCCACCCCGCCTGGGAGAAATGTAATAATCGGTTATGACGTTTGGCACTTCTTTCCGGGGGTGGAAACCTTGTATGATAAGGCAGTAGTTGACTAAATCGCTCAACAAAGGAAGCGAAGGGCGCTAAACCGGTGCTTCAGATCTCACGTCGAGCAGACTACGCCGTCCGCATTATGCTGGAATTAGGGCTTCACGAGAGCGATGAGCCGTTGTCTGCCGTCGAGTTGACCGCATATGCTGAGGTATCCAAAGCCTTCCTGCACAAAATTGTGGGGGACCTGGTCAAAGCCGGGCTGGTCGTCACCTATAAAGGCCCCGCCGGGGGGATTGTCCTTGCTCAGCCGCCTGCCGAGATCAGCATGCTGGACGTTTTAGCGGCGGTCGACGGGCCGGTGTGCCTGAACACCTGCCTGCTGCGTCCCAATGAGTGCCCGCGTGACGCGCTGTGCCCGGCCCACCTGTTCTGGGGGCGGCTTCAGTCGATTGTCATGGGGGAACTGGCGAAGGCAACGCTGGACAAGCTGATCACGCAGGCCAGAGCCTTGAAAGAGGGGCGGGAATGGCCTGCCAACAACGTCTCCTACGTTTTGGAGAAATCGAGATAGGTGAAACACCCCTGTAGTCTGTCCTGTTTCAATACATAGCAGCCCGCTCCGGCGGGTTGCTGTGATCTTGGGCAAATCTCATTATTCTGGGCGCTTTTATCCACATTAGTCTGAAACAGCACAATATTCAAGGAGGATAGCACATGAATACACTTCTACTGGCACGGTTGCAATTCGCGCTCACAACCGTGTATCACTTCTTCTTTGTGCCGCTGACGCTGGGCCTGTCGGTGCTGGTCGCCATCATGGAGACGGCCTATGTCAGCACCGGCCAGGACGTCTACAAACGGATGACGAAGTTCTGGGG